>Ga0268246_10000040_pt1 | contig 150122 bp, 127 predicted proteins | sample AgamicOrSfe_FD_200242 | JGI IMG/M metagenome (GOLD analysis project Ga0268246, IMG submission 200242) | Agave microbial communities from Guanajuato, Mexico - Or.Sf.e (v2) (version 2) | ecosystem: Host-associated > Plants > Phyllosphere > Phylloplane/Leaf | place: Guanajuato, Mexico... | reverse complement strand
CTTATACGCGAACTTATTACCACTCACACCGGCCCAGAGGACATGGTCTGCCGTCGACAGTCTTATCACAGAGCCAAATGCAACATGGGCGAGCATGAGAGAAATGCCAACGCCGGCATACACATTCAAGGCGGCCAGTCAATATCTTTCTCTCGAGCCAAGCTCGTTCGCGTACATGAGCCAGATGCCTAGAGACAACGCCATTCGCCAGGGAATTAGTCTCTTCCTGATCACTTGGTATGCGCGACTCGATCAATACTCGTGAAACCACGACTAACAAAGTTCAGGATCTTTGGCGCCGTCCTCTACTTCTCTATGGCTACCGCTTCATACTTTTTCATCTTTGACAAGGCCACTTTCAACCACCCTAGGTTCCTCAAGAACCAGGTCAGGATGGAGATCAGACAAACCATGGAGGCTATGCCGATCATGGCCCTTCTCACCGTTCCTTTCTTCCTTGCCGAAGTGCAGGGCTACTCGCTCATGTACGACACGATCCCAGAGGGCGCTTGGTGGGCACTCGGCGGCTGGTACAACATCCTTCAGATTCCGCTGTTCCTGCTTTTTACCGACTTCTTCATCTACTTCATTCACCGCGGACTTCACCACCCTCTTATCTACAAGCACCTCCACAAGCCACACCACAAGTGGATCATGCCAACTCCATTCGCGTCCCACGCTTTCCACCCCCTTGACGGATACGCGCAGAGCGTGCCATACCACGTTTTCCCATTCGTCTTCCCACTGAACAAGTTCGCCTACATCGGCCTGTTCACCTTTATCAACGTGTGGACCATCATGATCCACGACGGTGAATTTGTCGCCAACAACACCATTATCAACGGCGCCGCCTGCCACTCCATCCACCATGAAGGGTAAGCTTAACCACTGCAGTTATTCTCACATTTGTCTAACACACTCCAGATTTAACTTCAACTACGGACAATACACCACACTGTGGGACAGAATCGGAGGCAGCTACCGCGCACCAAAAGCCGAGATGTTCGACAAGGAGACCAAGATGTCGAAAGAGAGATGGCAACGTCAAGTCAAGGAAACCGACGAGATCAAGAAGCAGGTCGAGGGTGTCGATGACAGAGTCTACCTCGCGGACGCAAAGAAGAACGAGTAACCGCTCGATATGAACACATACTTAGTTGCATTGCGCTGGCGTTTGGATACCTCAAGGGGATAACAGGAGGGAAAAACTCGGGCTCGACTCAATTGATAGGTTTCAGGCACGCTTGACTGCCGTAATGTACAAAAACATTCACTCCAGGCCTTTTCCAGGACGTGCGAGGTCGTGCCAGTAACAAAACGGGCGCGGAAGTGAGAAATTCATGAGTAGAGCAAACAGGGTTGCCCTGCGACCAAGCATCAGAACCCTGGCAAGGACAACACTAGACCGAACCCTGTCATCTACAGGAGAAAACATCAGTCAACTACTCGCGTATATCGGTATAACACGACTGCACCCAGAGAGACGACCAGATAACTCGAGTATCCGGATCGAAACCAACGCAATATGCGCACTCGATCGGTCCAATCTTCCGTCGATCTGGAAACAGAAGGCTGTCAGCAATTGCAGATGGCCATGAACGAAACCTCCCCATTGATCATTCATGCCTCCGTCCGCCGGCTTGGATTAATACGGTCGTCATCTCTGCCTCATTCTTCCTTGGACTCATGATTGGTGTAGAACATGAATTGAGGGATATCCGTCTGCGACCTGGTTGGTTGGGTCTCTGTATACGAAGCGATAGTCAGCCTCGGTCGAGTCAACACACTGTCGCAGCCAAACTATTTCCTCGTAGCCTTGGGACCGACATAGAAACCGCAATCCTAGAACTCCTGAAGGAGACACAGTTGAAACGGGGTCTGGACCCAAAAACCTCTTCAAGCTCACCAGCGAAACCATCCTCTCAGTCTCATCCGAGTAACTCCTGTCTAGACTCTGATGACGACAAACCGCGTCCCGTCAGGTTTTCGTTAACCACTTGACCAGCTCGTTGGAGGGACGTGGTGACGACGAACGCGACGGCTTTCGTATGTTGTCACTGCTTGGTGTCACTAGTGACATTGTTGGTTCACGCTTCGGCGTATCGAAATGTCCATGTGTAACCCTGTCCACTGATTTCTCGAGGTCCATGAAAGTGTTCTCAAGCTCTGAATCTCCTTGATCTTGCCCGCTGGCTCCAATTCAGCATCTCCTGTTATCCGTTTGCGATGTGCATGGGTGGCATTCGAATTGGCACGGTGTCATGCCGCCTGAAGCATTGTTGTCACGTCCGAGGTCTCGTAGCCATGGTTCTGCGCAAGCTGCATTGGTTTACTGCGGATGTTGGGTATCACCAATGTGGAGAGGGGTCAATATATCGTTGAACACTGTTCGAGCTCTGGAGGAAGACCCATAGTAAAGCACGAAGAAGGCACGCTAGGAAGTTAGACTGTACCGTCCGGCTTACCTTGATTGTACTTACAATAGAAGTCGTCGCCCAGTCTGCCAATTCTCACCCTCGAGTCTTTCAATATCCGTACTTCCATATCCACAACCTTCGATCTAAGGTGTGAAGGTCTTTCCCAGGTGTGCCACCTTCGTCGTTTTATCGTGGCACCAGCGTGACCGTCATCCTGGCCGGCGAACTTACGTATAGAAGTACCTGTTTTCTTGGGTACGTGGCCAGGCCCTGGGGTCACCTTCTCCGCAGGCTCTGTCGACTTCAGCCTCCGAGTCACAGACTGTGGAGGCTGTGAGGAATTTGCAAGTCCCCGTGATAGACTCTGTTTGAACGTCGTCGGAGTAGTTGCCGCGCCCTTGTCTCTTGCTGGATTGAGCACGCCCTTCTGGGTAGTTTGGGTAGTGATTGGGACGGCTGTTCCAATTCGGGCCTTTACTTTCAACACCACATCAGGTTGCACGATGATTGCCCCCTCTGGTTGATACGTCGTCAGTCTGCACTCGAATTCCTGTCGTAATTAGGTCTTGCATCGGCAATTATTTCTTGATCGCAGGCTTTGGTTCGCTCGGTCTATTGATGATCTTGAGTTCGACGACATGACGGAGTGCCGCTGCCTTCAGCGACTTCGCGGGTGGATGTGAGTGGCCGTTGTTTCTGAAAAATTCGATCACCCACACTTGTTGACTCTTCAGATCCGTTTCTTGACATAGTGTGAGTGGTTTGCATCGTCATGCAAGCTGCAGCAGTATATTGTGGCTGCCTGGAGGCATGACGGACGCCTAACATGAGAACATTTGGAGGTGAAGATCAGATGGTTGATTGAGGTAAAGGTCATCTGAAAATGCTGTGGATCGAAGAAAGTCTGACTGAAGAGAAGCAGAGACGAGCAATGGAGAATTAGAAGAGGAACCAGACATGTAAGATGCGAGGGAGTGGCAGATTTAGCAGATGTGCGATCCAAGGAAGAAGGCACGACCACGACGTGCATTACACCACACTTACAAGGAAGGCACGACAGAAAGTTGGTATTGCCAATCTCAGTCCGTCGACATTTGTGTATTTTTCAATGCTCTGTCCATTTCGTCCAATCCTGCTTGCTGGTAGCCATTGATATAACGGCCAAGATGCCTTGGCCCAGTAGCGCTGGCTCACAAGCATCCACTAGTTGAACTTCGTTCTGCCGCTTCTATGAACGTTCCTCGGCGCCATCACTGTATTCCAACTACATGTATCGACAAGACACTTTTGTTATTCATTACTGAGCTGTACACAGTACATTATATTCAGTCCTCAGCGACGTCTAGAACACCACACTGCAGTCGCGCTCTCGCTCTCGCTCATTCGTTACTGCCGTGCTTTCCTTTCGGACCTGACTAGCGAAGTCCGTATAGTCGGGTATAGTACTAGTGGGTCCGGAATTGTTAGCTTGGTAAGCCGGGCAGTCGTGAGAGCGTCATGCATGTGAAAAGGCATTCAACAGCCCCCTGCGCTGCCTTTGCAACTCCTGGTAACTTATACCTTGAAGTTACGTGGTTCTTTCGGTGAATAAAGATTGTTAATGCGAGAAGTGAGCACTACCACGTTCCCTGTGTCCTGATAGGTTATTTTTCTTCATCCTACGACCAGCCCTATCTCATCTCGACGCACAACATCCAAGGATTAATACCTCGTGGAACGGTGCAATTTTTTTTGGGTTCGCGATCGCGAGCCTTTACACTCGGCGCGCGCAATCTTCAGTACCATTGACAGCAAAAACACACTGAAAACACAACAATGGCAGACGTCGAAAAGAACCAACCGTCTGTTGACGACAAGTCAGACATCGATCCCAGCCATGATACCAGTGCAATAGCTACACCAGCAGAGCCAGCAGAAGAGTCGCCGCGCGAGTCTAAAGAAATCCCCGAAGCTCTCGCAGAAGGCGACACGAGAACCATTCATGGATGGCGATGGGCAATGGTATGCGTGATATGCTGCTCGAGCGCTTTTCTCTACGGTCTGGACACCACGATAGCTGCCAACATCCAAGGACCTGCGGTCGAAACATTCGGTGCTGTCGACAAGCTCGCCTGGCTCGGAACTGGATTCCCTCTTGGTTCTGTCGCTGTCATTCTCTCGGTCGGAAAGGCGTATGGCACCTTCAACATGAAGTGGCTTTACATCGCAAGTATGATCATGTTCGAGGCCGGTAGCGCCCTCTGCGGAGCGTCTCCAAACATGTCCGCGCTCATTGTCGGCCGTGTGTGGGCTGGTATCGGTGGCGCGGGTATTTACCTTGGAGGTCTCAACATCGTCAGTCACTTTACAACCCTTCGCGAGCGTTCGATCTACATTGCGATGATTAGCATAGCCTGGGGTGCTGGATGCATTCTCGGTCCTGTCATTGGTGGCGCTTTCGCCGACAGCTCTGCCACCTGGCGCTGGGCTTTCTACATCAACCTGGTCATCTTTGGTGCCACTGCTCCCATTATTTTCTTCCTTCTGCCATCTGTCGACCCGAGGCCGGATCTTACATATATGCAGAAGCAGGCCAAAATCGACTGGCTTGGCTCTCTTCTCAACGCTGCAATCTATGCCACCTTCGTGGTCGCATTGACCTTCGCCGGAGCAGGATGGGCCTGGTCCTCTGGTAGCTTCATCGCTTGCATCGTAATGTGCCCGGTTTCGATCGTGGCATTTGGCCTCCAGCAAAGGTTCCTTATCTTCACCACTCTCGAAAACCGTATCTTCCCCCTCGACTTTCTGACGAACCCGCAACTCATCCTGCATTACGTCCTCACCACATGCGCTGCTGCTGCCGCTTTCATCCCGCTTTACTACATCCCAGTGTTCTTTGGATTCGTCGACGGCGATAACGGAATCACGACTGCAGTGCGTGTGCTACCCTTCATCTGCACCTGGATCTTTTGCTGCATGTTCAACGGCGCGCTCATGCCGGTGTTCGGCGTATACTGGCCATGGTATTTGGCATCCAATTTCTTCGTCCTGGTCGGCAGTGCTTTGTTCTACTCGCTCGTCGGCGTCAATACAAGCACAAGCACCATTTACGGCTTGAGTGTCATCATCGGCATCGGCGGCGGTCTTTCATCCCAGTCATCGTACAGCGTTGTACCCGCAAAGGTCGAACCTCATCGCGTCCCGGATGCGATTGGCTTCATCAACACTGCTCAGATTGGCGGCATCGTCATTTCTCTTGCCATCTCCGGCACGGTGTTCCAAAATGTCGCGTATCAACATGTCGCACAGGCCTTGGATGGTCTCAACTTTTCACCTGCGGATATCCATGACGCTTTAGCCGGTACGGGTAGCACCGTCTTCACCAACACAACACCTCAGGTCAGGCAACAAGTACTTGAAGGGATTGTCAGTGCTATTCAAGATAACTACATCTTGGTCATGGCAGCTGGCGCTCTTGGTCTGATCTGTAGTCTGTTTCTCAAGAGGGAGAAGCTTTTCCTGGAGATGGCGGCTGGTGGCTAGAGGAGGGTGATAGATTGTTAATAGCTTGGAGTAAGAGACCGATAAAGTGTTATAGAATAGATAGATTGCGTTCCTGCAGATAGATTGTTTTGAATACCAGGAGATACCCTAGCGAGTCCTGTTGTATAGCATACTCCTATTCATTAGACACGTATATGACTTTCCCATGCTAGTTCCTTTCGGTCTTAGATGTGGACTGTGTCTTTTCCAGAAAGTAGCACCACTTCAGGCTGTTCTAGACGTGACCGAGCAGGAGATATGAAGCGAGTGGTACGACCTGTGATCCAGGAAGGCAGGTGGCGATACTCAGCTTTGATAACGTGCGATCCTGGTTCGAGTATTGTAGTGCTGCAGTCATAGCCACTGTCCACTTCGAGCTCACCTACATCGTAGACCTGAGGCTAGCAGATGCTCTTACCATTCACGTCTGAATGGTGGACGAGAGCTCGCCTCAAGATTTGATCTGTGGGACAGCTCGAACACGAGGTCAGAGTGATGTTGTAACTCCGGGTCGGTGCGGTGCCTTCTTCATTTGCTTGGCACGCCGGTGGACAGAATACAGTCTGCGAAGGTTTGTGGCTCTAAGAGCCTCCCGGGGCTACCAATGGACAATGTTACCCGGGTGAGGACAGTCTCCAGCGCAGGTCTTTTATGACGGTATGACGCGCTCTGTGGAGGATGAACATTGTGGCCTGTCCGGATAGAAGGGTGCTAGAGGTCAGTCAATGGTTGAGCGGTATTGGCGTGTTCTGAGAGCATTGTGAGGTAAAAGACACACAAGCATATGCTGTCCAGCTCGACCCTGATGACGTGAATTCTGCTTCGGTTATGGACGCGACGATGGTGTTCTCGGAGGTGGATTGCTGCCCGATATGGGATATGGGTCAATTTCAACGTCGTTCTTGAAGAATTGCGGTCAGCTTTCCTGACTTTCCGGTGACGAGTCATGGCAGGCATGTGCATCGAAGATATCCGCCGGCTCAGCAGTGTGTAGCGCCTTTCCTGTTGAAGGTCGAGGATCGTTGAGGTGATGCCGCATAGGCTGCGATCATGTCAGGAGCATAACTTATAGTTCATGCTTGCAGTAGAGCCTTCAGAGCGCCAGTAGAAGCGAAGGGTCTGGGTGCGAATGATGTCGAAGGGTCCGACAAGCAGGGCCTGAAAAGGCATGTTGGCGTTGCTTTGTCCTCTTTCAGGTTAGGCGAGATCCGAAAAGACGTGCGTAGTGAGCGTCGGAGTCGGTAGGGAAGCAGGGAGGAACCATAACCCGGAGAGTCAATCATATGTCGGTCATGGTGATGCCGGCTATAGGCTACACGGCATATGCATGTGACCCATGCAAGTTATATCCTCTGGACGTTCAATATCAGGAAAGTCGACCCGAGTGCTTTGGAGTTAACGCAGATCTTGCGAGGAGAAGAGCGGGATTTAGAATAGACGTAGTCTTCGAAGTTGAGCGCATTGAAAACCGAATCGCCAGCGGTCGTTGCAGGTATTTCAAGGATTCATGTACTTCGGAGTACAACCTCCGAGACCAGGATGGCGACCGTGGTGATAGCCACGAGTACTGTACAGTAAGCAAAGCTAGTGTGAAGCTCGAGCTCTTCTCCAGATGTGGGGTTGGAGTTGTTGGTCAAGTCGTGCCTCTTGCCCAAAATCGGCAGTTGACGGCGAAGCGAACCGAGGTGGAGATCAGCATACCGTCAGGTGATCGTAACAGGCTTATCGCGCCGTACCTGTACATACTGTACTGCTCTACATGTACATAGCAGGAACAGATGGGGATATGCGATGGGTTGTGCTTGTCGGAACGGAGATCGCTGCGACGGGTCGAACTCAGGACAGTGCCACCGTTTGCTCGACGTTCGGACTCGGTGCGAATGGACTCTCTGAAAGGAAACTCAAATGGCATATAGGCAGTGGGTCATCGTCTTCGGAGACGGATTGATGGCCGTCGAGACTGTTTCAATCCTAACATGATTGTGCTGAAGCCCCAATGTTTAATGCTCATAACCATGAAACCCTTGTCGGCCGGTCCACCTGAAAAACTTCAATGCTTCGAGACCTCAAGTGCAGAGATTTGTGAAGAGAAACTTCAGCAACGGAGTCTTTCCACAATCAGGAAACACCCGCTGTCAGCTTGAGCCATGATGTTGGTGGCGGACAAGGTACATGCGAACAGCCGCAAGTACTGTACCGTGTCATTCTTGGGTCATATCAGTCGTTGTATAGTTCGCGTAGCTTGGCGCAAACGTGAATTCGCATCACGGCATTGATATTCTGTCATCTGCAGCATGGGCGGAATTTGGCATGGATATTGAGAGTGGAGCGTTTGGAGTCATGCTCGTATCCTGTTAAGCCAAGTTGGGCGAGATAAAGTCGATAGTCGTCCGAGAGGCTGCACAATGCCTGTCCCGTCCCGCGAACGCTCGAAATACTTTGATGAGAGCCGGGGGGTTGAGAAAGTCAATGGGAGGCTGCACTGCAAGAAGAGGGAGTCGAAATAATTGTCGAGTCTGACGACCTGCATATGTGATTGTGTTAAGGTTGCGGAACATCCTTCCCAGGATGGTAGTCGCGCTAGTGCTCGGGACTGACTCGTAAAGACCAACGACCGAATTGGGTGGGGAACAGATGACGGAAGCCGTACTAAAATATTCGACTTCAGCGGACCATGCTACATGCAGATCGGACGACAATCGGATCCGCCTGATGAGTTTCTGGTCTTTGGGGCTGTCTCCTGCGGGTCTCGAGGAGGTCAGCACAGAGGAAGGTGCAATGATGGTAAGCACATCTTGCATAATATCCCTATATAAAGTATATACATATCTATAGATCGAAAAAGACAAAGGTGTATAAGGTGTATGCGCTTGAAACAGGCTGTCGTTGAGCACTTCATAACAGCCAACAGCCAACCCCTGCATCTACCATATCATCGTTTCCGTGTATTGTCATAAAGCAAAGTCATAATCTAGAACATAGCTGTGTTCATGGCGTGAAATCCTGTCGTGTTGTAATGTGTCGGACGAGCTGTCATGCCGGTGAATGTATCCATGGCAGCTGGTGGTAATTGCTCGTTGGAGTAGAAGCTCGAGCTCGAATCCGAATTGCTGGCGTAGCTGCCTCTTCGCGAAAAGTCCTCGTTCTTCATCATGTCTAGTCCAGTGTTGCTGATGCGACGATCCTTTCCTCGACCTTTGATGCCTTTGTTACAGTTCTTGTACAGGTCGGAAAAGTACTCCCACATTTCCTTCTCGAAGTCGCTGACCACGTCTCCGGCTTTGAAGTTCTCAAAGATGTGCCTGAGGTTACGAATCGTCTCCGCGTGGAACTTGTTCTGGTGGCTCTTCAGGTTACCGAGTTGGGTGAATTGTTTGTTGCACGAGTCCAGCTTGCAGGTAAAAGGCTTGGCCGAGGTGTGAACAATCTTGTGTGCGCGCACGTTACCCCGCTGCGCAAACGTCTTGTGACAGATGTCGCACTTATAAGGCCGCTCTCCAGTGTGTCGTCGCTCGTGTGTCTTGAGGTTACCCAATTGAGAAAACCGCTGACCACAAGTGGGCTCGCGGCATACAAATGGCTTGATGCCTGTGTGGGCGCGTGTGTGGATCTCCAAATGTGTCTTTTGGTAGAACGACTTGTTACAATCAGGCATGGCACATCGGTAGCGCTTTCCCTTTTTGGCGGGACTTGATTCTTGACGAACCTCCTCAATGCTTGACTAGTAACGTGTTAGTCAAAGTACATGTTGGGCGGCAGCTGAGCAAGTTTGAACGTACTCTTCGGCTTTCGTCCTCACTTCCACCCTTGCCTTTTGATTGAATAGCTTTCATGAGGACGTCAATGTTGGTCGAGTATGGGCCGCCTTTGGGCTCCTCCAGGTCTACTAGCTCAAAACTTCTTGGTACTGTCGATGACCCGTACGCCATCTGGATTGGTTGCAGCGGAGAGGTTTCCTCCGACTTGATGATGGGAGAGCTTGAAAAGGCCGACATGCTGCTGTTCCGCATATGCGTGGCTGGCGCCGACATTGGGACGTACTCCATGTTCGATGCCCAATGGTTGCTGCTGTGGTGATCGAATTGTGGCATAGCAGAAACGCTACCGCCATAGGACATGGGATATTGGAAGCTGCTTGCGAAGGCTGTGTTCAAAGCTAGAGGATTCGATTGTGAGGGCGCCATGGCTTGCGATTGTGGTGGTCCAGATTGTAAAAAGTCGATATCCATCTGTGATTGAGTGTAGGGTTGAAACCGAGGGATGTTGGACATCATCTGAGGCTCTGTCGACGGAACATCGACTTGACGGGCGTATGCTTGACTATCCGGACGGTCCATGAAGCTGTGCGTGGGCACGTAGCCCATGTTCACAGGCTGAGAATAATGTGATTGATTCATGCGGCGTTGTAGCAAGTTCTGAGAATGCTGTGGTTGAAGTACGGCAGCCATGACTCAATTATGATGCTGCTGCCTGCAGAGTGAGAGCCTGGGGAATCGAGACTCGAGAGTGGTTGTGCGGGGAAGAGGTAAGAAGTAATGCAGGAGTTTGCTTGGAAACACTTTATGCTACAAGAAAGAAATGATGGGATACAGCACAATGCAGGTTGTGTTTGGCTAAATGCAAATGCTCAAACAATGGGAACCGTGAGCTGCCGCAAAGGGACAGGGAAGGAACCATATACCATATATGTAGGAGTATCGGCTGGCGTCCTTTTTCTGGTAGGCACGCTGATAGGTTGATCTCGGCATAGACTCTCTCTCAGACGAAAGCGGTGGACAAGGTTAGCACCAGGATGACATAAATCAGTGTGGGGAGAACTGCAGGCGTCCCATCGAGATGGATGCGCCATACCGAATGGATGGCACAGTTTCGAACCTAAAGCCGATCGGCTAGTGGCGAGAACAGCATCCACAGATTGTTGTGGAATAGAGTCGGGTCAAGCGAAGCGAGTCTACGGCTCGAGTTGACGGCGGCAGCTTGCAGGTGGCTGCAGTAGTAGATCGAGATGCTCGGGACGGGCGAATCATGCAAATGTGCTCAAGCGTGGTTTGCGAAGAGAAGCCTGACAAGATGATGGAATGCTGCAGTTGCAGAAGCGCCCTAAACTCGACTCGGAAATGGTACGAGTAAGGTACCAGTACGGTACGCGTTGGAGCCAAGAAAGAACCGTTTGTCGAGGGCATCCGCAGATCAGCCTTCTGCACAATGCGATTGGCGTGAACAAGGGCGTAGAATAGCTATTAGCGCGTCCCGAAATGGGGAAGATCGCACCAAATCAGCTTTGGATAGCTTCGGGTCTGCGTTGCAGACACATGCGCTCGATGCGAGACCAGAATGCGAGCGCCATGAAGCGAACATAGAGCCGAGCCGACAGTAAAAGAGGTGTAGTAGATGTTGAATATTGCTACTGTGCCGCCGGGTGACAAGGGAATGGCGGAAGAATTCCCAGCACGTGGTGGTGAATGCCGCTTTACAGACGGCACGATTTGAGGAAAGGAAACTTCTGTCAGGCTGGATAGCTGCGTACCCTAGGCCGGCAAACTTCAGCTTGTCCGTGGGTGCGCTTGCGGAGAGAGTCGGTCGAGAGCGATGGCATCTGTGCATTACCCTTCCAGCTAGCCATTGCGCGATGGACTCTTGCTCTTACGCAGGGAGTCTAGTCCGGTAGAGTAGCGTATGAAGCTATTCGTGGTTGATGGTAAAGTTGGGTATGCTGGAAGAGAAATTACTGGAATAGAGGTAACCTTCGAGGCCAGAGCGTAGAAGAGATGCAGAGAAGCAAAGGAACATTGAGGCATGCCTACGCGTAGGTACGCCACCAAATCCCAAAATGCCAAGTCCAGCTCCTATTGCATGTGGCTTACGGCACGAGTCAGGCAACAACGGTCGAATTTTTTCGGCGTGGCAGAGAACAGTCGTTGTGATATGAGGATGCTCCAATTGGTAGCACAGAAAGAGCATGAATAGGCGCGCACGTATTGAAGATCGGAGACTGGGAGTGCTGTGTGTGGAATGGTTTCCGCCCGCCGGTCGATCTCCTGTAAGATAGGCGTGTAGAGGGTACCTGACCGAATACAGTACAGGCAGTTCGAAATGACGTTGGATTTCGCGGCACAAGGATGGAAGGAACCAATCCGCCCAGACAGTGATTTGCGCCTACTTTAACATGACTGAAGACTTCAGATCTTCCCCAATTAATGCCTTCTGAGTGTTCGTAGAGCTCAGATAACTTCTAGATACTACACGTGCTTCGTTGTCGGCCCTCTTAGCCTCCATTGCAATCCTGCTCGAGGCTAAGAAACAGTGAGTGACTGGATACCATCGCAATCAGGTTGGCTTGTAAAATGTTAATGCCGGGCGATCTGCGAGCCACGCCGATCATGTTCATCATGCGGAGCATGCCCGGTTCAGATTGCATACACCGACTGCATCACTCAACAGATCAGACGTGCGATCTGAGCGACGCATGCAAATCGTAGCGTACCAATCGATACTGTGGTTCTCAAATTCTAGCATTTGAGAGGATTGGTATGCGCCTTATGGTATCGAAGTCTGTCGGCTGATCTGATCTGATCTGAACTAATCTTGTCCACAGTGCCGGGTGTCATCAAAGCACGTGTTCTCGTGCGTCGGTGTGTCGTCGGCTTTGACCGAGGTACCTGTGTCGTATACACCGCCCGTCATGCTCGCATCCATTGTTCCTTAGTACCACACCACCACTAAGGTACTGATGGCTGCATCGGTTATATCATAACCTCAATATGAATTCGCAAGTCTTCGTGGCATGACTCGGAAATACTGCATGTGATGTGAATGCGAACGGTGGTACCTTACTTCAGGTACCTAGTTCACCCAGTCCAGTGGTAACTTCTCCCTACCTGTCGACGGTCGTCTGCCGTATATTGCCGTCAGTCTAACACAGCAAGAATAACGAGTCGAATGTCCAGAGCACAAAGATGGTTCAAATCTGCGCCACTCCGTATGAATGCCTAAAACCCAAGATCTAGACCACTGATGTATGAAAAATCTTCTCAGACGACAACTGAGCCATGTCGAGAGCCTTGTCAAGTCAGGTCGAAGCACCAATTCCTCTGCCAAGGACTCGACCGTAAAGCGTGCATAGCTGACGTCCTCTGATTGGTACATCTTCACGGCAAGCACTCTGCACCGAACCAAGTGAACCTTGCCCAATTCGAAATCCCATCGGACGAATGTCGATATCTCCTCGGGCATGGTTCCCACCTGGTCTGCGTAGCTCCATCTACTATACCATCAGCTCGGAGATGTCGACCATCTCCTTGGTGCTATTTCAAATCTAGCTGCAGAATCAATCTATATGTCCAGGATTCCTGGCATCAGTGCTCGATGAGAACCAGGTCTGCTGGCTTAATTATAGCCATCAATTTGTTGAGTGTGATGGCGCAATCCATAGACCGGGACATGACCGACTATCAGAGACTATCGTCTCTTGCACTGGAGAGGGTTGCAAAATACTGTAATACCATCCATAGATGCAACATATGCACTGCTGCAGAGTCTTCGCTAACATGCTGATGGCGCAGTAACCTACCCCGGTCATGGCCGGAGAACTGCAGTATGCGCGGTATAATACGATCCAACACGAGCCAGACCATTCAAGCGCTGATTCCGGAAACAGTGTGCTCTTGGAGGATCGAGGCGCATTGTCAGATGGCAGTCTACCGGATCTCTGCAGCTAGAATCAATTCATGAAGTTTTCTCAGGGTGCTTGCATGGTCGAGCAGCCAAGCCGCATACATGTCATGGCGCTCACGCATGCTGTTCAAGATATGCAACGGCCCTTTGCATCGTCCAGATCCTTTGGGTCGGTAACCTGTCGGACTGCTGCCTCACAAGCATATTCGGAGACGCATTGGAGGCACAGATAGTCGACATAATTATGCACCAACGATGTAGGTCAGGAACCGTGACGGACCGACGTGAATACTCTAGACCCTGCCAAGCCCCGGCTTCGCTGCTGGGACAACGTGCTGTGTTTTTGACGGCATCTTGGCTGCAAATATACTTGAAAGACGGTCACACAGATAGAACGCATACACTCACTATCACATCATCAGACAACCAGACATACAAAGCACAACTATCATAATCCACAGCAAATCAATCCACATGTCTTTCTCCGATGTCCTCAAGAGCCGCGACATGAACGCGCAGCAACCACCAAGTCCAACCAAGTACACCAACGCAAAGCCGTCAAACAATCTCCACCGTCAGGCGCTGAACAGCAGCAACAACAGTAGCAACGCGAAGGAGAACCAGGGGTACGCCTTATTGTACCGCATTCGAACAAGAAAGAGCACGATCTTCTAACACAACTACAGCCAAGCATACGTCTCACCGTCAGACGCGATCATGAGCCCTGCAAGCCAGAAATTGTCCAGCTTCAAGCAAAAGCAGATGAACAAGTCAATGCCCAAGCCACGGTCGCTGTTCGCAAAGACGGTCACGACGAGGGCGAAGGACCTGGGACCTGTGGTGGACGAGCAGAAGTAGAAGGCCATGAAAGCGAGATGTCGTCGGAAAGGAGCGCAAATTTGTGAGACATGACTTGTATCGATACTTTGGCGTTCAGGCGCAGGTGTATGGCGACGTGAGTAATACCTCCGTCAAATGCCTCACTCTTTGGCTTTTGCTTTGTTGGGTTCTAACAGGGGATTGGAGTTATTGGTTGGGTATATCATCAGTGCTTTAGGAGTTAGGCCTGCTACACGCGGGAATACTATAATCAGACGAACCGAAACAGGGTGCGAGACTCTTCGTAGGTTGAGCATAAATAGTGCTTTCGTCTCGTATCTACCAGACGGGTATCGTAGTTTCCCATTATTTTTTGCTAAGCCACCCTGAGTTACCTTACGCCAAACGCCTGGACTCTGTATGCATCTACGCTGATTACGCAAACAATTCCCTCTCGTCCAGTGCATTCCTTGGCTTCTTCATGCCTCCTTGTGTGTTCAGACCCAGCTCTCCCCTCCTGACCGTACGCTCCACACCAGCCTCGCTCCTCCTACCAAACGTGCTCGCCTTGGCCAGTCTAAGATCCCTTCTGATCTGGTTCGGCGAGACGAACTCCTTGTTCTCGTAGATAATCGGACCACCAAAACTGCCCTCTTGAATAACAATCGGCGTGAGCACAAACCGGGGTCCGATCTCAATCAAACTGAGCTTTGTCTCGACCTTCTCGGCATTCTTCCTAGGGCGTGTCTTGTCCTCGACCTCCTTCTTCTCCTCCTCGTCACCCATCTTGCCGTTCGCCTCCGGAATCGCATTCGCTTTGCCCGCCTCCGTCTCGTTAATCTGGTAGCAGCGGATCCACACCTTGCCGTCGGCGACGGTGAAGCTCATGACGTGGTCGACGAAGGGTTTGCTCTTGCGCGCGCCCTGCGGCACGCCGAAGACGTGTGTGAAGAGCTCCTTCATGACTTGCAGATGCGGTGCGCTGTCGAATGTGGCATCGAAAGAAAGGATCGGTCGTGAGCCTTTCAGGCAGTTGCCTGTGAAGTGTAGCTCTTCCATTGTGTGCAGGTTCTGAAGATGCATCTTGACTGTGGGACCGTTTGGTGGCTTACTCATCCAGAGGTACAGATCTTTGCCTTTACGCGCTTCGAAGAAGAAGACGTTGTTGCAGTTGTACATGTCGGCGAGCTCGTTTAGTTGGTAGAGTTTGCTTTTTGTGTCGAATTTGGCATCTTTGCGGCTGTGTGGGAGGAGCGAGTAGAGATCATTCAGGAGATGGCGGTGTCTGCATGTTATTCATCAGCCATGTGATCTCGGCGACAGAGTAAACTCCGCATACCTCTGTGTCACACCTCTTGAAGAGAGAATCAAGACTCTCTGTCTGTTCTTTGGTCCATCTGGAGCACTTGCATCTTTCGATTTGCCGCTAGATTTCGACAATGATTTGTAGACTGAGGCCATGATGAATGCGCGATTGGTTTGACGACGGAAAAGGACTATTCTTTAGTTTGCGCCTGATTGTTCGTCTTGGTGAAGTCCTGAACTTTTTCCATCTCAAGATCGGATAAGATTATGTCCAATTATGCTTGGCGTTCTCGGATCGCCGGCGATGTCTGTTTAGTTTCTGGTTGAAGCGCATCAATCCTTATACGAAAATACAACCAGCATGTCAAATACAAGCCTCAAGGCGATAGGGACGGTACGGATCTGTGTAATTTGAATGGACAACATTCTAATAATGAATTGACTGTCAAGATGATGTACGAGCACAAGTTGGCCTAACGAATTGTCGATCGCGTATCATAATTCGTCCGAGCTTCGAAGCACAAAAGGTGGAGGAGGAAAGCCGCCGATGCTCAGAGGTCAGGGAAGTTGGGAACGCTTTGAATAATGCCTAGATATCGGATGGCAAAGGTACCGCACTGCACCTTTGTACAGCATCAAAAAGCGAGCAGAGTAGAGCGAATGGAATATCTAATGAACAAAACAATCAAATAGATGGAATCTCAATATAATAGTGCATTACCACGCCTATACGCGAAACCTATTCTGAGCGCGCCATAGAACGCGATTTGTGCATCGAAGCAGACATGACAGCAGAAGTCAGCGATAGCCTGCCAGACTGCCGGAAAAGCCAACGACACCAAATCAGCTGCCGTCGTAATCGTAATGAAGCCAGTCACAATGAACTCTCCACAACCATCCTTGCTCATCCCTACATTCCATCGTCACCAAGATTGTTACACCTCATCGTCGCCTCGGTTTGATTAGCATCTGCCATATCGCGAACACGATTCGCCAATTTGCGGCTTTACGAATACCACCGCTGTCACGTCAAGGGACTTTGCGTCTCGACACGAGTTTGAGCTTCACACACAATCCACATCTCGCCATCTCAAACCCAACGTCTGTAACTGCGGTCATCAATTCCCATCGCGAAGTTACCCTAGCCATCCCATCACACCATACCAACCAGAGACTGGATTTACCAACATCTCAAGAATCGGTACATGTTCGCTTCCAGCTTCAGCGCTCATCACTAGAAAAAGGTGGAAACATCTGAGGGAGGCCTAGGCCACAATGTATCCATCTCAGAGGTCTGGTGGTGAATACCCACCATCAGAATATCCTCCTCATCGATCAACGGCGCAAACACCAGGTCAAACCTACTCGCCCACAGAGAACCGAAACAGATCTCGGGTTTCTTCAATCAGCGGCGCTCCACACTCACCACAGTACAGCCGCGGTTACCCTACATCGCCCATCGCCTCTCGAGTTGCGATAGCCCCTTCACACTCCCATGATCGAACAAGTACCGGCTACTATGATCCAATAATGGACGGAAGAGAAAGAGCTCTGGACCATACACATCCTCGGATACAGCCTCGCTCTCCTGTAGAGAGTGTTCGTCACACCCAGACATCCTTTTTTTCCACGGATATATGTACTGACATGTCCCAGTCGCATCCTGCGCGTCTTTCAGGAGATCGCTACGGCGAAACGAACGGACACCGTCTTGATGGCCCTCCACCGCTTGGACATCTACCAGTCGCCGCAGACTCTCGCGATGAGCCATTCATTACGCAAAGATCACCACCTAATGTAAGCTCAACCCGAAATTCCAAGATCGAGACTGACAACTTTCGCAGCCCCCACGAGCAAGCAATCCCATGTCCATGTCCAATTTACTTTCGGACACTGGACCTGCTGAGCCAACACCGACTCCCGTTGCTGCTACTCCCGTACCGCTTGCTGCGCCTGCGCTTGCGCCCTTACTCGCACCAGCGCCGCCGCTCGCTGCAGTACCAGCTCCAGACTCTGGCCGCAAGTCTTCGAAAACGGCCGAAAGCGCACACGTACCAATCAAGGCCGCACTGCCACCACCGGTAACGCCAGTGCAAACAAACGGACACGGTTCACGAAAATCATCTTCCAAATCTGCGCATGATACGATCTCGGTACAAGTCTCAGCCCGATCAGCTCGTCCCTTGCCTGCGACAGCCGGTCCTCCAGATCTCACAGTGAAGGATACCGAAGAGTGGTTCGCCAAGATCAACGCAGAAGAAGAGAATGCATTTGACGTCCCAGGCATCGATGTCGCTTACGAAGAAAAGCAATGGACGGAAAACTCGCGCAAGCGCACGCTGAAAATCGAACTCAAGGAGAGCAACAAACGCCAGCGCAGAAGAAATGGTTTCATTTCGAGGATTGCGGACCAATTTACCGTCAGTGCGAATGAAGCGCGCGATCTCTACGTAATGACACATGAGCGAGAGGCCGAGGAAGAGGTTAGAAGCCGAGATATTGAAGACGAGAAGGAGCGCAAGAAGGACATGCAACGCAAGCGTCGCCGCGAGCGCACTTTGCAAAACGAGAAAGAAAAACACGCCGAGGCTGTAGCCAAGCTCGAAGAGATCGAGGATCAGGAGGAGCGCAGCAGGCTTATGAAAGACGTTGTGAAGGCCGGCAAGAAGATCCGTAACACCGAGGACCTGCTTCAAGGTCGCACTCCCGCCAAGGAAGTCCGCGTGGAATCTCCCAAACCTGACAAGGCTGAAGCGCTAGCTGTGCAGGCCAACGATGAGGTCGAGCCTGGCAAAGGAAAGAAGGGCTCCAAAGGCTACAGACCACGCAAGAGCAAAGAGCAGAAGCTCGCCGAGAAGGAGAGCGCTGCTGCAGGTCAGGCTTATATCGACCGAGGCGATGAACTTCCACCGCTGGCACCGAAGGAAGAGGCTCGACTGTCGAGAATCCAACGCGAGTCAACGACTGACATCAAAGATCCCGACCCCAAAGGTCCCGCTCCTCTACCCTACACTTCCAAAGGCTACATTCAAATCTACGACCAGATCTGGAAGGACCTGGCCAAGAATAACGTCAACAAGGCTTACCGTATTCGCAACCAGTCTCTTGACATCAAACAGTCCAACTTGCGCAAGACAGCACAGCTCGCGTCAAAGGAAGCCAAGCGTTGGCAGCTCCGGACGAACAAGAGCACCAAGGATGTACAGGCAAGGGCCAAGCGCAGCATGAGGGAGATGCTCACGTTTTGGAAGCGAAACGAGCGAGACGAGCGTGATCAGCGTAAGATGGCCGAGAAGCAGGAGCTGGAAAATGCGAGAAAAGCCGAAGCCGACCGAGAAGCCAATCGACAGAAGCGCAAGCTCAATTTCCTCATCTCGCAGACGGAACTGTATTCTCACTTTATTGGCAAGAAGGTCAAGACTGCCGAAGCCGAGAGTGATGGTGTCACTCAGTCAGCGCAGACAACTCGCGATGGTCCAGACGGCGCTCACGAGATCGATCTTCCAGACAGCAACGCAGACTTGTCTACCAAGGTTACGAACTTTGAGGATCTCGATTTCGATGCCGAAGATGAGACTGCTCTTCGCCAGGCCGCCATGGCCAACGCACAGAACGCTGTCAAGGAAGCACAGGATAGAGCACGCGCGTTCAACAACGAAGGAAAGAAGGAAGACATTGATGAGGATGGAGAGATGAACTTCCAAAACCCTACCAGTCTTGGAACAATGGACGTCGCACAGCCAAAGATGTTGACGTGTCAACTCAAGGAGTACCAGCTCAAGGGTCTTAACTGGCTGGTCAACCTCTACGAGCAAGGCATCAACGGCATTCTGGCAGATGAGATGGGTCTGGGAAAGACTGTACAATCCATCTCTGTTATGGCGTATCTGGCTGAATACCACAACATCTGGGGTCCTTTCCTCGTCATTGCTCCAGCATCGACGCTTCACAACTGGCAGCAGGAGATTGCCAAGTTCGTGCCTACACTCAAAGTACTTCCATACTGGGGAAATGCCAAAGACCGAAAGATTCTTCGAAAGTTCTGGGATCGCAAGCACATCACCTACACCAGAGACTCACCCTTCCATGTTCTTGTCACTTCATACCAACTTGTGGTGCAAGACACACCATACTTCCAGAAGATCAGATGGCAGTACATGATTCTGGACGAAGCGCAAGCCATCAAATCTTCTCAAAGTTCCAGATGGAAAGCTCTGCTCGGGTTCCACTGTCGTAATCGACTTCTTCTGACCGGTACGCCAATTCAAAACAACATGCAGGAACTGTGGGCTTTGCTGCATTTCATCATGCCTAGCTTGTTCGATTCACACGATGAATTCAGTGAGTGGTTCTCTAAAGACATCGAAAGCCACGCCCAGAGTAACACGAAGCTCAATGAGGACCAGCTGAGGCGTCTCCACATGATCTTGAAGCCATTTATGTTGCGTCGTGTCAAGAAGCACGTTCAGAAGGAGCTTGGAGACAAGATCGAAGAGGATGTCTACTGCGATCTTACCTATAGACAACGCGCGATCTACGCGAACCTGCGAAACAAGATCAGCATCATGGATCTAATCGAGAAAGCCGCCGTCGGTGACGACCAGGACACCGCTACGCTCATGAACCTGGTCATGCAGTTCCGCAAGGTCTGTAACCATCCAGATCTGTTTGAGCGTGCCGAAGTCACGTCTCCAATGTCCACGTCTAGCTGGGCAGAGACTGCATCTTTCATGCGCGAGGGCTTTAATATCAATGTGTCGTACTCGGTGCGGAACATGATTGAGTACTGGCTGCCAAAGAAACTCGCCTCTGGAGATGGTAGGATCGACCTCCCTGGACCGGACAACTCTCAAGCTGGATGGCGGAACAAGAACCTCCATCACTTGATGAGCATCTGGAATGCCGAATACGTTCATGACAACTCAAAGGGCTCCGGCGCATTCTCCTGGTTGCGATTTGTCGACAAGTCTGCTAGTGATGTGTCTAGGCTGGCCCGTTCGTCAATCGTGCAAAGCGCTATTGCTATGCGTAAAGCTGGCGTCAAAGTGACTCCCTTGGACCTCGAGGATGACCGACCATACGTTGCAGTCCACTCCATGCTCAACATCGTTCGTCCAAATGTACGGGAGCCTCTTTCCGATATCACAGAAGAGTCGCATCTGCAGAACCTCTTCAATATCTCCCGCGTTGTCAACGATGAACAAGGCCTTAACGTACTCGAAAAGTGTGCCATGCCCAAGGCTACTGCTCCTCCGATCGAGCTCGTCTGTCCTAGTCAGCAAAGTTTGGTCGAGAAGGACGAGGCCTTTTTCAACGTTCCGTTACGACGAGCACTGTATCCAATCTCAGCCAAGACTGAGTTGGCTCTACTGGAAGCTAAGGTACCTGTGTCCGAGTTCCCTGTCACCGGTATGCTGCCAGCACCAGAGTCGGCCAAACAACGATACACGAGGATCCAGGTTCCAAGCATGCGTCGCTTTGTGACAGATTCTGGTAAACTGGCCAAGCTCGACCAACTCCTGAAACAGCTCAAGAAGAATGACCATCGTGTTCTGCTTTACTTCCAGATGACACGCATGATCGATATGATGGAAGAGTATCTGACCTACCGCAACTACAAATTCTGTCGCCTGGATGGTTCGACCAAGCTTGAAGACCGAAGAGATACTGTCTCCGCTTTCCAGTCAGATCCTGAGATCTTCATCTTCCTCCTCTCCACTCGTGCAGGTGGTCTTGGTATCAACCTTACCTCGGCCGACACTGTCATCTTTTATGACAGTGATTGGAACCCTACGATCGATTCTCAGGCCATGGATCGTGCTCATCGTCTCGGTCAAACGAAGCAAGTCACTGTTTACAGACTCATCACGCGTGGCACAATCGAGGAACGAATTCGCAAGAGGGCCCTTCAGAAGGAAGAAGTTCAACGCGTTGTCATCAGCGGTGGTGCGGCAGGCGGCATCGACTTTAATGCTCGCAGCCGTGAGAACAGGACCAAGGATATCGCCATGTGGCTCGCAGACGACGATCAGGCAGCGGAAATTGAGAAGAAGGAGGCCGAGCTCGCAGAAGCAGAGGCGAAAGAGCCCAACAAGTCCAAGAAGCGTAAGGCTCCGGCTGCCAAGAAGAAGGAGGTTAGCATGGACGACATGTATCATGAAGGTGAGCAGATATCTAATAGCCTTTAACGTTCATCGATGGACTAACCAATGTCACAGGCGAAGGCAAGTTTGACGACGACAACAGTAATAAGCCTTCTGGCGCCGCGACTCCCGTGTCTGCGGCAGATGGCCCGCCTTCGAAGAAGAAAAAGGGTGTTAGCAAGAAGGCGAAGACCATGGAGCAGAGACTTGCACTTGCCGATGGTGGATTTTAGGGTCGTCAGGAACACGATGGACACTTGATTTGGTACCTTTCGAGCAGGCGTTTTATGGGCTTCCAAGCATGGGTAAGAAGGGAACAGCGCCATTGCGTGGATAGAATTGAACTGCATTTTCAGGTCATGACAGTGAAAGACGCTTTTCTAGTGGCGGTAAAAGGAATTATCAGATGCATATCTCTAGTTTCCTCGTAACCACTCGTACTCTGCGTTTTGCTTGAATAATGTCAGCATACGTGCTACCCTGGTCGCATAACTGTTTTTTCGCTCTCCGTCACAGCATAGAGTTATGAGCTTTGTCGAATTGATGCGTGATTTTTATGTCCACAGTATATACGCTTCCGACGCCGAATGCCCAATTATAGGCAGCAGCCCTATATCACAATCCTTCGCAAAGCAGATATGATACCAAACCGATGCAGACCATTCTCAAACGCCAATCATACCTCTTATCTTTCGCCTCATGACAGCGCGATTGCGCCCCTCCTCCTCTCCCAGTGATGCAAGAACGCTTGGAAACCGCAAAAGGCCAGGAAGACAACGTACACGACAACGGCACCGAAGACTGATACTGCGACCGCGTTGCCGTCCTCCGGGTCTTCTGTTGAGCCCATCATCGAGTGGTGACCGGTCTGTAGGAGGTGTTAGCTGCTATGTCCTTGATAAGTGTGTCGTGGACCGGGTAGGCGTACTTTGAACATGGCTCCGATGGCGCTGAGGATGACGATCGCGAAGACCGAGATGACGATGCTGGAGGTGTTAGTCGGGTGCTCCTGGCTGCTGATTCCGTGATGCTTTTGCTGCCTTACCATGTCCATGCGTTGAAGGCGCTGAAGACGGGCTTCATGTTGGCGTGGTCGTGATGATTCTCGAGGAATCAAAAGGAGGTGTGGGTAATTTTGTCAAGGAGTGTAGACTCGATTGTTTGCGATAGGAGGGCGTGTGGTGTTGGGAGATAGACAGGACGTTATGGCTGTACAGTAGCTCGGCGCATGGATCGCTGATATCGATGGACTGACGCAGCAGGCAAACGACTCGCCGGCCGGAGGTTTCCCGCAAAACGCCAAGAGATATTGGAGCTGCACCGCTGGGGAAACACCACGTCCATCCACTGTTCCAAGAAACGCATCTGGAAACGCATCCTTCGAGTTCAGCACGCCGTCAAGATGCTCTCGGGCATCCTGATCTTCAATCAAAAGGGTGAGAACCTCATCTTTCGCGCCTTTCGCAACGACTGCCGCCCGCGACTGGCCGACGTCTTTCGCATCCAAGTCATCTCGAATCCGCTAGTACGATCACCTATCCTCACCTTGGGCTCAACGACATTCAGCCATGTGAGGCACGAGAACATCTTCCTGGTCGCCGTGACCAAGGGCAACGCCAATGCCGCGCTCATCTTTGAGTTTCTGTACCGATTGGCGAGTTTGGGCAAGTCGTACTTTGGCAAGTTCGACGAGGAAGCTGTTAAGAACAACTTTGTCCTCATCTACGAGCTGCTTGACGAAATTCTCGACTTTGGTTATCCTCAGAACACAGACACCGACATGTTGAAGCAGTACATCACCACCGAAGGAGTAAAATCGGAGCGCATGATCGAGGACTCGTCCAAGATCACAATGCAAGCCACAGGAGCCATGTCGTGGAGGAGGGACAATATCAAGTACCGTAAGAACGAAGCGTTCGTGGACGTGATAGAAGATGTGAATCTCCTCATGTCCGCGAACGGAACCGTCTTGCGCGCAGACGTCAATGGGCAGATCGAGATGCGGGCTTACCTGACCGGCACACCAGAATGCAGATTCGGGCTCAACGACCGCCTGACATTAGGCGACGACAGCTTGAACGATAATCCGGCAGGCAATATGCTAGGGTCGAAAGCCACAAAAGCAGCAGCCGGTAGCGTCACATTAGAAGATTGCCAGTTCCATCAATGGTAAGCGCCGTATTCCCCTCCGCCCCAGCTCGTCAGCTAACAAACCTCCAGCGTCAAACTTGGCAAGTTCGACACGGACCGCACAATCTCCTTCATCCCGCCCGACGGCTCCTTCGAACTAATGCGGTATCGAGCAACTGAGAACATCAATCTACCGTTCAAAGTGCACGCCATCGTCAACGAAGTAGGCAAGACGAAAGTAGAATACAGCATCGCAATCCGCGCCAACTACGGCGCGAAACTCTTCGCGACAAACGTCGTGGTGCGCATACCGACGCCTCTGAACACGGCCAAAGTGAGCGAGCGCGCGTCGCAGGGCAAGGCCAAGTACGAGCCCGAGCAGAACAACATCGTGTGGAAGATCGCGCGCTTCAGCGGGCAGCAGGAATTCGTGCTGTCGGCCGAGGCGACGCTGACGAGCATGACGACGCAGAAGGCGTGGAGTCGTCCGCCGCTCAGTCTGGAGTTTTCGTTGTTGATGTTCACGAGCAGTGGGCTACTGGTCAGGTATCTCAAGGTCTTTGAGAAGGGGAATTATAGCAGTGTCAAGTGGGTTCGGTATATGACCAGGGCTGGCAGTTATGAGATACGGTTTTAGAGAGAGCGACTTGATTTTTCGTGGGAGGATTGTCATGTAGAACTGGATGGTGCATGGGCTGGCGTTTGTTGCATTTTTCTGGCCTTTGGTGATACCCGCCACTGTTCCTTTGGGGAAAAGAACTGAAGGGAACGGAAGTGTGCGTGCTTGTATAGCATCTTGAAATCATATCAAATATATTCAGATTCTTCCATTTCGTGACTAATCATCGTGAAAAAAAGACACCGGACTGATAGCTGAACCAACACACCTAGTGTGTTCCATTGGTACCATTTCCGTTGGTCCCATCAGTCGAACAGCATCCATTACTGCCGCCCTTGACAGCCACTCCCTCACCAAACGCCAGCTTACTCACACCGTCAACAACAGCAGCAACGCCCTTCTTGCCCGCCGCCATCTGGCTCGGCACACTGCTGTAGCTGGGCGGTACATCCATGCACGGGTTCTGGGTGAAGAAGTTGCGAGGACGGAGGAGCACACTCATGGGCTCAGCGCTGTCACGGCGTCAGTGTTTGGCTCGTCAAATGGAGAGAGGGGCAGGCTTACGGCATGATGGGATAGTCTTCCGGCGCGGGGAAATGCGTCAGTCCGAACGTGTGCCACAGCACGACGTCGGTGTTGTCGAGTGACGCCTCAGGGTCCTCGGCGACCCAGGCCGGGATACCCCTCGATGGCTCGCCTGAGGTCTGCGGGACGTGGCGGCCGGCGGGGTGGATCTGGTCGTCGTTGTCTGTGGTTTGTCAGTGAGTCACGTCCTTGCCCAGAGAGTTCGATAAGAAGTGGCCGGAAGCGGACTCACATTTTGTCACGTGCACTGCGTGGCGGGCGAAGCCTGCGCGCTTCCACACCAGACCGCCTTCCTTGGGCAGCAGCGGTGGCACTTCCCTGCTGACGAGCTTGTAGCTGACTGGTTTCTTGGAGTAGGGGTTGATTTTGGAAGTGTTGCTCATCTCCCACGTGCGGCTCGTGTCGCCGTTGTAGTCGCGCATGGCCTCCTTGGGCGACGCGAGCTTGGTCTTCTTGGCGTAAAAGGCGTTGCCGTAGAAGTTCTCCTTGCTGCCGACCGCGCCGTCGCCGCGCACGGCGTCGACTTCGAAGACGGTGTTGTTCGGCCCGTCGATGTTGGGGTCGATCCGCAGACAGAAGAGATGCTGGTGGTTGTGTGCGTTGACGCCCGGGTAGACCTCTGTGCCCCACGGCGCGGCGCTCTCGTCTGGGTAGAGGGCATAGGTGTTCAGGATACCGGTCAGCTTGATCTCGAGCTGGATCTCGCCGCTTTGGTGCAGGATCCAGTAGACGCAGTATTCGTAGTTGGCGGCGGTGAAGATCTGCGAGATGAGGAGCTTGCGTGCGCGGGTTACTGTACAGGATTCGTCGCGGAAGTCGGTGTGCTTGAACAGAATGCCTGCGTCTTCTTCGTGGATGCAGATGGCGTTCTTAATCTTTTGAGCCGATCCGGCTCTGTTGACAAAGTCGGCGTCCATGTAGTGGATCTCTCCCTTACAGTCACAGCCGAGAGACAGACTGTTCGTCATGTATCCAGCACCGTATTCACCCAAATCAAAGGCATGCTTGCGCTGATGAGGGTGTTCTGGGTTGCCGTATGGGACAACCATCTCGGCCAAAGACAGACGGTAGAATACTGGACGGACATTGCCCTTGTCGTTGAATGTGATGTTGCTGAGTACAAGTCCCTCGCGGTAGTTGAAGCCGACGTGGACAGACCAGTTTTGCCATGTCAATACTCTACCGTCGACCTTGAACGAGACGCCTTCTGGTTGTGTGATTTCGATCGGCTTAATATCTGTCCTGAAGCCACCGTCGGCTTTGATGGCCTCGGCGTGGAAGTTGATTGGCTTGGCGGTATTGAGCATCCTGCGTACGGGTGGAACGTCAATGTGAATGATCTGTTGAGTGTCTGCGTTGAAGATTGGGCAGAAGTCGAGTGGGTAGGTGTACTGGCTGTCGTCGACATGCGGTCTGTAGTACATTAGAGCTTGCTGAAGGCGGACGTCGCTGCCAAATCGCTCGTCGTATCCGATGGTCCAGGGATCGCAGTAGACCTTGTGCATGTCCTCGCGAGGGATGCCAATGATGCCGCACTGTTCGATCACGCCTGGGTCCTTTCGTACTACAGACTCGACGGTATTCAAGTCCTCCATGGTGATCTAATATGGTCAATGGTGCAGATATGGAGAGGGCATCAGAAGGACTCCTTACCAGTGGCTGAACGCCTGGTGTGAGGTCCCATCTTGTGATCTTGCCGTCGTCGAGGTCAACAAGTCCATCATATACCTTGCTTCCTCTGCCGATAGCAACGATATCAGCTACTCTATGCGGCTTTGGAGTCGACTCAGGACTCTCAAGCCAGGCCAGCATCTCGGCTTTCCTTGGCTCCCATAATGTCACGGCGTTGAAATGGAGGCCTTGATGAGCTTTGTTGACAATCGCTGTAGCTTTCTCAATCTCTGCCGCCGACAATGGGTCCAAAGGATGCATGTTGACACCGGCAGACTTGCCCATGATGTATTGAGAAGCCATGTCCTTGACGCTGTCCAGCATAGGTGCCATGATGAAGATTTTCAAGGCTGTAGGTGATGTGATAGCTGAGGGGGAAAAATGGGGGACAAGAAGGATAGCGTTCAGCGCGTACTTATCCTGATATACCTCCTCGCGATAGCAGCAGGATCAGTTGACCCGTTTCAATGACTGTACACGATATCTATTACCATACAGGCTGGATGTACTGAGAAATGTGTACCCCCGCGGTCGTTCTTATCACCTTCATCCGGATGATTTTGCCTAATCGGGCTAGAGCGGAGCAGATTGGCGGCAGGGTCCAGCGATACTGAAGTTCTGAACTCGGTGCGAATGTTTGAATGCACTGTGTAGATCCGCCATGCGTGAACTGCTGTCAGTATTGTATGTGCATTGTGTGAGTGATATGGTAGCATCTTCTGGCTTCGTGAGGAAGCTGATAGACTTCTTCATTGTAGTGTGATATCTACCTTATTATTCACGCCTCAAACCAACAATGTCGCTGGATCTCGGCTGCGTAGTACGGAATCATACCGCCGCATCCTCTGCCGATACTCTACACCTTTCGCAAGCTATACCTGAACCACGGCGAGGTGAGAATATTGTTATAGCATTCGTCGTTTCTGACAAAGGCTGAGCCGAGTCTGTGGTATAGCCAAAATAAGCTTCAATCAGGGTCAAGCCGACGCGAACGGACGCGTACGCGGTGACGACGCAGCACGTGGAACGTCGCCTAATACTGCCTCGTTTGCGCTCTGAAGTCAATTGATCTATCTCGTTGCGCCAATATCTCTGATCATTTGTGCTTTATCACTACAGAGTTGTGCAATGAGTACTAGATCAATATGCAGCGAGCGACTCCCGAAGACCTACAGGATGGACCGAGCAAGAAACGTCGTCGTAAGATACTAGCCTGCCACGACTGCAGAAGACGTAAAGTCCAATGCGATCGCAAGACTCCTGTGTGTACCAGATGTGAAAGAAGTGGTCGCGCATCGCTTTGTAATTACGATGAAGAGATGAGTGGTAATGGCGACACTACTATGGAAGACATCTCAGATACAAGTCGCCGGCTTTCACCATCTGCTGCTATCAGTGCTATGCATACTCCGGGCTCAGGAGCTTCAGCCAATGTCAGTGTAAGCAAGGAAGTTTGGGATGACCTCGTTACTCGACTCATGGAGCAGGAGAGAAGGTTGGCCAGGTATGAAGCTAAAGATCGTCCCCACCAGCGGACATACCTACACTCTCCGGCGATGCAAGGCTCATGTCAACAAGACATACCTGTTGGAAGCGCATATCCACTCCCCGAATCACTCATGTTTAGACGGAAAGGCTTCAAAGCACAACTATGGGGCACTACCGATACGAGAAAGCTCTTCTTACCCGGCGTCGATCTGTTCGCCTTTACCAGGAACCTCTACGGCAAGAATGCAGCCCTCGGTCAGCAGACCAAGGAGCTCAAAGCCGTCGATGGCATCAGGAAGGCGACTCGGTCCTTGAGACCGCCCCCACCGGCTGACCTCAAGATACTTCTACCACCTCGAAGAGAAGCCGAACACTTGATCAAGGTCTTTATCGATCGGGTCGACAGCGTCTATTCTGTGCTTCACATACCCACCTTTCTAGAGGAGAACAATCGCTTCTGGAACGATGTTCAGGGTCACAGTCCCGCATTCGCAGCTCTCCTCCTGGCCATCATGTCAGCGGTCCGCAGCCACGACGTCGTTTCGAATCGCACCTACATGTCCATGAGCTCTATTACCAGGGACATTGCTCAGGAGTGGATCGAAGCTGTCGATCAGTGGCAGTCGCGACAGAGTTTTAAACATACGTCGTTGATCCGATTTCAGATTCGATGCATTCTCTTGATCTCGAAACAGATGAACAGATACAAGTTCAAACTCCGCTGGGTCGAGACAGGTGATTTCATCAACGAGCTGATCACCCGTGGCTTTCATCGAAGTCCTGATCTAATCATGGATCGAACTTCCGTCTTTGAGAAAGAGATGCGACGAAGGATCTGGGCAATAGCTGTTGAGCTAGACCTCGATTCTTCTCTGGACTTCGGTAAGCCCTGCCGATCGAGTATTGTTAGCTGCGATGCCGAACATCCTCTGAATGTGAACGACTCGGATCTAGCACCCGGCATGACGAAAGTTATTCGATCAAGACCGCAACCAGATCTGACCAAAGCGACCTACCTGCATCTCGCACCACAGTCCAGAGACCTCCGACGACGACTGACCTGTACCCTGAACGAGCCCACGACCGACATGACCTATGCAGAAGCCATGACTTATACCAGCGACATCGAGTCGCACATCAGTACAGTACACCAATGGCGAAACGCCGACACCGACTCTCGCATCAACGCCCCTCGAACACCCGACGCAGGCCTCACAGTCCTCGAACTGCAACTACAGCAATTCCTCCTCCTTCTCCACGGCCTCATCCTCCGCCGTCCAGACCTCTCACCCTCCTCGACCTCTTTCTCAACCCTCACCTTCGCCACCGCCGCACAATGCATACTGCGCCTCCACACAGAGCTGATACAATCAGGCAACCACGCAATCCTTCTCTACCGCGAAGACCCGCTGCGCGTCATCTCCTGGGCGGCTCCTGTATCCGCCAAAAGCCTCTCGCGCCCCTTCTCCTCCCCACCACTAGCACAATGGCTAGACATGGCGTCGACAGCACTCCACCTGGTAGATTTCAAGTCACGACATCTCGGCACGCTGGAACCGCCCATCGCCTTCTCCTTCGCGAACTACGACTTCATACGTCACGGCGGAAAAGTGCCAGAGCATCCGACCCAAGGCGCATTTTTGGGCATGGACAATTTATCCGCGCTCGGACGGCATATTCTCGAGAACCAGGACGAGGCGTTCACGCAGATTGTCGCTGCGAGGAAAAAAGGGGACAGAATCGGCGTGGGTGCTGACGAGGTGGCCGTGACGAATGGCGGTTTGTTACAGTCGGCCGTGGGCGCGGTGAATGGTGATGGTGCTGCCGACTTTTCTGATGTCGCGCTGGCGGACTTCTCGGCATGGGATATCGATAGCTGGATCTTTGATCCCATGGCTTTTGGCGGGCTGCAGCCGGTGCCTGGGGATGATTTCCAATGAGGGTACGGGACTGGTTAGGTCTTGGGAGAAGCGACATTACGACATGATGTGAGGACGAATCAACGTGATCTAAGCGATGGGCGATACGGAAGAAAGACAGATAGAATCATTGTGCGAAAGTCATATATCTTCAAATCTAGGAATTCTCAACATCCCCCTCCCTCTCCTCAGCCCACCTGACCCACCGTTTCACGACCTCGTCAACACCTCTGACACCCTCCTCACTAGCCTCGACCTCAAACCACTCCCGATGCTCCTTTCCGCATGCACCGCAAAGCTGCTTGACCCTCTGTTCCGCCAACTCAAGATGCACCAACCGCTCCACGCGATGTGCATGCGGCACTTTCCTCACGCCCGGTGCGTGCATCGCCTGACTCTGATGCTGGCTCCTCACGGGCGACGACGCCGGACTGCTCGATACGTAAGGATACCAACGCACGAGGTTCAGGTCGTAGCCGCACTGCCGCGTCCACTCCGTCATGCGTCTGTGTACGTTGTTCGCGCGCCCGATTTTCAGCATTATTGTCTTTGGCTTCGATGGTGAGGAGCGGCTGCTGTAGTCGCTTACGACGTCGCTGACGCGGTGGCGCGAACGATGAATTGCTGGGGAGAGCAGGCGTGAGGCGGTTTCTTTCGGTGCAGTGCTGGAGTCGGGAGTTAGCCAGAAGATGTAGATGTAGCCTGCTTCGTCGTTGGCGGAAATAGGCTTGGAGAGCTCGGTCAGGAGGGTCGATGTTTTTAGGGGTGAGAGCGAGGGCGGGATGTAGGATAAAAGTGTCTGGGTGTGGGATGACGAGGGCTGTAGGTTGGATGGTCTGATTGGTAGCTCAGACAGCGCGTGTCTCTGTGAGGGAAGAGGTTTCTTTGTTGATGTTTGGTAGGTACGAGCAGGAGCTTGCATGGGATGCTGATCCCAAGCTGGAATCGGCGGATTAGGTGCTGTCCGAGGCGGGCCAGCGTAGCTCATCTCTGGTCGAGGCGTGGCTTCAGTCCGTTGCCTGTGTCTGACGATCTCGTAGCGGTCGCCATCATCGGAATGGTCCACCATGCAGCACACGGACGCCCAGAGACCAGGGTTCTTCCTTCTCCGTTGCTGGGATGGTGAGGGCATAGTTCGCGGTTGTGGTTGAGGTGCATATGCAGGTCGGACTGGACGCTGATACTGAGGCCTTGGAGGTTCTGTTCTGTCGAAAGACTGATAAGTGCGATTCGGTCGAAGCTGTTTCCCTTGATCTACATGGGCCAGACCATTAAATCTCGTATGTTCGCTGAGCGAGGCCACTCCAAGCCTTGCTACGAGACTGTCGATACTCGTCCGTTCCTGGATTGGTAGAACCGTGGTATGACCTTGTCCATGAGCGGCATTGCTTGCCTGTACAAATTTGCCTGCCTGGTCCTTGTGCTGCCAGCAATAGAATGCAGCGTCTGAAAGCCTTCCAGAGTCATTACTGACTACGGCGACAACACCACGTTCCAGTTCATTGACTGAGTTTTTGGCAATGGCACGTCTACACGATTTGCCATTTGAGGTTATGCCTCGACATGTAGATGCTGGGTTCTTCGAGTCTGCCCTACCGAGCATAGACTCGGGCGTCGGCTGATTGAAAGGCATAGCGACCCAACCCGTCGAAGACGACAGCACCGAAATACTGTTTCAATTGGAACTGTTCAGAAGTGAATGCAACAAGAATAGGAAAAACATATGCCTTGTTATTCTTACAGGAGTCGAAGATGCTAAGCCCCATCTCGACCATTGGTGCCTGGAGCAAGGGCATGACAGCGTTTTGGCTGTGGCTGGGTGTGGCGGGTGGCTGCTGAGCCCTTCAACGGTCATCTCGTGTCGTGGTATACCGGAAAGATGTCGATCGTTGGTAACACACATTTCTGAAGCACTACGACTTGTTGCAGTGAGCATTCAATAGGTTCTAAGTGAGCCCCCAATGATGTCCTTAGGTCAGGCTCGTCAGGACAGACGCGATTGCACCAAAGCGCGCGACAAACTGCGCGGTTGATCCTCGGCTGCTCCCGCGCTTGCCCTCTCCAACTTTGCGGCAAAGAATTATTTCTACCCAGTCCATTCCAAAACAGCCAACACATCTCAACATGGCTGCAGACACGGTGACTCGGAGCAGTGGTCCGACGGATGTCGAGGAAGACTTGACCGACGAGCAGATGCAAGCTTTGCTCGACCAAGCAGCAGACCGCTTGCGACAAGGCACCAGCCTCCAAACTTTCGAGGACGATGACGAGGAGAAGCAATATAAGTTCCCTAGACTTGATGTCGGAGAGATCACACAGTCATATGTCAGGCCTCACAAGGGAGTCGTACAGATGGAAAAGGTCGACAGACACTACGAGAATCAGCGAAAATCGTCGAACCAGATCCGCAAAGTTGAAGACCCAGTCGCGGTCAGGCAGAGAGCAGCAGAGGTATGTCACCTATGGTCCTTTCATTTCGCCTATGAGGAAGATATATCCCAATTACCACTTGAGCAGAGTCCGGGCACCGTCTTGGTTGCTCTTCTGCACCACTGAAAGTTTTTTATTCATAGTTACTCTGAGGCACACTTCAAATGTCTATTTTGATGAAGTTTCATGTTGCAGTTGACTGATTCTCATCTGCAGAAGAAGATAGCTACCGCCGGCGAGCGCTGGTACAATCTCCCAAAGACTGATCTCACCCCCGAGCTCAAGCGCGACCTCCAGCTTCTCAAGATGCGAAACGTCCTTGATCCACACCGCCACTACAAGAAAGACAATGGAAAGCTCAAGGCTCCAGAGTATTCCCAAGTCGGTACCATCATCGAAGGACCCACTGAGTATTTCAGTGGTAGGATCCAGAACAAGGATCGTAAGAGGACGTTTGTTGAAGAGGTTCTCGCTAGAGAATCAGAGACTGGTCGCTTCGGCTCCAGGTATTCCGATGTGCAGGCCAGGAAGACGAGTGGAAAGAAGGCCTATTACAAGGGAGTTCAGGCCAAGCGGGCCACCAACTTCAAGAAGAGATGAGCGGTCTTGTGTCTGGATTGAGGACATCAAAGTCCTTGGACGATCTCCTCGACAAGAGTCTGCTATGGTCAGCATATACAACCATCATAGTACTGCCGGACCGACTTACCTGCATGTCGTTGGCTGCTTGCTTGCCAGCCTCGAGCACCTCTTGATGGGTGGCCTTGCCTTTGCTGAGATGAGCCTCCATGTCTCCAGGCGTCATGTTCTGCAAAGTAGCGTCATCGCCACGCGCGACAGGCTGCAAGACAGCATTGTTTGTCACCAGACTCAATGCAAGGATTTTAATGCCGCTGTGTCTTGCGACAATAATCTCCGGCACGGTCGACATGCCCACCATGTCAGCACCAAGACTGTGCAGCATGCGACATTCGGCACGAGTTTCGTATGTTGGTCCAGCAACGAAGGCGTAAACTCCTTCGCGGATGCTGCGAGAGGAGTCCTTGGTCGTCATGGCGGCCCAAGCCTTGTGTGCTTTCTGGCGAAGACCGAGATCGTATGCATCTGACAAGGCCGGGAAGCGAACACCAAAGTCGTCGGCGTTCTTGCCACGCAGAGGGTGAAATCCGACAAGGCCAGCAAGGTTGAGATGCTAAGAGAAGGATTAGCAGAGTACGTGGTAGTACGACAAGGATAAGGAATCACTCACGTCGTTGAGTACGACAATGTCGCCAACGTTGTAGTCGGGGTTCAGGCCACCAGCAGCGTTGGTGACAATCATGGTCTCGATGCCCATCACCCTGCAGACTCGGGTAGCGAAGGTAACCAGCTCCATCGTGTGACCTTCATAGAAGCTGGCGGACGATTAGCTCTGGCTCCAGATGAATAGATAGGATAGTTGCAGCCACATACTGTGCTCTGCCGACCATCAATACGACTGGCACTTTCGCTTCACTCATGAGACCAAACACAAGTTGACCCGCGTGACCTTGTACTGTGACACACTATTAGGACTTATCTCTAGGTCGGAGACTCTTTACCGACCTGTAATTTGAGGAAAATGAGGGATGTCCGAGTAGTTGATCACCGTCCTCTCATTTTCGCTGATCAGGTCTGCAATACCGCCAAGGCCAGATCCGCACACAATGGCAATGCGTGGTTTGGAGAAGGGGGCAGGCACTTTTGACTGAATAAATTGTGCTGCTTCTTTCGCGCGTGAAAGCACATCTGAAGGAATTTCGGGAGCTTTGGTCTGATCAGTGACTGCAGCCATTTTGGCGGTGTTGTATGTAAATTCGGGGACGTGGTTTGTTAGTTGCTTGGAGGCCGCAGACTGTACGGTATAGATTCGGAAGCGGAAGTGAAGGTCAAATTCTCGGCGCGGAGCTTGAGCCGCATCATTAATTCACAAGTCATCGACGACATCTGGTGCAGTTCACTTCACATCACACGACCATTATGGCGGCACCCTCGTATTTACGGTCGCCTTTTGGCCTGGCTAAGAGACTGAGGGTATGGCGATTCGAATGCATAGATGCGCACACAGCGAGCGAGTACTGATCCATATTACAGATAGCCACACCGGTACCAGCACAGATCCGGACGGTATACCAATCACGACAGCCATGGCACGCAGACAACTCGCCCATGCTCGAGCACTACCGAGCAAAAGGCGAAGACTTTGATAAAGACATGGGCGAACTCGCCAAAAAGTGAGCAACGCAGCCCTCAGACACTCGTTCATAGCACATCCTAATCCCTCGTCAGCGCGCGCGGCGTCATCTCCCCAGCTCGCGAACCCAAACTACCCCCAGGGATACAAGATGAAGTCGACCTCCTCCGCCTCCCCCGCTCCGTCCAGCTCACATACATGGCGCCGCTGAAGCGCAAAGCCACACACGGGATCCCAGCCTGCGATCTGCAACTACGTTCCTACAGCACACGCAACCTCGAGTTCTTCGCCGACTTCGCCCTGCGTGCCGCCTACTACCTCAACATGCCGGCCAGTGGCCCCGTGCCGCTCCCACGCATCACCGAGCGCTGGACCGTGCCGCGGTCCAACTTCGTGCACAAGAAGTCGCAGGAGAACTTTGAGAGGCGGACGATGCGGCGGTTGATCCAGATCCAGGACGCGCATCCCGAGACGGTGCAGATCTGGTTGGGCTACTTGCAGAAATATGCGTTTCATGGTGTGGGTATGAAGGCGAATGTGTGGGAGAACTCGAGCCTGGAGGTCGGCAAGGAGATGGATGAGCAGGCGAATGAGGTTGCGGAGAGTGTGCAGGAGAGGCTGGCTTTGCTGGGTAGGAGGAGTGATATGGTTGACGCGCCGGATGTGGAGGCCCTCGTGAATGATAATGTCTTCAAGGGCGCGTGGGGTGGTTTGGCACCGCTTGGGCCCAGTGAGTATATCTCACCGGCTAAGCCGAGGACCAGCTAGAGGAAGAGATGTGTATCTGTCTATAGCATGGATGGCGGTACTGTCATGGATACCATTGTATTTCTACATATGTCTGTGCCATGTGCAGTGATGGACAGCTGCGTTTCAGATGATTCTGATAGACCCTTCCACGACCTCGAGCAGCAGTAACCTCTCGCCCTGCCATGAGCTATCTCATGGACGGCACCGAAACCGAGATTATATCTGGAGGCACTAGAGGCCCGACAGGATCCGCTAGATAGACCTGGCGATTGAACGCCGTCCTGTAGCCAGAATCTCATAAACACTTCGCCTGCTGAACCCAGCGATGATTGACAAACTGCCTCGAAGTTGGGCATGTTCATCTAGGCAGCCACGGTGGCAGACAGCTAGCTCAGTCCCAATCATCATCCTCATCGTCCTCGTTCACCTGCTTCTGAATGAACCCCCTGCGCGAGCCCTGCACCTCATCCTCATCATACATTTTCGCCCTCACCAAGACACCCGAAGCCAACAACCTAGCCTCCAATTCCTGCAGTTTGAAATCATCCGGATTGCGTCCTAGCCCCTCAAAGCCCAGGATGCGATCCACACCGACGCCATTCACAAACGCAATAACGCACGGCAAGACCTGAATCTTCAGCTTGGCGACCAGAAACGGCGCGTTCTGGACATCGACACCGACGAACCTCGTGTCGAAATGCTTGGGCGCCAGCGCCGCGAGTTTGGCATCCATGATGCGGCAGCGCGCGAAATCCGGCTTCATGAAGTGCACGACGCACAGTTTCGTCGACGTCGTGATGGCCATGACTTGCTTCTCGTCCTTGATCTCGCTGTATCGCCCGGTGTCGGAGTTGCGCATGGCTTTGGCTCGTGTCATTTCTTGGTGGAGTTGCTGGAGACGCTGCTCGCGGAAGCCATTTAGTTCGTTCTCGTCGTCGTCTTCTTCGAGGGCTGAGATCAGGGCGTCTTCGTCGTCTGAATCGTGGGCATTGCGCCGGTCGATTATTTCCGCTACTTTAGGATCGATTGATGCCATTGCTGTCTGCTGAGGTCTTCCTTGCCTGATGTGGTTGCTTGATGTACTGTACTGTACCGTACTGTACTTGATATTCCGGGTAGAGTTGCCACAGGAAGGGAATCGGGCTTCGGTATTCGCGTAGATTGACAGCGACACGCCCTGTTATTTTGAGGATTCGCGGCGACCCTTGTCCCTGAATCGCGGGTGAATTATCTTAGCGTGTTCCTTTGCTTGGGGGAAGGTGAAGTCGAGAGAGTTATAGCGATGCTAGCGAGATACGCAAAGAAGCCCTGTATAACCTCAGATATCTCTTTATGGTGGTATGCATAATCTTGGACAATTCATTTGTCGTACAGATCCATGGTACTTTGCGAGTAATACCTTAGGATCACAAATGTTGAGATGGATGCCTGACACTTTTGGGGCCCGAGATTACGAGTCAGGGTCCTTTAACTTTCTTTTCCCTTATGCAGCAGCCACGATTTCTCGGGAAGGGACGTTTGACCCATGCGACTTTCAGCTCCGCCAGCCAGCCAGCCAGCATGTGTAGCTCGACAACATCTCAACCCCCCAATTAATTGATCCTCGGAGATTCCACACCCCTTACTACTGCAAACTCGACACAAATCGAATATCCTGTAGTATTCGTTCGAACAGGACTTTACGACTTTACTTGAACGACCTTTCTTGAATACACAAGCGAAAGCTGTCATTCACGAAGAGCCTCGGTCCCTTGCATTCCACTCTCGGCACCCCTAGTCGACCAGCGCAACACTTCAATTCTTTTCACAATGGCCGACGAGAAGAAGAGAGACTACACCATTGAGATGGGCGATAAGCAACCAAATGGCCACTTTGATGCTCGACCACGAAGCCCAGCTCCTCCAATGGCTGCTGCAGCAGCTGTCAACAACCCAGTGGTGCCTATCCTCGCCTATTGCTTCAGCAGTATCCTCATGACCACGACCAACAAATATGTCTTGACCGGCGACTTCAACCTCAACTTCTTCCTTCTCGCAGTGCAGGTAAGAGCAGATCAACCATGCATACTACAATGACAGAGCTGACGGGTGCCCTCAGAGTGTTGTCTGTGTAGTCGCAATCGGCACCTGCAAATCAATGAACCTCATCACATACCGCGACTTCAGCAGCGACGAGGCCAAGAAATGTACGAAACGAACACGACCCCAGATACATCAAGAGCCAGGACCGTAAACTGACAGAAACATCCAGGGTTCCCCATCTCGCTCCTGCTGATCGGAATGATCTACACCGGCAGCAAAGCCATCCAATTTCTCTCCATCCCGGTCTACACCATCTTCAAGAACCTGACCATCATCCTGATCGCCTACGGCGAGGTGCTTTGGTTCGGCGGCAGCGTGACCGGCATGACGCTCTTCTCCTTCGGCCTGATGGTCTTCTCCTCGGTCATCGCAGCATGGGCCGACATCCAGCACGCGGTATCGAGTCACGGCTCCGAGACCGCGGCGAGTAGCACCATCTCGACCCTCAACAGCGGATACATCTGGATGCTGCTGAACTGCTTCTGCAGCGCAGCCTACGTCCTCGGCATGAGGAAGCGCATCAAGTTGACCAACTTCAAGGACTTTGACAGTACGCATCTTTCTCTTCCCCTGCACCTATTCATAGTTCGCTAACGCTCGCCAGCCATGTACTACAACAACCTCCTCTCGATCCCAATCCTACTCATCTGCTCCATCACAATGGAATCCTGGTCCAGCACCAACATCGAGCACAACTTCCCCGTCGCAAACCGCAACGCAGTCATGATCGCCATGTTGATCTCCGGTCTCTCGTCCGTCTTCATCTCCTACAGCTCCGCCTGGTGCGTGCGCGTCACCTCGTCGACGACTTATTCAATGGTAGGCGCGCTGAACAAGTTGCCCATCGCCATCTCCGGCATCGTCTTCTTCGACGCGCCCTTCACACTGCCCAGCATCAGCGCCATTGCGATCGGCTTTGTGTCGGGCTTGGTGTATGCGGTTGCCAAGATCCAGCAGGGCAAGAAGAACGTCATGTCTGCGCTGCCGACGAGGGAGCCTGTCATGAGTGCCAGTGTGCAGAGTATGAGGGACAGCTTCAAGTCGTAGACGGGATTTGGCCTTTTTCGGCGGCAAAATGTCTGCGGTCTGGAAAGACACGGTGGTTTGGTGCTTTTACTTGGGAAGAGATGGTCTTGGGGTGTATCAGAAGAGTCATGAAACGAATGGCCTTGTCGAACAGGTCGATTTGTTCGCGGATGAGCCGAAGTGCTCCAACAGTCGCGCCCTGTTCGGAGGCTGGGCCGGTGTTTGGTGTATATCATAGACATGTGTCGATGGAACAATATCTTTGATATGAGATAAGAAATAAAACAGTCACCTTTTTTCTACTCGTTTCCGGCATAAGGTAAATCTTGAGCTTGTCATGGTGGGTGGTTTTATAGGGGTGCTCCTTTCAGGTCTCGAACGCAAGTAGAAAGTATTTTGTGTAGTGTTTTTCATTCATCACTTGAACCGCACTTTGTCTACCGGCAGCCTCAGTGAAGCATCAATCGTAAACTCATGTCCATAGCCCGCAACTAGCCAGCCATCGACCTGTTCCTCAAAGAAAAGACAAGAAAGCAAGAAAAAAAGGCAAACGGCATGTCATTCCTCTGACTGCCAGGTATCACTCCTATCAACGCCGATTTGTGCCCATCCGTGCCGAAATGTGTAGAATAGTATCCACCTTTTCTGTCACAGCTAACCAGAGGGAAGGTAAGGTACCTTGGGCAGCTGAGTGAGCACCACCCTTAGCGGTCCTCGGCCCACTCGTTCTCGCGGCGGATTTGCTCCTCCTCTTCGGGCGTGAAGTCGTTCTGGATGTTGAACGTCTTGCGGATCTCCTCTGGCGACTTGCCCTTGATCATGTTGGCGACGGTCTTGCAGCCGACGTCGAGGAGCGCTTTGATGTCCATGTAGTTGGCGGCCTGTGAAGGAGTGGTCAGTAACCGAAGTGAATTATATTTGTGTAGGGGTGGAACTCACGAGGATGATCTCGAACAACATCTCCTGGTCGACTTGCATGAACTTCTGGTCCCATTCTTCGATCTCGGTCGTCTTCTTGCGGTTGTCGCTGTCGTCTTCGGTCGTTGGGGCCGGGTCCTTTTTGTGGTGCTCGCACCATTCTAGGACCTTGCGCAGGACGGTTTCGCTTACCTGCGTGAGGTGTTAGTGACGGTGAATGAGTGAGTGACAGGCCGGAACGTGACGTACATTCATGATTGGGATGGGCTCTTCGCCTGGGTTACCGAGATCCTCGATCATGTTCTTGATGAGCATGGAGCGCTCGGCGACGGCGCGCTCTGTGAGAAGTCAGTCAGTGAATTTGGGCGTTTGTGAGTCGCGCTACATACCAGTTGGGATCTCGACATTGTCAGAGCTGACGAGGATGACCTTCTGATCGTCGGACATGGTGATGGTGTCGTGTGATGTGAATGAGGTGAGGTATTGGTGGTGGTGGTTGAATGTGGTGGATGGTAGAAGAGCTAGACGAGAGTGCGCAGAGCTGAATGGTAATCGAGAGCCAAAAACTGAAGAGGAGTTCAAGGAATTTATAAGTCAGAAGGTTTGCGTAAGATGAGGTAGTTATAGCAGTTGATGGCACCTTGAAATGGTAAGATCGGCCGCAGGCTGCCATCCGTGCACGGACATCAAGGTGTACAGCGGAGCGGCTGACCGTGACTTCCAAACTTGTGCTTCTGCGGGGCTTTGCGCAACTTCCAAACTAGACACCGGCATGAAACTCTCTTTGAACATCTAACAATACATCCAGCCTTCGTAAGTTCAATTGACGGGCAATCGACAATCAGCTTGCTTGTATCACAAGCGTCTGAATGACGGCATAGGATCGTTTGCACGGTCTTACTGAGACTTGAAGCTAGATTGAGCATTGACTTCGTTATAAGCTCGCCTTGCATCAATCATTGCACAGAATCATTGTCATGCACAATCATATCCAGTGTACCGCTTGCCTCTTCGTGACTCACATTAGCGATAGCAATTACCTCATGATCAGAGATCCGCTCGGCGCTCAATGGGCGTTACTATTGTCAAGCGCCGTAGTGACCACGCTTGCAAAGTAATCTGCGACTGAGGTGGCTGGTCAACAGCATCGTATGCATGAAGATGTGTTTCAGGTCGTCATCTAGAGACATGTGCAATAGCTTCGAGGAGCTGGGCAAACAATGCTGAACGTAGACTCAAGTCCGATCATTGTTGCAACCGACTGCAGCTCGTCTGGCTTGACGCGTAAAGTGCTCCTTCTTCATTCGCGCGACGTCGCTGACAAACCTTTTGTCCCATGCATCAATGCTCACATCACCTATCTTCGGTCATCAAACTCATCATGCTTCTTTGTTCCAATTGACCATATACATTCATTTAGTCGCTATTTACCACAATGTGGAGACGCACATATCTCGCTTTGATCTTGGTGCGACTCTATTTTGCGCTGTCTCCGAGCTATCTCCATCCAGATGAGCACTTCCAAGGGCCAGAAGTTATTGCAAGTAAGTGCTCGATAACCATCTGAAGACCGTAGACTGACCATAGGTAAGGCCATATATACGGATACAAGCCGAATTTGACATGGGAATTCACGTCGGACCATCCTATTCGAAGCATCTTCCCGCTCTGGATCGCATACGGCTGGCCGTTAACGCTCCTTGAATGGCTCTCCGAAGGCTTTGGATATGAGAGTGTTTCACCCACAGTCGTCTTCTACGCTCTTCGCATTGTCATGTTCACCAGCAACTTTGTGCTGGAAGACTGGGCTCTGTACGAGTTGTTACCCAATCCGCGACAACGTCGCGTTGGCATCCTGCTGGTCGCGTCCTCGTATGTGACGTGGACATGGCAGAACCACACGTTCTCCAACTCAATCGAGACTCTCATTCTCCTCTGGTGTCTGGTCCTCATCCAGCGCATCAGAGACGACGATGACCGTTCACACCAGCTGACCGCATCCTCTATTCTCGCCTTTCTTGCCGTCCTCGGAACGTTCAATCGCATTACATTTCCTGCTTTCCTCGTGATACCCCTGCTTTTCTTGCTGCCGCATTTCTACCAGCGTCCGTTGTCTTTCTTTGTAGCAATCGCCTCGGCATTAGCTACTCTGCTTCTTGCCATCACAGTTGACACGCAATGGTACACGGCCGGAGACGTCAGTCTATCCAGCTTTGTTCGGTCCGTCGTCTTCACGCCATGGAACAATCTCGTCTACAACTTTGACCCCAGCAATCTCGCTCAGCACGGCGTCCATCCGTACTATCAACACTTCCTGGTCAACCTCCCTCAACTCCTCGGTCCCGCAACAATACTCCTTGTCCTCTACTTCCGCCCCACGATGCATCTCTACTCAGCACTATTCGGCACCCTGGTCCTCTCGTGTTTCAGCCACCAAGAAGCTCGCTTCCTCCTGCCGGCTGTACCCCTCATACTTTCATCAGTGGACCTACCGCGTCGTTTCCAAAAAGTCTTTTTCGCCTTCTGGCTCGTCTTCAATCTCGTCCTCGGTGTCTTGATGGGCACATACCACCAAGGCGGCATCGTATCTGCCCAACTCTGGATCTCGCAGCAGCAACACATCACACAGGCCTTTTGGTGGAAGACGCAGATGCCGCCTGGCTACCTCCTGGGAACGCGCGCCAAAGACGTCGATGTTCACGATCTCATGGGCAGCCCCGGTGCGGGCATGACTGCTGCTGTCCTCGCGCACGTGCGGTGCGACTCTGCAGGATCGGTTCTCGTCGCTCCTCAGAGCGCAGTTTACCTTGACCAATTCCTCCAGAATAATGCGACCACAAGCAAGGACACAAAGTTCACGCTCGAGCAGCTGTGGACGTACAGAAACCACCTCAATCTCGACGACATGGATTTCGAGGATGATAGCGTAGCCGGTACGCTGGGGCGAGTAGTAGGACGTCGTGGACTGGGGATATGGAAGATCCACAGGGATTGCTAGGTTGCTAGGTACTATCGAAACACAAATGCTATCTAATGCATCAATTCTCGTCCCGTCGTGTTTCCCATGCTATGTACACACCCCTAAACCTCCTCGTCACTCTCATCACCAAGCAACTCGCCCTCGTCCTCAACAGCAGCATAGTCGCCTCTGGTCCGCTGGAACGAGCTCCTGCTCGTATACGGCCTGGTGTACCCGCCTCCTCCACCACGTCCAAAGCGGCCACTGACAGCCCGCCACGCCGAGCCCGCGAGCACAGGCAGCGCGCCCGCAACAGCCACCAGTCCACTGAGCACGGCGATGGGGATCTTGACAAGCGGGCTCTCGCCATCGAACGCGCCGCCCGCGCCGCCCATGCCCATGCCGTCGCCCAGCTGTATGCGCCCGAACTTGCCGTCCCAGTTGCGCCACACCCAGTAACCCACCGCAGCGGCCGCGGCGATGGGGATGACGATGGCGAAGAACAGCCCGACCCCGCTGATGCCGTTCTTCTTCTCGTACTCCACTTCCTTGCCGGGACACGGATGTTTCTGCGCCGTATAGTCCATCTCCTTGCCGCCTTGGCACGTCGTGAGCGGGATGCGTCGGTAACCCGTGGGCTCGTACCACTCGACTGCGTTCTGATCGAGAGAGCATACGGCTTGGTGGTCCGGTGGTGAGAGGCCTGGCACCAGTGCGCAGGAGCCATCGCGTTGCCGCTCGTAGTTGTAGTCGCATTCGAAGTCCTGTCGTGTGCAGCTGCAGTTGCGCGCCACGTTGTGGAGGTGCACCACGTCGCGTCGGACGCCCACGTAGCAGTCTGCTTCTGGCTTCTTGCGGTGGTATTCCGAGACATGACCGAAGAGGCAGTCGTCGTCGGAGAGTGGGTGCTTGGGGCTCCAGAGGAAGTAGTCGTTCTTGGGGTCGTCCGGGTGTTCGTCGTCGAGCTCGCACTTTCTGTCCGTCAGGCCGGTGAAGTCGAGGTTGATGGTGACGAGGTTTCCTTCGTCGCGACCCCAGAGCAGGAAGTTGCGCGAGGTGTCTGATGGCACGGTCGAGATGTCGTCGATCAGCATCGGCGTCTTGCTGAATTCGTATGCCTGCCAGGTAGAACCCTCGTCTCTGGAGTAGTAGACCTGCTTGACTGGCTCGCCCTCTTTGACGATGACAATGACGGATCCCTGGTCTCCAAACTCCCACATGTAGGTGCCTTTGAAGACTTCGTGCCAGGTGATGCCACCATCGCGAGTGATGAACGTGTCACCCTCTTTGTATGGCACGAGGTTTGGACCGACGTTACCAACACCTAGCATCATGCCCACGGCTGTTGCTGACGAAAAGGTATCTCTTGGGTCCTTCCGTTCAGTGTATCCGTGGAGGTGGAGCGAGCATTTCTCGAGGATGGAGTCCTTGCAGTCGAAAGACTTCTTATCAGAGTCTTGAGCCGGAGGCGTGATGAGCTGCCACTCGGCGCCATCGTTGTGAGTGATCATAGTCTGCAACTTCTTTGATGCCCCACCGTCGACCTCCTGAGGATTGGACACAACATTGACGACCGCAACACCCTCAAGGCCCTGCATCTTCTCAAAGTCGACGTAGCCAGGTGTATTACGATTGACGTGAGTGATACTAAGGACGTAGGATGTACCGTTGCTGTTGGACTTGATGATGGATCCATATTCCTGCTCAGGCCTGTTGTTGACTGTTACGTGCAGGAATACTGAATGCGTAGAGCTGTCAAGGACTGTGTAGGCCTTCTGGTGAGGCACCTTGAAGTTGCTAGGGAACTGTGCGTTGGCAAATGTTACGCCGTCGACACTGGCATCCACTCGCAGCGTTTCTTGATCAGTATCGCGCAGTGCGACGATGATGAATTCTTGCATCGTCGCAAAGCTGATGACATCCTTGAAATGAGAGGTCTTGTGCTCGAACCAGTCGTTACTCGAGACCAGCTGAAGTCCGTTCTTGGGATCCTCGTCCGCATATTGCTCACAGTAGACGAGCTTCTCGCTGTCTTTGCGGTCTTCCCTCGACACAAACTGACACTTTCTGACATACGGCAGTAGAGTCGTCCACTCTTCGCCGCCCTTGGTGGAGACGTGGGCAACTGAGTGGCAGTCTCCACTAAAGTCAAAGAAGCCGCACTCTTTACCGCCGGTCCAGATGAGCCAGTCCTTTTCCTCCGGGTGGAAAGCCAGTATCTGCACGCTGTTTTGATTGGGCGCTTCGGGAGCGGTGAAAGAGTTGATCTGCTTACCACGGTTCTTCGAGTAGTAAACGCGCTTTGAAGACGTGATGAGATAAACGTAGTCGTTGAAATATTGGTGAGGATAGATGGCAACAATCTCCTCATCAGGCACGACCTCTGTCCAAGTCTTGCCGTGATCGTGGGTGATATAGGTGAAGCGGTTGTCGGTTCGCATAATGATGGTCTCATCGTCTCCTTGTGCTAGCTCGGCACGTTCCAGATAATAATATTCCTTGACGGATTTGGCTCTTGGGAAAGGCGTACGTTCGTGAGATACCATACCAGAAGCAGGCTTCTTCTCCGTATCCTTGCAAGGGCGCTTGATTGGCTCGTCTTTGATCACTCCGCCCTTCCTGATGCAGGTGTTGCCGGGAATCAAGCGGTAGCCTGAGCTTCCTTCGAAAGTCTCGTCATCGCCCTTGCAAACGTCCTTTGGTGCTTTGATAGGTCCTGCAGGAATGCACTCCTTGCCGTCTTCGGACTTGACAAAGTTGTAGTCGCACTCGTAGTCTTCGTCAGTGCAAAGACAATCCTCGAATTCAGGCTGTGGATCCTTGAAATCTTCCTCGACAAAACAGTCCGCACTAGGCTTTCTCCTCCTGAAGAAAGTCTTGTGACCCATCAGGCAAGACGGTTCACCCTTCTTGTCAACTCGAGCAGGCCACTTCTCAAAGTCTGACTCTTTGCACTTTCCCTCGTGTAGCTCCTCAAAGTCCAAAGCGATTGTGGAGTATTTCATCGAGGACGCACCGCCCCTGGACACGGTCATGATGAATTTGAGACTGGTGGAACCCGGTACTGTCTGAAGAGTCAAGGCACGGACCTTGTCATCGAGCTTGGTCGTCTCCCAGTCCTTGCCATGGTTGATGCTCCACTTGACCTCGTCTGTCTCTGCATCTTCGACAGCGACTACGATAGCTCCTTGGTCGCCCATTTCGTACAGATGGGGCCCTTTCAAGGTCCTTGACCAAGTCAAACCGGCATCATCCGAGATGTATGTATCACCAGCCTCCCACTCTTTGAGGAAATCGCCGGTGTTACCCACGCCCATGATGATTCCCGGAGCTGGGCTGGAGAAGATGCGACCGCTGTTGCGTTGACGCGTAACAGAGTGGAGGTGCAGCTCGTCATCTTTGACCATCAGAGGCTGCCATGTCCTACCATCGTCGAATGAAATCCTTGTGACGAGCTCTTTGTCAGCGAGCCACGACTTTTCGATATCCTGCCAGTTTGACACCTGGTTGACCAGCACGATTCCTTGAATGTTCTGGATCTTCTCGAAATCGACGAATCCGCGCATATTTCTGTTGGTGTGTTTGATGTTTTCGGTAAAGTATGTGCCATTAGAATTGCTCGTGAACAAGGCTCCCATGGGTGCTGTCATACCGCTTGTCATGACATCCACTTGAATACTGTAATTCGTAGACTCCAAGATGGTGTAAGCATCCTCTTCCAGTGTCTGTTGGCCAAATTCTGCGCGGTGCCAGACTGAAGTATCATCGGTGACATACAGAGCCATCTCGCTCGTACCCTCAGACTTCGCTGCGACGGCGAAATAGCCCTTGACTGCTGCCAGATTGACGATACCCGAAACTGTTCGTCCAGGCTCAAGTGGAGCTTCGGCTTCGGTTTCGAAGTAGTCGTCACTGATGAGAATACGGTTGTCCTTGATCCAATTGGAGTATTTGCCCTCTACCACACACATGACCTGATCTCTGTCCAGCGCCTTGTCACCGGTTGTAAAAATATCCGTGCTCTTTGCCCATACACATGAAATGACCTTGTCGCGGAGTAGCTTGATCGACTCGAAGCCGTCGGTGGTATAGTATGCCTGGTTGCGTCAGCAGCGCCTTGTTGTCCCGATGATATGCGTACCTTGTTCTTGCACGTAAAGCCCTCGCAGTCGGAGATCAGGACGATGACCTTGTCGGGATCTGTCGCGTGATAGTTGATCGGAGCTCTTCCGAGAACAGGATTGCCATTCGTCTTGAAGGTCTTCCATGTCTTGCCCTGGTCCTTCGTGATCCAATGCTCTTTCGCAGTGCCGAGTGCCACGGCGACCTGATTGTTGTAAGGATGAGGTAAGACTTCCAGAGATTCGCTCTCCTTGATCTCGTCGACCTGTTCCCACGTTGCGCCGGCATCTGCTGATCTGTAGATGATGCCGGGAAGAGTATCTTGAACGATCACTACATCGCTGTCCTCGAAGTAGAACAGATTGGTTGGTAATGACTTGAATTTGGTTTCCTCAATGTCGGGCTTATCCTTCTTCGCCAGTACTGCTGTCAAGCCCAGCAGCAGCAGGCTGACAAGGTTGAATAGCCGGCTCTTCATGATGAATCAGATACTACGCAATGCATCGAGATTGGGAGGTCGCTTTCACGTCGTCGGGAGAGTCAGCCACGCGCTGAAAAAGAAAGCTGGCAGTTCGTAAGGTAATCCGTAAGGCACACACTATTCGTTGGAGAATGACGACGCCCCCAACTCGGCTTTGAGGTGCCGAGCAGCAGTCAGGAGCTCATCCAGATCTGACCGCTGTATCTTATCTTATCTGAAGAGCCTCAATTCATCTTCCGAGGTCGCCTTGATATTGTTCGGTTGCTTGCGTCTAGCCTTGCGATACGCGTCCACGTTTCTGGCAGCATCGAATCGGCCCCTCGTGTTATCTTGGCCTGATGAAACAAGCTCACGTGTCCGCTCCGCTAGTGTCCTAAAACAGCACACCTCCTCCGTTGTAGACTCGATACCACCACGATGGACGTCTGTACACCGCTTCACACTACCTGGTGACCACGATGACGGTAAGGAAATTTGCTTCCAAAGACAACTTAAGTATCAACTCTCTGCACATTACTTCACCTCTTCCACTGTCTACCAGCGACCGTCCCAACCTTGAGCGCTCCATCTATCCTTCTCATATCCCCTTAAGCATCAACTTGCGACCGGATCCAAGCCTACAGCATTGAAATCTTCAGAGACGATATCATAAACTTCGAGCACCTCGAAGCAAGCGATGTATCAGTCTTCGGTCCTAAACACGACCTTGTCGATGTCCTACCCTGCGGTCCAGCGAGGCTTTAGGTCGGCCTGCGAGATCTATTCACTCTTCACCCGAAAGAGGACCTGACCGAACTTATGATGGATGCATGCCTTGGTGTGCTTACTGTCCTCTTCCCTGACGTCAAATTCTTCAGCTGCGCGGGGCAGACGATGTCTTCAACCCCGACTTCACACCAGAGATAAGGTACGAATGCTTCAATGCCTATCTCCAGAAAGAACACAAGCGTAGCCTTATACCATGGCCTGTGACCACACACCGCTTAGGAAGGTTCAAGACCTGGACCTTCATCTTCGTCGACGCCACTACATCACCCATCACGATTCGCTCTGCGCTCCCTATTAAGAATGCTCAAGCAGACCTACCAGTTTGGCGGGCTCGTGACATCCGTCGAATGTGCGAGAAGGCATGCCTGGACCCTGATTCTCCATTCCATGGGAATCAAGTCCGTGAGCACGACCGTGCCATCGGCCACAGCTCGATGGAACACTTACCGCGAGAGTGTCGTGTTAGGAAAACGAGAGACGGTGTCCCTATCCTATTCATGATGGCGGAAGCATTACTATCCGGATCGGAACCCATTGTTGCGCAGGCTGTATTGAACATAGATGACATCCAGTCGCACATCGTCAAGAATATTCTCTCACTCTGCAATCCGGATCCACGCTTGTGGCGGCCTCGCCTGCTTCTGCTAATGGTAACCATGGCTAATGACATGGGCCAGCGACCGGCTCAATCCAATTCCGCCAATTCCGCCAATTCCGCCAATTCCGCCAATTCCGCCAATTCCGCCAACGCCGCCAACGCCGCCAACGACGATGATGTTGAGATGGATCTACTCGCTTAGGAGCTGGGCCACTGCCCTAAACAACTCGACCAAGACGCCGAGGAAGTCGAAGAACATCACCCAGCGGCTATGGGCGAAGATGAGGATGAAGCATTCAATCTTCGTGACGCCGAATATGCCTGTCAATTTCGCTGCGGTCGCGCGTTTCCAACGGAATTCCTGCTCAACATCCATTATACATCTGAAGAGTGCAAGAGGAGGCTAGAGCTCAAGATTCGGAAGGGAACAATGACATACGAGCCTTGCGGCCAGTCATGGGACGGGGTAAAAGCGTACGCTCGCCACGAGACTAGTCAACATGCGTCAAGCCGATATGACAATGATGATCCCGAAGCTCAGTGGAAGTGTCACCCTTGTCGCTTTGCCTACAAGACTGAGAACCTGCTCTACGCACACCTCCGCAACATGAGTGACGAGAAGACCCATCTCACGACTCCAGCTAACTCTGAACCACCCGCCTCTTTGTTCATGACCCCCCTCGGGCCAGTGAAACAGTTTGTTGTCATCTGGAGGACCAGCGACATCCACGCACGTGAGAGCTTCTTATCGCGCCGTGAACAGGAAGCGAGGACCATCGCCAAGAATTTGTTAGAGTATGCGGGCTTTCGAACATCAAATTCAAAGTCGTAGGAGGGTCGGCGTAGTCTAACTGCATGCCCAATATTCGCGACCAAGAAATCGAGAATGTGATCCGCAGAATCGAGCCATGGCTCAACAAAGCAGATGCGGAACACATTGGAAATGTGTACCGGGCCTCGCTGGAACTCACCGACAAAATTCGACAAGCCTTCACAAGGCAGACTGGTCCTCGCTTGGCTCTCATCGCAGGCCTGGATGGGTATGTGACCTCGTGGTTACGCTTGACGACCTTCTGCAAGGAGGAAGAGCCCTTCTGGATGCTCATACGCCATCGCGTCTGTGCAGGCAGTCGTCATATCCAGGATCTGAGAAAGATCCTTCCCTACGGTCCACTCGGGCAAGGTCAGTATGATCGATTCTACTCTAGTCGGCTCTACTCTCAAGGGTTCCTTCTGAGCCTATTGAAGCTGCATATAAAAACATTCAGGGACCACATCGAGAAACTTGGCCATAACAAGTTGAGGTACCACGATTCCAGGGCGGAAGTGCAATGTCCACAGGGATTAGAGATCGGGACTTCTCCTACTAAGGTGAGAAATGAGTTGTGGCAGAAGACAATGCCTGTAGGTCACTAATGAAGGATGAATGACGACTCCGTGTTGAATGAGCCAAAGTTACCTACCCCCTTTTATCACACAATACACGCCTTCCTCAATAAAACTGAATCATCTGTGTAATATTGCAGCCAATCAAGAGCAGTGCTAATGATACAGTATTATAAATGCTTGACAAACTTTCGGTGTAAATCATTATCCAAACAAAGATCGCATCAATGGCTTCATCGCTCATGAAACTCATACATCCCTCGCTAAGACATCTTCATGCCGTCTGAAATCTGTTTACAATCACTTCTTGACAGGCTTCACTGTGCCGAGTGGCGTCTTTTTCCCAGCAGGCTTCTTGACAGTTGGGTTCGATGGTGCAGCAGGAGTAGTAGTCTTTGGTGCTGGTTTAGGTGTGGCAGCCTTGGGAGCGGTGGCTCCGGTGGACTTTGGTGCTGAGACGGGCGCACTTGTTGTTGATGGGGTAGACTTTGTGCCAGGTAGAGGCTTCACTGTGCCGATTGGTGTTCTGGGTTTCGTAGATTTCTTGATTCCAGACACTGGAGTTTTCGCTGGAGTGCCAGAGGCGGGTGTGGTAGGAGTCTTCTTGACTGCCGACGATGCAGTGGACGATGGAGTGCTCAAGGGCTTGGTAGAAGATGGTGCACTTGCCGGCTTGGGAGGATTTGTTGATGGAGTCAGCTTTCTTGGAGCTTTCTTTGCGACAGGGTTGTTGGTCGCACCCGTGGCCGTTTTGGTTGCGTTATTCGCAGCGTTCGTGGCTGCGCCTGTAGCCTTGCCCGCCGTATTCGTAGCTGCACCTGTCGACTTGCCCACAGTGCCCTTTGCGTTTCCTAGGGTATTCTTGACCGCGCCTGTTGCAGTCCCAGTGAGTTTTCTTGTCTGACCAGTAGCTTCGGCTTTGCTAACTTTCGCTCCGGTCCATTTGTTGATGATGTCGCCGCCTTGATCGATATATCCGTCCAGATATCCATTGGCTGCATCGCCAGCGCTGTCCACATACCCATTGGCCATTTTGCCGGCCTGGTCCACGTAACCGTTTACGGTGCCGCCTGCTCCTTTTACAGCATTGTTCGCGTAGTCTTCGCCTTGCTTCAGGTAACCGTTCGCGGCCTCGCCACCGGCTCTGCGACTCGTTAGCTCTTGACTGTCCTTGACCATCTTTATGCATTTCGTCTTGCTTACTGGACACCACTTCCGACCGCTTCCTTGCCGCTGTTGTAGTACCCCGTCGCGGTGCTTGTGACAGTGTCTTTCAGGCTGGTGAGGTAGGAAGTCATCTTGATGATTTGTACGAAGGTGTAAGTTGTGTAGGCCAATTGATGTTCAATAATATTTGGGCGAGCTCGGGGTATGATACATGTAAACTTATATCAGGATAGATTAGGCCCCGCGAAGGGCCGAGGGAAGGAACCTGGAAGGCTGGAAGGCGCGTAACACAATGACGTAGATGTGGTTATGGTAGCTTATAATTAGTACTGCCAGTAGTATAACTCAGCACAGGGTATACATATAGTCAGAACTTCGACCTCGGACAGCAGTCGTTGATAAGTATCACGTTCAACGATAGAATTATAATCAGGAACTCAATACTGGATTACTTATGGATGATTACGGGACTCTGAGCTTCGAGCTTCTGGGGACACAAGACATACAATTTTTGAAGGAGTTATGTTACGTATACAATAACCGAAGTGCAGCTGTTCTTAGCTTGTTTTATATGCCTGCATGTATACCACAACTTGTCACCTTGGACAATTGATTGCTGCTGAATCCCGTCTACTTGATCACCTTACCTTCTGTATATGCTGGGCGTCCGTCTGAAGAATAGATTGGCTTGACGCACCAGCCACGGTAGTTGGAATCGCCTCTTGAGAGCATTCTGTACACATCGTTTTCATGGTCGAGATGATTCAGTACTGATTTTATCAGCAGTACTGAGCGAATAGCGCTGCGTTACCCTACAGTGTGCCGACGACGATCAGATGTTTGTTACTGTAGCAGTCCGGTAGGCTGATATGCGTCTGTGGACCATTCGATTAGATATCCAGTAATGAATAACGCGGACTGTAAATGTGAAGCAGGTCGAGTGAGACTGACTCGCGCAAGGGTTGTGTTCATTCCGCTTTGTGGAGAAGCTGCCAAGAACCTTGGAAGCAACGTGGTAAAGCTCCCAGACTCCAAGTCCAGAGTACGTGTACACCATTTACCCGACTGACGAACAAGGGAGGATACAGGTTGCTTTCAATTGAGCAACTTCCTTCTCACTCGACACAATGGCGCCCAATATCGGGAGCCAGTTCTTCGAGGGAGAGACCGGACGCAACACCAGAGGTCTACTCCGGCTCATCACCCTTTGCTTCATCGCCGCGGCCGCCATCTCGAGTCGTCTCTTTTCTGTTATTCGATTCGAGAGCATTATCCACGAGTGCACGTCTTTTCAATGCTATTAGAGTATGGTACGAAGCTAACATAACTTCTAGTCGACCCGTGGTTCAATTTCAGAGCAACAAAATACCTCGTCGAGCATGGCTTCTATCCGTTCTGGGATTGGTTTGATGACAGTATGCCTCACAACGCGCTTCTAAAGAGATCGGGAAATATCAGGTAGCTGACAATGACCAGAAACATGGCATCCACTCGGACGTGTCACTGGTGGTACTCTCTATCCTGGATTGATGGTCACCAGCGGCGCCATCTACCACTTCCTCCGCTTCCTCACCTTCCCTGTCGACATTCGCAACATATGTGTCCTTCTCGCGCCAGCATGCTCGGGATTGACAGCATTCGCAAGTTACCTCTTCACCTCTGAAATGGTCGACTCGCCGTCTGCTGGTCTCCTTGCCGCAGTCTTTATGGGAATTGCTCCAGGTTACATCTCTCGATCTGTCGCTGGAAGTTACGACAACGAAGCCATTGCCATCTTCTTGTTGGTCTTCACCTTTTACTTGTGGATCAAGAGCGTGAAGGAGGGATCAATCATGTGGGGTGCTCTTTGCGCGCTCTTCTACGGATACATGGTCGCTTCTTGGGGAGGTTACGTCTTCATTACCAACATGCTTCCACTGCACGCCTTTGTCCTGATCTGCATGGGAAGATTCAGCCCACGTCTATACGTCAGCTACACGACTTGGTATGCTCTTGGAACGATTGCAAGCATGCAGATTCCTTTCGTTGGTTTCCTGCCAATCAGGAGTTCCGACCATATGGCCGCTCTTGGTACATTTATTTCTACACCATTAAACTTCACCATTACTAACAATATTAGGTGTCTTTGGTCTGATCCAGCTCGTTGGATTTACCGAGTACGTCAGATCTCAATTGCCAAGCAAGCAGTTCCAGACGCTTCTCCGCGCGCTGGTTCTTGTGGTCTTTTCTGTCTCTCTTGGTGGCTTGGTCCTGCTCACCGTTTCTGGCACCATCGCTCCATGGTCAGGACGTTTCTACTCCCTCTGGGATACTGGGTACGCCAAGGTACACATCCCAATCATCGCATCTGTGTCTGAGCACCAGCCTACCGCCTGGCCAGCATTCTTCTTCGACCTGAACATGCTCATCTGGCTTTTCCCAGCCGGTGTCTACATGTGCTTCCGCAACCTCAAGGATGAGCAGGTCTTTATCGTTATCTACGCTGTTCTCGGAAGTTACTTTGCCGGTGTCATGGTTCGTCTCATGCTTACCCTCACTCCGGTTGTATGTGTTGCGGCTGCCATGGCTCTGTCTTCCATCCTCGACACTTTCCTGGTTACAAAGACGCCGGAGCCACCAGCTCAGGAGAACGGATCTACGGACGTCGCAAAGACTGCTTATTCTTTCCTTCCACAAGGTCTTCGATCCACCCGCAGCCCACTCGTTGGTATCTACTCGAACTTGTCCAAGTTTGTCATGGGTGGGGCCATCACCACCTACCTGCTCCTCTTCGTCCTCCACTGCACCTGGGTCACCTCTAACGCCTACTCGTCTCCTTCTGTTGTGCTAGCCTCCAAACTCCCAGACGGATCGCAACACATCATTGACGACTACCGTGAGGCTTACTACTGGCTCAGACAAAACACTGAGCAGAACGCCAAGATCATGTCGTGGTGGGACTACGGATACCAGATTGGTGGTATGGCTGACAGGCCTACCCTTGTTGACAACAACACCTGGAACAACACTCACATTGCGACCGTCGGCAAGGCAATGAGCTCTCGTGAGGAGGTCAGTTATCCAATCATGCGACAACACGAGGTCGACTACGTGCTCATCGTCTTTGGTGGTCTTCTTGGCTACTCTGGGGATGACATCAACAAGTTTCTCTGGATGGTCAGAATTGCCGAGGGCATTTGGCCCGATGAGGTTAAGGAGCGCGACTACTTTACCGCTAGAGGTGAATACAGGGTTGACGACGAGGCCACTCCAACCATGAAGAACAGCTTGATGTAAGTTCAACATGTTCTACAATTGTTCGCACGTGCTAATAAATTTCACAGGTACAAGATGTCTTACTACAACTACAACAGCCTCTTCCCAGCAGGTCAGGCCCAGGACCGCGTTCGCGGATCCCGTCTTCCTGCTCAAGGACCAGAGCTTGACACACTTGAAGAAGCCTTCACCAGTGAGAACTGGATCATTCGTATCTACAAGGTCAAGGACCTTGACAACCTTGGTAGAGATCACGCAAGTGTCTCTGCCTTTGGAAAAGGAAACAAGAGGAAGAAGGCTACGAAGAGAAGAGGGCCAAGGGTTTTGAGAGTGGAATAGATCATGTTTCGGCATAGACGGTCTGTATAGATATTCCGATCTTCACAATAACATCAAAAGTTGACCCATCCCATCGTCGTTTCCTTGTGTCCACGCGAGGATGCCGGTTGTCAAGACCAGCACCCTCGAATGACCACGAACCGGTTTGGTCGTAGCTTCCTTGGGGATGCACGCTAGTTATAACACCCCCGTTCCGTCCCACATTCTCCTTGTTGCTTCATCCTCTCTCCCACGCAGTCCCCATTCATTCACCAAGACGTCGCTCTCCGAAGTCCTCCATCATCAATATTCGACGCATCTATCCTTTCCGCCGCAGAGCTATACGGTATTACGACATCTTCGCATCGACTCTCATATCCACCCATTCCACGGAGCGATTGTCCACTTTGACTTTACTTCATCAACAAGCCCTTTCGATTCAGAACTCCAAAAAGGCACGTTGCGAACAACCATGGAGCCTTTAGGTCACCTACGCTAACATCACGTGTTTTGATAGGCATCATGATCTGCGGCAAAAGGACTCTCGCAATGATCCTGCCAGGAGCAATCACCGGCGGGCTTGTCCTTCTCACGATTCCTTTTCTCCTGCTTCTGAAACATCGTGAAAGAAAGGAAAACCGTCGGGCTCAGAGATACATGTCTCCAACAGAAACAAAGACGGTTGTGGTGGAAAATCGCGGTCCTCTTAACGGCATCCCTGGCACCGCCGAAGTCGTCACAACCGGGCCAACTGGCACTTCTGTCGTCGCCGTTCCAACCTCAGCCTCCGGTTCGGCCGTCGTGTCTACAGCATCCGCCGGTGTCCCTGGAAATGTCACGGTTGATCAGGGGAGATCGGTCACTGTCACTGCGGAGCATCCAGCCGGCAGACCAGAGCAAGCCACTGTCGTCAAAACCGTACAAACATAGACTTCACTTCACCTGAAGTGATGCACAACTGGCAGTGACGTCCGCGTTGCCGCATTGTTACCTAGACTGCTCCTGCACTTGAGGATTGTTTGGGAATTCTTTGTTCGACTCTCCGTTCGGTTCTTTCACTCCTCAGCAAACTTGGGCAGCATCTACCTTTTTCGACCTACACCTTACTTAGCTTACATTACCTCCACTACCTTCGCATGAACATCTTCTCTTGACCTCATTGATACTCTCCTCCGCAATTATTGATGATCATGTCGTCTAATTACCCACCTGATGCTTTCATGTGCTTTCCAGGCCCTCCATATCCGCCGCCGTCGTCGCCAGAGTACTCTCTTGTCTACTCACCTCCGTCATCGTCGCTCCCAAAATCATCAAGAGCACTCATTCCCTACAGACCACAAGCTCGATCAAGATCTAACAGTCCACCGGCGTCTCTTGTCTCAAGCTGGAGAGCACAACCTGATACTGCTTCACTCACCTACCATCCGAGATCAACCTCGCTACCGCCAGATCCGCCCTTCGAAGCCGTGAAGCGTGACGGAACACCTTTCATCGTCTATCACGTCTGCGAATGTTGCCAATCTCCAAGATCGGTCAAGTACCACCTCGAGCATCCTGTTTTCCCGGGGTATCCACCTCCTGCCCCGACCATCTGCCGTCACTGCAAGAAATCATCCGACGATCGTGTCGTCGAAGAAGTCTTTGACGATCTTGCCGAATACCTAGGCAGAGATGGCAAAGAGCAGGACCGAAAGGAAAGGCGTCGCTCCTCGAAGAAGCGCGTCAAAAAGTAAAGTACAGAAGATTGACACCGATTCGAATGAAGCTGATACTTGACAGGTCCAGAAAGAGCAGATCGCGCACTGGCGTTACTGTCCACGTCAACACCAACAGGAGTTCTGCGGACGACAGCGATGTGAGCGACGCAGATGTCGGCCCGAACCCAACAGACACAGAGAGCGAGAAGACCACAACAATTTCTTACCGTCATGTCGAGCCAATCGACACACGCCTTGACAAAGCATCTATCGAGGTTCAGCCAGCTTCTTCGTCGAAACAATCCTCGTCTAAAAGAGACTTTTCACCTCGAGAAGCCACCGCAGAACACCGATCAGATGTATCTTCCAGAGTACAAGAAATCCAGAGTCGGGCCAGGTTTGTGCAACAAGAAGCTTCCAAGATTGCACCTGCATGGATACCATCTGCGTCTGTGCGACCATCACCTCCTAAAACTCGCCTGTCACAAGAAGACGTGCGCAGGATAGCACGAGAAGAGATCAGGTCACGCAGTAGCGCGGAGCGTCGACTGAACGAACATCCCCGTGCATTTACATATGGAAGATTCGTGCCGCTTGACGACATTCCGAATGATGATGCTTCATCAAGCCCGAAGCCAAAGTCCGGGAGAGAGGAGGCTACACAAAAGACCAAGGTTGGTGTTTCAGACAGGTCTTCTGTGCAAGATCGAGATCCGTCATCTTCGGGTTCATGGCCAGTCAGGAGTTCCAAGGAAGCAACCGAGCCAATACCCAAGACCGGCCTCTCACAAGATACCATAGTAAAGACTACGGTCACTTCCTCTTTCGACACGCGATCAGGGAGAGCGAATGCATCCTCGAATGCTTCGTTCGAACAAGCACAATGGGAAGACGAGTACGACTTGTTTCTGGAGCAGTACCCACCCAATCTTGATGACATTGATCTCTCGACGACCCGCACCCAGCCTCGATCCAGCTTCGACGGGCGCAAAGAATACCGCAGAAGGTACGACACAGACGTTACGATTCAACCCCAATCGTCTGTCAGCCAGCGTCCCGAGATGGGAGCCTTGATGGCGAGCCTTGGGAAGCGGGACACTGCCACAGCGCCTTCAGAGTCACAGCGTTTCAGTAAAGAAAAAGGCAAATGGCGTCAATCAGATCCGGAAGAGGTTTATGGAGAACAGGAGTTTGCGATCAAACGTACGGTGGGAGATGATTCGCCAAGCCGCAGGGATGCCCCGGTTTCGTCTGCACCACCAGTTCCCAGACCCCGTATGTCATCAGAGCAACCAATACCTCCACCGCCAGTCATCACACCAAAGACTGCACAGAACACTCGTTCTGGCGTCGCAAAGTCTAAGCCATTCAAATGGAGTGAGAATTACGAATCCGTGCCGCCACCGCGGCCGTCTTCACCTTCTCCGGAAACACGCATTTCCGAGGCACGCAGAATGTATCGAGAGCCACTCAGCCCATATAGGGATCGTTTCGTCCAAGAGCGATTTATACGTGCTCGACTGCCTCAAGAAGCTCAACCGACTTCTTCTCGCCGTCGTCAAGAGTCTCCTAGGAGAGAACAACAACCTCGCGATGATAGAGGACGCGCGAAGACTCGCGAAAAGGGAGGTAAGCCTGACAAACGTCTACGTAGCATTTTGAGATCTTCGAGCCGATCAGCATGGGAGAGTGACCGTGAAGGGTCCCGTGGCAGGAGGGTATCGTTCTCCAATGCCATCGACGTTGAAGTACTCTCGCCTCCACCATCGGTATCAGACGTCAGTAAGATCACCTCCGATATGTCTCGTCTCGACCCGTCTGGTAGAGGTAGACGACGTGACGATGCTGAAGAGAAATACTATTACGAAAACACCCGCCGGCCAGACCCTCAGCGGTCGGCCAAGTATGGAGATGATTCGGACCCGGATGCGGAATATCGACGACGACAGATGGCGCGCGCACTTAGCGAGTCGCCGTCTCGAGAAAAGGGCCTGAAGATGATGAGAGGAGAGTCACCTGAGCCTCGGCGCAGGGAGCGGCCAAGAATGCCATCCGAGTACTCTCCACCATCGCGATATGACACTGTCAGACCAGTACACCCTCGTGACAAACCCCACGACAGTCAAGCTGACGCCCAGGACCCACGAGACCGCTATCCTCCACCTTCCACCAGAGGCAGTGGACGCAATGATGCTAGGAGCAATCGCGGACCTGTCATGAGCGGCGCCCTTCCCGATAACGATAGAGACTATCGCAGAAATGATCGGGACCGGGGAAGCCGCGGTGAAGGACGCAGAGAAGCGAAGCCTGACCGCGACGATCGTGGTGACTCCCGCAGACAGGCAAAGTCCGACGGCGACGATCGAGGAGATGGTCGCAGACAACCAAGATCCGACCGTGACGACCGCGCCGACCCTCAATCAGCACCCAGGTCAGTCCGTCCCCGTGAGAAACCGCGGTCAGGTGACACCTCCGCTCCGTCTGCTGCAGGCACTTCTGCCTTTTCAAAACGACAAGTCATCATCGACTCGAATGGCCAGAGGAGGATGGCGAACGTGGTCAGAGAAGGTCGTGACAAGGACGGGCGATGGATTGAGGTCGAAGAGGAAGTTGACTATGGCGGTGATGGCAGGAGGCAGGGCAATTGAGGGCTCGGAAACGGGTGTGATTGATCAGGCCGACACTACAGCATGGTGTGCAATGACGAGGTGGGCATGAGTTATGATATACAAGTAGTAGCAATGATACGACTTTTCCTCCGGATATTTCAGTGCCTTCGCTGTCACCGTCTTCTACAAAACGTGCCATGCTGCTTGTGTGCTATATAAGTGCTTCCCCAATTCGCAGACCAAGAACAGATGCAACAAAAAGCTACGATGAAGCCATCGGACTCTCTTTGCTGAGCATCAAAAACAGCCATATAAAAGAAAGACTAGGGCTCTCTCGTCCTGCAAAACAGCAAAACGTACAGCACCCGGGATTCGCTGCTGGTCACCCACGCAACTACTAATCGAGCGTTTGCTTGCTTAACGTGTGGAGAGCGGACGGGATCCAGTGTTCTCAAGCAACTATGGCCGTACGTGCTTGAGTCAAGAATTAATACATTATATGAGCCCCGGTTGTTGGAGGAACTCTGGTTCTGAGAAAAAAGCCTAGACCGCTGGCGTGAAGGGGGAGACGGAAGACAGACGAATGGTAACGAATACTCAAGATGCAAAGAGCAAGGTACATGCTGGTATTAATTATACACATAATCCGTGGGTTGCGGACAGAAGGCGCAAGTCGGTAGTCGTCGCCTGAAGATATCGAGTGCTTTGTTGTTTTCATTCGTTACACATGAAACTACGTCTTTCAAGAATGTCCGGCGGCACGCTTCTGCCTCCTCGCAGCAATCCGCGCCGCGGCTTTGGCTCTGCGCTCGTCGTCGAGCTGTTGCTTTCCATCTCCTTTGTTTACCAGAGCTTGTTCGTTCTCCTTGTTTTCATCCGCGGAGACCCCTCGAGCAGATTTCTCCGGCGATGAGCTCTTCGGACGCAAGCCCGCGCCGCCTTTGTTTCGTGGTCCGGGTGATGGTAGCGAGAAGGGGAGGGCGAAGCGGTCGTAGTGTGGTGGACTCGACATGAATGGTGATGATTCTGCTACGACGGGTCGTTTTAAGGGATCTGCTTTCTTCTGACTTGATAGAGGTCGTGCTGCTAGCGGGCTGATCATGTGGCTGCTTTGGTCGGGAGATGGTTGAGGGAGGTCAGGTATGTCGTCTAGTTCATCGTACAACTGCTGACGCCGGCGAGCGCTGCTGCGCTGGGCACGAGCAGATGTCGCCTCGCGTCGACTGCTGGCTACAGTAGGTGTTGAGGTAGACTTGTCCCCAGATATCGTGTTCAGGTCGCGTGCTCGCAATGGCGAAGTCTTTGCTTGGTCTACAACAGATCGCCTTGCAGAAGCGGATTGATGCGCGGTGATGTTGACGGCTGGACTGGACAGCATCACGTCTGCCCAGAGGTCCCCGCTCCCAGCAGCTGACCGTGTGTCGACTGGTGACTTTGGGGGCAAGCTTCGTTCGCGAGTGAGGTCAGCGGTAGGTGCTACAGTCATTTTTCTTGTCGAGCGCTGTTGAATGTCTGCATTCTTCTGCTCCACGTGGTACGCGTCAACCAGTTGTACTTTCTCTCCTTTGGAACGATCCGCTGTCTCGCGCGGAGCAACCTGGTATTGGGTAAGTTCTGCGTTGAGTTGCGCGACCTGTTGTTCGAGCTTCTGGACCTTTCTCTGCTCTTGTTTCAATCGATCGGCAAGATCCATGACTTTGGCGTCCCGGTCACGAGCGTAACTTTTGGCCGCCTTTTGCTTCGCAATCAACTTTTTCATCTCTCGCTGCGTGCGCTGTGCATAGTCGTCATATTTCTGCTCCCAAGACTGGTCATCTGTGCTTCGTGCATCTTCCTGCATAGACCTCATCGACACCTTGACCTTCACACCATCCTTCTCTCGCGTTGATTTGTCAGACGTCTGGCCAGCCTTTGCTTCTAGTGGTGCTTCTTTCGGATCTTCAATTGTCTCTGACTTCTGCGTCGCGACCTTGGGTGTCCATGGGCTTGGAAATTTTCCGGGTAAAGTCCCTGGCAGGTCGCTTTTACCGCTCTTGGATCGTCGAGTCCTTTGGTTATCTGCAACCTGTGCTCCAAAGGTCACAGACTTGGTTCGTCTCAAGTTTGTCGTGCCTGGCGTCAAGAGGATACCGCCTGGTTTAGAGGGAGATAAGAGCGGTTCACAGGTAAATGACTGATCTTCGGTAACTCTTGTTTGAATCCTTGCTCGTTTCTGCTCTTCTGGTTTCGGGGTGCCGAATATGCTGTACTTGAATGCTCGCGCTGCAAATAAATGTGCTGGAGTATCGGGTTGATCGATGATAGTGCTCGCATCAGGCTCTAAGGTGATGTCAGTCTGATATTCAATCTCGTGTACTACTCTTCTAACCTTCGACCGTGCTTGCTGACAACCATCTAAACATGGCAAGCGAGCGATCAATCGAACGCACGACGCAGTATTACAGTCAGAAAAGGGAGAGGACGACGCGATGATGTCTACGTGTCAGCGACAGATGCGCGTAGCGAATTGAATAAGGTTGGATATAGTGTAGAAATATTGATCGATGAGGTCTCGTACAAGCGCAGGACGCGGAGTGTTTACTGATTACCCCATTGGGGGGGTGACGCACTGGGGTCTTGCCAAGCCTTGGATGACTGTGACTGACCACTCTGGCGGTGAGGTTCCATGTCTGATATTTTATCGACTCAATTCTCTCACATAATCAACTCAAGTAACCAATAATAATGTCGATAATCGATATTACCGGCTGAGTGACGACTGCAGCTTCGGCTGCAGAACTGTGTCTCTGTTCAAGTAATGCCTATTTCAAGGCTAGATGCTTTTCTCAATGATCAGACATGGCACCCAAAACTCCCAAAGTTCAGCTTCAGAAACCGAAATCGAACAACGATGGTAATGCATCCAAGACCGTGCCCGACACCGGGTCACTCGGAGCGCAAGTCAACTATGCCGAAGTCCAAGACGAGGAGATTGACGTTCTGCGGGCCATATACATGGAAGACTTCGAAGACGTAGAAGTCAAATCAGCTTGGTCCAAGACAACAGATCGTGCTTTCAAGCTAAAGGTCAAGTCCTTCTCGGACGACGAAACATGGGTAATGTTAGTTGTCAAACTCACCATCACGTACCCGAAGACGCCACCGATTATCAAGGTTGAAGGTCTCGGAAACCTGCATGCTCGTACTCAGACGCGGATAAATCGCATTGCCGAAAGGCGACCGGCGGAAATGCTGGGCGAAGTCATGATACATAGTATCGCGTCTGAGATCCAAGATGCATTGGAAGATGCTGTTCAAGCTCGGGAACAAGGTGTCCTGCCCAGTCTTGGAGACGAGAGGGCCGTACACGAAGCTGCCGTGTCACTTCAAGCCCAAGAACAAGAAGAGGCTGACGTCAAGCGCGAAAAAGAAGCAAAGGCTGAGGAGGATAGAGTCTTGCGACAGATGGCCCAGGAAGAAGTCAAGAGGAGAGAAGCCAGAAAGCCGGCCAAACCACCTTCGCAATCATTGAATGACAGTCAAGATATCGTCACAAGCGCTGATATCGTTCGCTTCGATCAACCACTGCAAGTTCCAATTGACAGTGGCTATTTAGAAGTCGATCGCGTTCAACTCGTTGGTAAGATCCAGCGTCGTGCAGAGACTCAGGTATATGCGGCAAAACCTGTGGCAATCAGCGACACAATATTGGCCATCCGCCGTTCCAAATTTATCGTTGGGAATGACGACCCGGGCAAAAGACATGACCTACTGGCGCTTGAAGAGGAGCTGGAGATGCTCAAAACTTTGCGTCAATCGAACATTATCAATGTCTATGCTTTCAAGCTAGACCGAGATACATCGGAAAACGACAACCCCTCATTTGGCTGGCAAGTCACAATTCTATCAGATCTTGCCAACAGAGGCACGATCGAGGAGTTTCTTGAGAACGGTCAAGTGATTCCTCTAGAAAAGGCTCGACAATGGTCACTGGACATCCTCGAGGCTCTTGACTTTCTCCATCGACATGGTGTGATTCACAAGTCCATCCATTGCCGCAATATTCTTCTGTCCCGAACTTCTGCTGGTATCACTGTGCCTTTACTTTCCGATGCCGCGTATGAGTACCGACTACGTTGCTTACAATCGCATCAGGACGATCGTCATGAGTCCACTAAGCTGGCTTGGTCAGCGCCTGAATGCGTTGGTGAGCAGGCGTCCTTCACCCGCAAGTCCGACATATGGGACTTCGGGGTCGTGCTTCTGCAAATGCTGCTGGGACTAGAGATCACCACAAAATATTCCTCACCGGCAGTCATGATAGAGTCTGAAGATCTCTCCGACGCCCTCACGGATATGCTTTACAAGCTCTTCTCTCGGGATGCTCGCTTGCGACCGACTGCCTTTGATGTCATACCAAGCGAATTCCTTCGCAGCAATGCTGCCATCTTCGACGTGCCAGTTTTGAATCACCGACGCAGACAATCGTCGTCTTTAGCCTTGTCCGGCCATCGAAGCCCACTAAGTAGGCGTCAGAGACGTGAGTCGTCAGGTATTACTGATGCCGTACCCCTATCAAGGTACACGAACGACTTTACAGAGCTGCACCGGCTTGGTCGCGGCGGATTTGGTGAGGTTGTTAAAGCTCGGAATAAAGTGGATGGTGGCATTTATGCAATCAAGAAGATCAAGCAGGATTCTCGCACGCAGCTCGAACAGGTTTTGTCCGAGGTCATGCTGCTACATCGGCTCAACCATGCCTATGTAGTCAGGTATTACACTGCGTGGGTGGAAGATGATCTCTCTGGAAAAGTCGAGCTCGACGAGTCTGCTGTTTCGACCAGCGAAGACTTCAGCTCGAGTCACGGGTTGCAGGCTGAGTTTGGGCTGAGTTCTCGCGGTCTAGACTTTGTCAGCTCGAACGGCTACAACGATATTCAGTTTGGCGACGATAGCGAAGATGGAGATGACAACGACGAGTCCGATGATGAGAGCACAGAGAACTCTGCTGCTCCTACGGGAACGGACAGTCAGGCCGTCGACGATGCCGACGAAGAACTCCCAATACGCCAGAAAAGGAACCGAGCGCTATCTCAGCGAATGATGCGCTCCACACTGTACATCCAAATGGAGTTTTGTGAACGTCGCACTCTTCGTGACTTGATAGTACGAGGTATGCATGAGAAGCCAGACGAAGGATGGCAGATGCTGCGTCAGATCCTGGAGGGCCTTGCTCATATTCACGGTCACGGTATCATTCATAGGGACTTAAAACCTGATAACGTCTTTATTGACATCGCGGGCAACCCGCGAATCGGTGATTTTGGCCTGGCCACGACAAGTCGATACCAGCCTACTGGAAAGATCACTTCGAGCCATCACACTGGCGGTGACATGACTCGGAGTGTCGGAACCGCATTGTACGTGGCTCCTGAGCTCCAGTCTGGTTCAGTCAGCAGCTACAACGACAAAGTGGACATGTACTCTTTAGGCATCATCTTCTTCGAGATGTGCTACCCGCTAGCGACGGCTATGGAGAGACTGTTGGTATTGCAAGACTTGCGGAAGAAGGACCATGTGCTTCCTACTGTCTTCCAGTCAGGAGAAAAAGTAGCCCAAGGCAATATCATCGAATCCTTGATCAGTCATAGTCCGGGTAGCCGACCGAGTAGCGTTGAACTGCTTCGGAGTGGTAATCTACCTCTTCAGATCGAGGACGAGACTATCAGACGCACGCTCCAGAGTTTGAGCGATTCTGGCTCCCCTTACTACCAGAAGATGCTGTCCGCTCTATTTGCACAAACCACTGATCAACGCGTCAAGGACTATGCATGGGACGCAAGAACTGATAGTAACCCGGTACTCTCGGCAGACGAAATGCGTGCGAGAACGGCAGCGCGGTCTATCGTAACAACAATCTTTCGCAGACACGGCGCCGAAGAGACATCAAGATCGACTCTTCTGCCACGGTCAAATGTCTATTCCAATCCGAACGTAGTCCAGCTACTCGATAGCACAGGAAGTTTGCTGCAATTACCGTACGATCTTACACTGCCTTTCGCGAGATCCTTGACGAAGAGCGTTCCCGCGGCTAACAAGACATATGTCTTTGGTCAGGTATATCGCGACGTTGGCGGAGGAGGCCAGCCCCGAACCTATGGGGAGGTCGACTTTGATATTGTCTCATACGATTCTGATGACTCTGTGGTACATGATGCAGAGGTAGTCAAGGTCGTCGAGGAGATTTTGGACGAGACTCCTGCACTGGCATCTGCTTCTATGTCATTCCATCTTAACCATGCCGACATCCTCGACGTTATACTCGAGTACTGTCGCATCGATCAGTCGCAGAGAGTGGCCGTCAAGGAAACCATCAGCAAGCTGAACTTTCATCAGTGGACATGGACCAAAATTCGTGCCGAGTTGAGATCACCCTTGCTCGGTATACCATCAACATCTCTGGATGAATTGGCACAGTTTGACTTTCGAGACACGCCTGAGAAGGCCATCAACAAACTTGAATCACTGTTCGAAGACACGACATATGCCAAGCGACTCCAAGGACCCATCCAATACTTGAGGGGCTTAATAGAGACTCTCCATCTCTTTGGCGTCCACAGAAAGATATATATCTGTCCACTCACCTGCCATAACGAAAAGTTTTACGGCGGCGGCTTCTTGTTTCAATGCGTTAACGACAAGAAGAATCGAAGCGTCTTCGTGGCCGGAGGGAGATACGATTCACTGATCGAAGGCCTGCGAGCCCACACGCAGAACGCTCCACCATGCCGCGCTGTCGGAGTCAACATTGGCTGGGACGGCCTGATCTCCGCCGTGCTTCGCTACCAAAGAGCCATCTCAAACAGCGCCTACCTGAAAAAAGGCCAAGACGAACCCCAGCCCTCCACCTGGGACGAAAAGCGATGCGACGTCCTGATCGCATCCTCCGACCCAACAGTCCTGCGCTCCACCGGCGTGAAGTTAGTGACGACCCTCTGGACGGCCGAGATCAGCGCCGAACTCGCGACCGACAGTCGCTCGGTCGACGACCTCCTCGGCCGGCAACGCGACAAACTGCACTCCTGGATTGTGATGGTGAAGTACGAATCCGCACCAACCGTCAAAGTGCGCAACACGGGCACGGATACAGAGAACGAAGTCGCCACATCGTCACTGCTCTCACACATCCGCTCCGAAATGCGTGAGCGCGACATGCACTTGATCAAGCAGCGACGCCCACCTCCCGCGTTGCTCCGTGGCACATCCCACTCGGAGCAAGAGCGCAAAGCGAACGTGCAGGTCCTTATGAGCCAGCACCGCAGCAAGAAGAGCAACAAATTCCACATCGTCGAGGCGGCGCAGCAGAAGTGGCGCGAACGAGTCGAGGAGTTCAAGGATGCGCCGATACTGGCGATTGAAACGGAGGATAAAGTGCTCGAGGGACTTAAGGAGACAAGATTGGGAGACCCGGAGAGCTGGAGGCGTGCGATCCAGAGCGTGCAGCTGGGCGAGAGGAAATACGTGCAGCAGGTGCATGATATCCTGCAGGGGATGCGCGGGAAGTGGGAGGCTGGTGACGCGCCCCGTGAGGCTTGTATTTTCAACTTTAGGTCTGGTGGATGTACATACTACGACCTTGGTCTGTGAGGACTGGAACGTCACGACAGAGCTGCTTGCCCATGGTGGATGTAAATTGTTTATGGATAAAGACAAAAATAACAAAGGCTGATTTGCCAATGATAATATTTTAGCTCCACACAGCAATCCCACTGGCTTTAGTTTCTCTGTCGAGGAAGATCAAGCACCTGGTGACTGACACCTTCTACTCGTTTCGATCTTGCCGGTAATAGATGATGGATCGGTCGTTTGCGTCTTTGTCGGTTGAGACACTATAGGTAGTTGCTCTGACGAGGAAGGACGACTGCACGCAACGGTGAGGCCGGATTTCGGGGAGAAGATCCTAAGACAACATCATGGTCGCTTCGGATGGCAGTGTATACTAGACCTCGATCGTAAGCAATAGTCACGTGCACAAGAAAATTTCAAAAATGAGAGTAAATAGCATCGATTGCGAACAAGTCAACTATTTGACCCTCTTTCTTTTTGGTGTTACAAAGCAGGGTTCCTCAAAGGCTGCCGGCTACAAGAACGCAACCCAGCACCGGTGTTAGAGGCATGCATGCCATGTGCTTTCCATAAACTCCTCCATTCGTAACCTCGTTTGGTTGAATTGACCGACGTTGACTCCAATTCCAGACAACACTCATGAGTTCCCTTTCCGCATCCCATCGCCTTGTACTCCGGGGAAGTTTGAGACTGAATTGTTGGAAAGTTTGTTGATGTACTGTGTGGTGCGCGACATGATTCGTAGCTTTGGTGCGCGCTCAATTGGTGTCAAGAGCCGAGATCGAGGGTTGAGCGAGTTGTTTACTTGCTGGAGAGGGAATCAGTAAGCTGGCCATGATGTACCAATGGTATATTGAATATGTCTTACCTGCGCGCTCTCGTCTTTCTTCTCTTACGCTTCAGGCGTCGAACTCTCTTCTTTCTCCACTTGGCTCTCATCTTCGATTACTGGAAGGTGTTATTAGTGACAGTCTCAAGAACCAGGATTGCCAGGCAATAATTACCTTGAGTGGTCGAAAATGGGTTGCTGGTGTGAGAGAAGCGGTTCCCTGCCGAGCTTCAAATTATCAATGTGCTTCGTGCGGAGCTGGCTGCTGAGTCAGCCGGCGAAAAATGGCCTTGGCGTGTGGGGTTCTCGTGACGTCGATCCTTCTAGGCTGTCGTTCCGCAGTTCTACGAATGCCTGCTGATGTCCATTGATAGAACTGTCACGTTGAAGATCATTGTTGTGTATCTCTGTTCTACGATGGCCGATAGTGCATCATTGTACAAATCATCGAGTGATTATCAGCTGCCCACATATCAACATGGATCTTCGCGGCTGCAAGACGTCGGAACCCTGTCGTTCATTCATGTTGGTACCAACACCAGAGGTTTGTCTGGCATCCAAATCATTGTCATTGCCATTGCTTGTTTCTCATTTCGAGTATAGCCGAGTGTCATCTACAATCCGGCGCAGAGCTCTTGGTAGGCAGACAGCTGATTGAGCAGTAATTCACTATACCATCCATTTTACTACAATGAATCGAGTTGAACACCACTTACAGACTGCTGAACTTTCGTGACTCCACCATCTCCTCCAACCACCTCATTTTCCGACCGATTGTCTACGAGATGAACACTCCGGACTCGGATGCCCCTTTAGTCTATGTCGAAGACCGCTCAATGAACGGAACCACACTGAAGCGATCGCGTGCCAGAGACGAAACCCAGGTTGAGGAGGACTTCCATTTCATGTCAGCATCGGGTCCGCAGCTCCTTGATTCGGGAGATGTGCTGTCGATTTCAGATGCCGTCAAGATCCAGTATTCCTGCCGAACGGCGAACAAACCATCCGGTGGCTTGACAGAGATACAATCCGCTGAGAGTTTGGTATCGTGAAGTACCATTTGACATGCTTCCAAAGACTCAGACATTGACAGCTATAGATGTTGAGTCCTAGGTACCAAGTATCGGATCGGAAACTTGGCTTTGGCGCACAGGGAAGCGTCTTTGCTGCAACCGAAGTCTCGACGAAACGTCAAGTGGCATGCAAAATTATCGACTTGTGTTCAGTCGCGAACCAAGTCAACGAAGAGATCCGAGGTACAAGGCACTGCGAAAATGATGGGGCAGCCTATTTGGCCGAGTATCGCAGACTCATGAAGGAAAAAACCCAACGTACCAGTCGAGAGTATCTGCTGCTGGCTGAGCTGTCTCATGTCAGTCAACGACTCATCTGCTAACCCCTCAGACTGTGCTGACCATAACAGCCCAACATCATAACTGTCAATCACGTCTACAGAACCAGCCACAACATGTATATCGCGAGGGTACTCGTCTCACATTGGCACTGCTGACATTCTCCAGCTACATCTTCCAGGAACTCATGTCTGGGGGGGATCTGTTCTCGTACCTCGACTCGAGCAGCGATCAATGTCTTCCCGAAGTCAATGCTGCTGTGATCGTTCGTCAGGTGCTCGAGGCAGTTCACTACCTTCACAAGGAGGGCATCGCTCATCGAGATATCAAGCCAGAAAATGTTCTCATGACCAACCTCAGACCGATAAGCCGAGTCGTTCTGACCGACTTCGGACAAGCCCGCAGAATACCAGTGGACGAAGAAGCTTCTACTGTCAAGAAGCGTATGCACACATATGTGGGAACATACGATTATGCTGCTCCGTAGGTAATGCAGTTTTTCGTGTAATACACAGAGATCTAATAAACGCAGAGAAATGCCTGGTCGCAACAGATCAAACCCAGAAAGAGGTTATACTGAAGCCGTAGACCTTTGGTCAGTCGGCGTCATCACAGCCTTGCTGCTCACAGGCGATACACTGTATTTGGCCCCTGGCGACGTCCCCCATCATATGAAATCAGAGGACGAGCGGCGTGGGTATGGAGAACGTCAGCGGAGTGAATTCATCACGCAACTTGCCTCGCAGTGCAGACTGACTGTCACCGATGACGCGGCGAACCCTCGTTGGCACGCTCTGAGCTCCCGGGCCAAGTCCTTCATTAGGCAGCTCCTCGTTATCGATGAACATCAACGGTTGAGGTCCAAAGAAGCTTTAGAGCACCCATGGTTCACGCACCCTATCTACGAAGCAGAGCTACAGCATGCTTACAACTTTGCCACGGACGGATGGAAGCCGTCTAATGAGCAGACAGAGACGTATCATGAGGTTGACACAGTTGACGTCAATGGGCCTTCTGTCATGGAGACGCCTCCGCCCGACAGTGTATCGCAGCAGGGATTGAGGTCGAAGCATTTTCCATTTCCCAGATCGGCGCCATGAGTGGGGGGTTCTGGTCGACACGGACATATGTTAGCACTTCGTACAGAGATGGCAGCGCGCTGCATTGAAGGACGACAGAATCTGTTGATGGTTGATAGAAGAGTCGAGATGGAGACTCAGGGCCACTTTTCGTAATACTGTACATTATACATATCGTCTGCCAAACGCCATCGTAGCCCCTTCTATGTCCATGATCATTCCTCTTCAATAGCCATGTTCATTCGTCCTGCACATGAGTCCTCCGTGATTGTTCAAGAAGCACCAAGACCACTGCCCGGCTCCTCAGCAGCGCTCTTGTCCGAATCGCCAGTCTCATCAGCGCTCTGCACACGCGGCCTGCTCAAGACCTCAAACGATCGCTGAACGAGGTTCAATCTCGTCTGGTTGTTTCCGTCCTGGCCCTGGAAGGTATCCATACGCGCATCAGCGTCGATGTAAAGCAACGATCTACAGCCCTGTGAGTACTATATCCCTCTGAGGGTTTGTGGAAACAAACACACTACTCACCCTTTTGGGAGACTACACAGCAACTCCTTCTGTGATCCCTCGATGAAGCTCGCGACGCGGAACCAACTCGTGGGTCGCTGGCCGGTGCTCTCGTCGCGTGGGCCGGCGCTCACGCCCAGCGCGTAGCGGATCATCTCGCGCCCGGTCGAGGTCGGTGTCTGCTCTGGTGTGTCGGCTAGGCGGCCGATGAGCTGCATGCGGGCCAGAGCTTTGGGAGTTGTGGTCGAGAAGGCGCGGGCGCTGCGGGCCAGGGTTGTGGTGCGTGAGGTGAACATTTTGGGTGCGGTTATTGGTGCTAGACTGCAAGAGAGGTGAGATGAGGTTGCAATTGATGAGAGCTTGGGGGACCTGAGACAGGAGATGTCGGACGTGAATGCGCTCGGATCGTGATTGGTCCGCGGGTGAGGTCGCGTTTGCAGATGGCGCGTGCGCGAGTTGGAGATGTGCCAAGCCCACACAGTAGTTACTGTATTCAGTACGACAGGTGGCTTTTTCAATGATGCAGCTATTGGCAATCGACGACATGATGGTGTCTGGAGATCTCGTGGTCAGAGGCGGTTTATCAGCACGATGAGAATCTCGCCCACATCACAGGTCTGATGCATCCCATGGAAAGAAACACACTACGAATATCTCGTATCGGTACCGTGGGGAGTCCTTGCGCTTAGAACTCAGCACAAAGCTCCGTGTAGAGTCTTGGACACTTCAAGTGGATGGCGAGGACTTTTTTTTCGACGAATGCGCTTCGTGTGATATGTGTACGTCTGTAGCAGTATGAACAGTACCCTCCGTCAGGTATGTATATAAGGTAATAATGAAACGCAGTCCCCCTTGCAATCCCATTTGCCATCCATTCCATTCCTGCCGTCCTCGCTATGCAATCATACAGTAAACACATTGAACGCCGACTGAATTCTATATCATAAAGGTCTTGACATCCTCTCGCCGCCCTGACGATCAGGAGGTACCAGGACTCGGAGGCGGACTGACAGCAGACTCTCTGGCCTTTTGCATCTGCATCAACCACTTCATCCGTCCGAGCGTCTCGACCATGTCCTCTGTCAGCTTCAGGTTCTCTTCTTCCCTCTTTCCGACCAGTTGTCTCATGTGTACCGCTTCTTGCTCCAGCTCCTCGATCTTGTCGCTCTTTGCTTCTTCCAGTTTCGACGACACGACGAGGTATTCTTGATGTTGCTTCCTTGTTCTCTCCAGCTCCTTTTTCATCATGTTCACCACCACGTCCATCTTGACCAGTTTCTTCTTGTCCTCTTCCCTGTCGTCCATCAATTCGCGTAGATGCTTGGTCGTTGACGCAAACCGTGTCCTGTATTCTCTTGACAGTTGCTGATGTGATGTCCTGAGGATATCGGCATGTGTGGTGGCATGTTTCGCTTCTTCCGTGGCGGACTGGAGCTGTTTCCTACTCAGCTCATCGCCATCTTCTCTTGCTCTGTCCGCGTCGGCTGCTCTCGATTCGGCCGCAAGTCGTTTCTGCTTCTCCACTTCAATCTCAGCCTTGAGCTCTGCAATCTTCCTGTCTCGTCTTGCGATGATGTTATCATCCATGCTCTTGATGTTTGTGAGTCGTGAGTTCTCCGTCCGGAGTGCTTCTAATGCAGGCTTGGTCGCTTCGAGTGCTCGGGTGACTTCTTCGCATTTGGCAGAGGTTGACCGGTGTTCGCGCTTCAGTCGGTCGTTGTCGCTCATCAGACGTTCAATCACTCGTCCTGTCTTTCCCATGCCTGCGCTACCAAGGCCGGTACCACCTATCCACGGCGTCGCTGTCAAGTCTCCATTGGTACCGGGTGTGTCTGGAGTTGACGGATCGAGGGATTCAGGTGAAACTGCGCGCGCAACTACCGCAGTCATTTTTGGTGTGGATGTTAATTGCGGACTGCTCTCTCTGCTTCGCTGGATGTTTCCTGAGTTGGCGGTTTGGCGCAATGGCGTGTTGACCGCATCAAATGGATCTGGTGTAGCGAGACGTATCGTGTTCTTTCTGTCTAATCGTGGTGAGTCTGGTAGTAATGCCATGTCAGTACAATTCTGCAGACTAGATATGTTAAAATCATCCAGGCCAGTCAGTCGGTCAGCAATCAGCCAGTGTCGCAGTCAGTCGTAGTCAGTCGTAGTTCGTCGTGTCCAGTATTGAGTGAATGCGCAGCGCAAAAGTATGGGAAATTGCGTAGGCAGCGGAGGTTCTAAACAAAGTACTGGAAGCGGGTGCTTACCGCCGATCATTGACGAAATCCTAGGGCTTTTGGGCGAGCCCGACACAACCATTACTGCCCCGACTTGAAAGGAACCTTGACGAGACCTTGGTTTCGACATTGTTGTGAGTATGTTTGATCGTGATCAATGGACAAGATTTCTCTTGAATGGGACAAGACTCTTCAATTGAGACATACATACAGCTTATTGGAGTCGTTGTTGATCCGTTGTGTTGCTAGGCTAACGGCCAAATTTACGGTATTCGAGCCGAGCGGAACGGACGCATGTTCAGGGTTTGGCTTCCGAGAAGTTGACCTCAAGTCGTGCAAAGTCCGGGAACGGCGGACGCGGAGGATTGATTTACGCCACGGTAATAGGATGATCTAGCATCATTTACCATGAATCAGAAGCGTATCGTCTTTGTAATTCGATATGCAGGTTGTGCAGTACTCTAGCAATTACTGCTCCTAATTTCGGTGTAAGATTCGTCGCTACGAATCAATTGGGTGTCGCGGTTGCATCCACGTTTTGCCGGCATATGACATGCATTCAGATGCCTACAGGAGTTGCTATCGCAGCGTCAAGCAATACCGACCCTCCATCGACTCCAGCTTCCATGTACCCAAATTATGAACAGACGGACAATCGATGACGGGCTCAACTGCATTCAAAGTTCCAGAGTTTGCTGCTTTTCTTCCCCATTCTGCGCATGCCACACGGACTGTTCGAAGAGCTGCCCTCAAATCACGACCGAGAGATTCGGGCCGGTCTCCATGTAAAAAAGTGTTCTAAACTTCGGACGGCGCATTACTACCATGCTGTACTCCAACGGCCGAGTCTGATGATTGCAATATCTCATGCAGTGAGATAATAGTGACGAACCATGAACTGGCTTGTGTTGTACGACTCGTTTATACCTTAGGTTAAGGTATACACTTCAGTGGTCCTGCTCTCCTCTTGGCCCAGCGTTTTCTGCTAGGTACAAAGAAACATCTGGCGGGCACATGTATCGATCTGTCTGCGTGCGGAATGAACCATGTCCATGGCTGTCGCGAGAAATCGATCAGAACTGATGATGCCTTTGACGGCACACGACACCAACAATGACACACGCGGCAGCATCCACTTTTGGAGTTCGCTGGCCATGGTCACACGCGCTCTACCCCGCATTCTTTCCCCAGATCTGCCCTGCATTAGCGCCGTCACTACACTACAGCAGGAAACGTGGGGAAGGTCGCTGGAATGGAAAGAACCATCCAGTGTGGAAGTCATGGCGTCGGACGGCAGGTGCAACTTTAGCAGCATGCGATATCATAAGGTGTCGAGCACCTAAGGTACAACATATCGAGGCATTGCCGTCGCTGCTCCATCATCTTGGTGCAATGTAATCGAAGCAACCATTGCTACCTTAATGTGTCAGGTAGTCAAGGTTGAAAAAGAAACACCTCCCAAGGTCTCGAGATCTCCAAAACGCTCATCTTTCCCTATCAGTGCGGGGCACGCGACCAGGTCACGGTGCCCGTAGCTCAAGCTCGTAACGTAACGTAGCTCAGAGGTCTTGCCTTCCCCTCTCATCCGTGTGTCATATAAGTCGACTCTTATCTCCTGCGATTGATTCTTTCTTTCGTCAAACACCAATCCCTACAACCTACTACTTTCTCAACACAATACCGGCAAGATGAGTGCAATCATGGAGGAGAATGGTGACACCGTCCCTGACGTCAAGGTCAGTCTTGCTCCACTTCATCCCTTCCGCTTTCCATTGCTTTTGACCATTGCTTAACCTTATCAGGTCCTGTTCTGCCTCTACGATGGATTTGATACGATGGATGTCGTCGGCCCACTTGAGGTCCTCGGTATCGCAAAGAACGAAAACGAGCCAAGTGAGTAGTGCAGTCGAATCCCATGTAAGCTGTACTTTACTGATACTTTCACCCGCAGCCGCCAAACCTTTCACTTGCATGTTTGCAGGAAAGGATGAGCACACCGTCTCCCGTCAGGGTGCATCTTTCCGTGCCCACTTTGACTACAAGGAGGCCATGAAGCGTCTCTCCGAGATCGACGTCCTGATCGTCCCTGGTGGCGATTACGAGCCTATTATCAAGGCCAATGCCGAACCCATGGGTTTGATCATGGCTTTTGCCGAAATGCAGAAGAAGAACCCAGCGCGCGAGCGCACTCTCTTCTCCGTCTGTACCGGCGCCTTTTTGCTCGCTCAGCAGGGCATATTGGCCGGCCAGTGTGCCACCACCCATCCGGACTACTACACCAAGTTCGAAAACACCTGCAAGAGCATCAACACCAAGAACATGGACGAGCGTACCGATGTCATGGAAGAACGCTACGTCGTCAACAACCCCCGCTTCGACCTCGGCGATGAGGATGAAAATCCCTACATCCGTCGCAAGTCTGATGGTCGTCGTCCAAGCAATGCCCGTAGAGGCAGTGTCTCCTTGAAGGAGAGCAACGCCCGCCGTGAGAGCAATGCCAGACGCATGTCGCTCAAGCTCGGCGGATTGAGAGTCATTACCAGCGGTGGAATCTCCACTGGTATCGACGCCTCTCTGTACTTGGTTGCCGCCATGGTCAGCCACGAGTCGGCCAACGAGGTCGCTCGCATGATGCAGTACGAATGGCACAAGGGTGTCGTTGTCAAGGGTGTCGACGTCTAAGTCGTCCCTTCGCGACCACGGTAAAAGTGGCCTGGAATTATGGTCTACCGTGGTCGATCATCTTGATCGATGAGTCTGCTCGGAAATGGGTTTGACAGAATGTCCTTTTGAACGGACGGTGCAACAACGTTGCCTTTTATGCTGAATGAAACCTGAAACACTGTAAGAAAATAACAAATCGAATGCATTGTCGTTCATCAATCTTGCTTCTTGTTACATGTGATGATCATACCGTATCATGTCTGCTGCATGCTTATCCATTTCCTCCCTGATGGCCGCCCACCAACAAGAGAGGTAGAAGCACATTCGTCCTTCACTCGAGCAAACAGCGGATGTCCGACAGTATCTACTCCATAAGATCCAATTACACTCTGACCACGGTCCGAGTGAAGATAGCCAAGAAAAGCCTTGACTTCTCCTCTCGCCATCTGATCAGCAGTAGTAGAGTAGAGAGCATGACAATCGTTCATGAGTACGTCATCAGCGCTCTTCGACTCGAAGAAGCAAGTGCAATTCTTCACACTTCCTAGCTCGGTCTGCTTGAGAAGTGTAGAACGGTCTGTGAGGAGATATGCGCCTTTCTCGTCTGCTTGTATCAAGGCATCTGCAGGTCCAAGGACAGAAGTACGGTACCAGGAAGAAGCAGAACCTTCATCGTCCCAGGGAGCCAGATCCGCAGCGACCCATAGTTGTCGCTCCTTGAACATTGTCGCAGAAGAGTCGACCCTACTGTGGAACTGGCTCCTCGACTTCTCGATCCGCGTCATCGCATCCGATATCGTGCTACATGTCTTGATGTTGGCTGAATCGTCGATAGGCCCGACGATGCAGAAGTGGTCTCTAAAGGCACAGCCCGAGGTGTTGGCCCAGCCTTCTGACAGCGAGATTTGTTCTTGGTCGCGCTCGTATGTCAGAGCTAGGTCTACATGGCCGTACAGAAGTGCAAGCTGGGTATTCCGAGAATGGTTACAGATCCACTGAATCGATACTTCGTCGGACCGGGTGCTGAGATAGTCGTTTGCGAGAGCTTCTATCAAGCCTGTTGCTCCTGCTCCGCCGTTGCTGGAATGAGGTCAGTACATACTCGTATTCCGTGCTGTCTAGATGGCGACCATACCCGATCCTGAGGATAGTTTTGCCAGTCCCGTATATCTGAGATGGTTGAGACTCAACTTCTCCATGAGACCGAATGTCTGTTTGGGAATTCATCGCATACGATGGTGTCGCTGCTAGACTGCTTTGAAGTGCCGAACCTATGATTGACATAACAATGCGAGATGTGATTGCCAGTGCCACTCCTACCGAGATTGTGATTGTCGCTCTATCGGCATTTGATCGAAAGCCGAGCTGTTTCCTTCACGTCCTACATCTGCCTATCGAGCTCTGTCATCGACCCATGAAGTCGACTTTCATCTGAAACCACTTGTTAAGCGTTTAGAATGGCAGACGGCGAGGGCAACGACCGACGCAAACCCTGATCAAAGTCTGGTTGAGATGGTGTCTGTCGCGATGCTGAGTGTTCGAGTTCGCATGCCAAGCCGTTGTCGTGTGACCTCATTGTTGTTTGTCCGGAGCACTTTTGCGACAGCTCTCTTTACTGATTCGATACTGTATCGCACTGCGGAGATTCATTGACTTCCCACTATCCTCCGTGGAGGCAGATGGATGTCGCATAAAGCAGAGCCTCTCCGGGATGAAGTATGCAACAACGATCGTGACGAAAAGCCATGAGCTAACAAATACCAGGGCTCTCGCACACAAGTCCTGATCTCAGGCGCCGTAGCAGGTCTGGTCTCGAGGTACGAAATCCCAATTGCTGCTTGACCATCTCCCCTGACACATTCAGATTTTGCATAGCACCCCTCGATGTAATTAAAATCCGACTGCAACTACAATACCACTCGTTGTCGGATCCTTTGAACAAGACCAGCAAACCCGCGTACCGCACGGCTCTAGGTACCCTGACTACTATCGTCCGCGAAGAAGGTATCACTGGTCTCTGGAAAGGCAACGTACCAGCCGAAGCGCTCTACCTCGCTTATGGAAGCGTACAGTTCCTTTCCTACAGGAGCGCGACACAAGCTCTCGATGCGCTTCCCGAGCCGTATCGACTACCCGGCACAGCGAAGAGTTTCATCGCAGGAGCAGTAGCTGGTACTGCTGCAACGACCGTCACGTATCCACTCGATTTACTACGGACGAGATTCGCGGCGCAGGGGAAAGAGAAAGTATATGATGGTTTGTTGGCCAGTATCAGAGACATCACCAGACACGAAGGTCCGAAAGGGTTCTACAGAGGACTGAGTGCGGGCATCGCGCAGATTGTGCCATACATGGGTCTGTTCTTTGCGCTGTATGAGAGTTTCAAGCCGCTTTTTGCGAACGTGCAGTTGCCGTTCGAAAGCCTGGGATCAGGAGAGGCTGTGGCGGGAGTTGCGGCCAGCGTATTGAGTAAGACGGCAGTCTTTCCGCTGGATACGATCAGGAAGAGATTACAAGTGCAAGGACCCACGAGGGCAAAGTTCGGCGGAGGCAAGATTCCGACTTACACTGGTGTGAGCGGCACTCTGAAAGCCATCTTGAAGAGAGAGGGAGTGAGAGGACTTTACAGAGGCTTGTCGGTCGGTCTTCTCAAGGCGGCTCCTGCCAGCGCTGTCACAATATGGACCTACGAAAGGGTAATGGGCGCCTTAAAAGCGCTAGACGAAAAGATATAATGACCGTCATGCAATAGTTTTCTCCGGTTCGTGGCTTTATGCAGGTATCGTAATCCAATTGTATCTTCCTTTCACGCGGCCTCTAGGCAGCGGCCTTCTTCTTCTTGTCCTCGACTTGTTCAATGTTGTCCTCCGGTATCTGAGGATACGTCTCGAGCAACCAGTCGAGAACATCGTCGCTCAGATCTCCTTGAATGGTAATCTCCTCACCACCCTGCGGCGTCTTGGTCACACTGGCGCCAGTCGCAAACTTCTTGCCCATCTCCTTGCCGACCTTCTTCAACTCCAGACCGTGCTCCTCAAGTCCTTGCACCGTAGTGACGTATTTCCTCTTATTGCGCTCGATGCGGTGAATCGTGACTTTGGCGTGTGCGAGACGTTCCGACTCCTTGGCCTCTGCGGCCTCGGCTTTGGCGGCCTTTTTTTGTGCGTCGCGCTCGGCGCGCTTCTGGGCATCCACGGAGAGTGTGCTGAGGTTGGCGGCTACCGCGTCGGCGTTGTAGAAGCGGGCGTGGAGGTCGGGGTGGTGTTGCGATAGCCAGTCTTCGCATTTCTTGGTTGTGCCGCCAAACTCACAGTACTGCAGATGTTAGACTATGGACCGAGGGCGTGAGATAGTCGCTTTCAAGCCTACCTACTTCTGGAGGAAGACTGCATACTGTGATTTGTTAGTTTGAGAAACGTAGATATGTTTTCTGGGATCACTTACCACCACAATATGTGATTTGTCGAGGCGGCTGTAGCGTTACTGGCGCTGATTGTGTCTCTGCCATTTTGAGCTGTGCGTTCGTGTCAAATAAAACTATTGTTGAAATGAATCGAAGTCGGCGATTCCTAATGATATTGAGAATTGATTGATGGCGGGGCAGTCGCGGGGGAGGGAATGACGGTGAGGATGATTGGACGGTGGGCCAGAAACACGCATGTACATCTACCTCGGTTCCTGATTTACATCCTAGAAATATCACCATCCTTTCTTCCTCTTCACTTTTGAGGATTGGTAGATATGAAGTCATTTCAGGTCATTGGAGGGCCCGTCTGCGTCAACAGAATCAGACTCACGCGGCATACATCGCTTGCAGGCAAACGGTGGCAGACCGCGGTTGCCCGGCCTCGTACATGGAACACGGCAAACCAGAGGCGACCGCAGATCCACCACAGTGATCCAAAAACGTCAGGTCGCAGGTACCTGGCAGCTGAGTCGCGCAATGTGGCCAAACCGTCAGGAGTTACCACGACGCCAGAGGGCAGCCTTGTCTTTGACGCCGACCTCTTGAATTCTTATGGTGTTCTAATCGAGGGACATGAAGCTCTGACACGTGATCCATTATGGCTTCGAGACTGCTGCAAATGCGAAGCTTGCGTCAATCAGTCGTCGCGGCAGAAGCAATTCGAAACGACAGATATTCCAGAAGACATCAAGGTCAGAGATATGGAAGTCATTGGCGACACAATACGCTTCACTTGGGAAAACGATGTGCCCGGTTTCGCCGCAGATCACGAAACTGTGTTACAACTGCGTGATATAGTCTCACTGGCCGTTGACTCCAACGAATTTGAATATCGCAACACGCACAAAGGACATCACGTTTTTTGGAAGAAGGATGAGCTTGAGGCTGATCTCAAAGTCGTCGATTTTGACGACTACGTCAACAAAGAAGAGGCGCTTTTGTCCACGCTGCAAGCGCTCCGAAAGTATGGCATTGCTTTTGTGCAAAACGTACCGGAGAGTGAGCAGTCTGTGGTCGACATTGCTCTACGTATTGGTCCCCTGAAGAACACCTTCTACGGCTACACCTGGGACGTTCGCAGTGTGCCCGATGCAAAGAATGTCGCCTACACTCACGGTCATCTTGGCTTCCACATGGATCTGCTCTATATGAGGCAGCCCCCGCGCCTGCAACTCCTACACTGTGTCCGCTCGTCAGCACACGGTGGTGCCTCTCTATTTACAGACTCTTACCGTGCTGTAAGTGATATCTGCGACGTCGATCAGAAATACTTCAAGACCTTGAATTCCAGTCGCACTCTTTTTGAGTACCACAACGATGGCCATCACTATAGCCATGCGCACCCCATCGTGAGAATGAGCCTACGGGGTCGGAAGCGGGGATACCAGTCGAGTTTTGACCGAAGAGAAGAGCGAATGCCAACTGCAATCGCTGCAGTCCATTATTCCCCGCCCTTTCAGGGCCCCCTGAGCTACTCCACTCCAGCAGCAGTTCGAGGATGGTATTCTGCCATGAAAATGCTCAAGGCCAAGATAGAGCAGCCCGACATGATATATCAACGGCAGATGAAGCCTGGCGAATGTGTCATCTTCGACAATCAACGTGTATTGCACGCACGAACCGCATTCGTGCCGGGCGATGCAGGCAAAGAACGCTGGCTGCGTGGAGCGTATTTAGACGACGATCCCTGGATGAGCAAACTCAGAGTGCTGGAAGACAAGTATGGTGCAGAACCTTTTCGCGAACACGCCACCAAGCCGGCGAGCTAGGGAAGAGACTGAAGGATAATTTGTAGAGTATCGCCAGACAACATACAATCGAAGCAGGAACGGGACTGTGTGATCAGATCTGGGAAATAATGATTGTATCAAATCTGAGCTAGAGCTTGTCTGCCACACAACATCAAGATGACGCATCGTCAGAGATAACGGCCTCCTTCCATTCTGCGTCGCTGATGGTTCGTTTGGGTCCTTGAAACCAGTATCGCCCGCCTACCCCGAATGGCAGAATCCATCCTACAAGTGAGATTATCGTAACGGCCGCAATCATGATTGGCGCATAATTGAGGGTTTCCTAAAGCGTGTCAGCAGATCTGAAAAGGATGAGTACAGCGAGAAGACGTACGGCAGAGACAGGAAAGACCTGCGGCAAAAGCAGCACGACGAACAAAAAGCAGATGTACAGGCAAGCGACCGTAGCAATCACCGGACTGAAACGCCCTAGATTCCACTTTGCCGGTTCGAAATACTTCCTGCCGACGGTTTGTCTGGCTAAAATCGGGATCAGATACGAAACATTGGTAGCAATTGTGGCAGTAGCCGTCAAAGCTCCAAACGCAACCTCACTACCAATGACAGCAGCGTTGATAGCAATGCTCAAGACCGCGCACAGTAACGCCGCGTTGACAGGCAACTTGGTCCGCGGGTCCACTTTCTTGAAGATGCCCGAAAACGGAAGAATATCATCTCGCGCGATCGCATATGTGATTCTCTGCGTGCTGAGAAGACATACCATGGCACCGAGTAGACCATCCAGGTAAGCGAATGACAGAAATGCCACGGCGCCCTTTGGTCCGAGCAGCTCGACGAGGTAGACAGCCCAGTTGTTCGCGTACGAGCCGGAGATGATCGACTCGAAAGCGGGCATGCAGAAGAGTATCAAGATCAACGTCGGTACGGAAAGCAGCCAGGTGCACAGCGTGCCGAGCCACATTCCGCGAGCGACGACAATCTGAGCGTCTTTCGTCTCTTCTGCGAGATGCGTCGCTGCGTCGTATCCGTAAAAGTCCCAAGCGCCGTACAGGATACCAATGACCCAGCAGTACGAGTCCGAGGCCTGCATCCCGGTTCCTTCATTGATACCGTTGTGAAATGTCGTCAGGATCGAGGCAGGCTGGAAGTGGCCCGAGGCTTTGATCGGGAAGTAGATCCAGTAGAAGCACATGAGGATGCCGAAGGAGATAATAGTGGTGCGCAGCATGAGCTTCAGGATCTTCTCGCTCGCAATGTTCGGGATCGTGCAGACTATGATCGCGATCGAGGACAGGATCCAGCCGAACCATGGTTTGTCCCACAGCGTGTTGTCCGGGTACATGATCTGCAGCGCCGCGAGGAGGAAGTTCGTGTTGCCTTGAGTGAAACCCGGGATGACCGTCAGCCAGCCTGCCCAGTTCCACCACGCGGTCATCCAGGCTAGAAAAGGTCCCCATTCCGGTCCGCCGAGCTTGTAGCTCCAGAAGTAGATGCCGCCACAGGTCGGTAGACTGGCTGCTATCTCGGCCATTGATAAGGAGACGAAGAAGCTGAGACCGCCGACCATGGTCCAGTTAGCCAGAGCGGCTTGCGGTCCGCCGGTGGTCATGACCCAGCCGAAGAGGATCGGGAGGCCGTTGACAAAGTTCATGGTTGTGAAAGTCGCGGCCCAGTTCTCGACCATTCCGAGACCCCTGGAGAAGACCTGCTTGTAGCCCAGGGACGCCAGATGGTACTCGTCCTTGGACATGGTAACCCGCTGAGCCGGAATCGTAGCGACATCGCCGCTTTTGGTGTCCGAGCTGGTTCGCACGGTGTCGTTGTGTTTTTCATCGGCCATGTTGGCGTCTGCAGAGAAGATCGATGATGTTGGAAACAGGAGCAGGGCTATAACGAAGCATTGGGTAACTGGATCGCAAGACTGTGACTCTGTGCAGTAGTGGGCTAGGAAGTGAGAAAAGGAAGCCTACCACTATAGCAAAGGAGGAAGAATGGGTATTGAAAATAACTAAACCCTGATATGTCACCCCACGGGCAAAATAATACAAACCCCATTTTATGCCCACAGTTGATCTGCGTTGGACGAATGGTTCTCGGTCGTTCTTTGCACTGACCGATACGCCGCAGTGTTTAGCGTGAAGTTTCCGTGCCGAGGACGGCGGAGAACACATTTTGACAAGAATGGCCACTATGAGATTGCAGAACCGTCTTGGAAAAGTTTGACGACGGTGACCACGAACTATGAAAGTCTTATCAGGTCCGTCATCTGAGCTTGAAGAGCTTCGAATGCATCGGTAAGGACAGTACAAGATATTGTTAGGGCTTGTCAAATGGCGTACCTCGGCTGGTGAATCCCAATCTACAGAATGCCCCAAACTTTGACACCTCAGAGTTCTTCGGTAAAGCCCGGCCGTTTCCAAGGCTTGTCTTGACCTCTGACCACGAGACCACACAAGCACGTAGTGAACGTGGTCACCATCACTGGAAATCCAACTTATTCCCGTTGTGAGGGCCCTGGAACACTCGGCCTGCGTTGCTCATCGAGCCATTGGAGTTGTTCTGAGGCTGGGTGTTGGCACTTCGATTCTCGAGTAACAAAGGTCGCGAACCCGCCGGCGGAGTCGGTGGGGTCGGTGGTCTCGCTGAAGTCGTCCTCTCTGCTTGCTCTGTCTCCGCTTGCGATGGGTAAAGATCATTCGACCATATCCATAATTGACCAAGAACATCTTGATAGCCAGGATCTTCCGCGTTTGGAAACTTGGTCATGCCGGTATGATTATCTGCGATCCCGGAGTAAGGGTAGGCCGGGAGAATTGCTGATTCTTTCTTCACCACCTATAGTAATTAGCATGATCATTGGAGAGCACCTTGTTATGAACACTCACTGGTGCTCTGATCAAAGGGGTGTCATGGTCTTCATAGAAGCAGGTGATGCGTAGTTGTCGATTCAGATTGTTCGCACGAGCACGACCATGGTCTGAAACTCGTTCTGGATACGTGCGAGGACTTCAGACTCGGGTCGTAATACATCAACAATGGCGCTATTGGTGTTCTTGACCACTTTTGTAACAGATGTGAATACCATACCCCATTCAGCCCACTTAGAACCACAATGCGGTGTTCCCATGAACACAACCCCCTCAGTCGCTTCAAGAACTCGGTTCAGGTGAGCTTCTGCGCTATTCTTGGAGGCAAGCAGCATCTGGTTCTGTCAGTGTATGACAACAGACTTCTGGCGTTCTTTCATACATCCTCTACAACAAGGCCACCTAAGCTGTGTGCAACAAAGAACAATGGACGACTACTCTATGGGTAGATAATGCTTAGCAGCTGTCAATGTTCAAGCATGTATAAAGACTTACTGTCTCAGTGCGCTCCCTTGCTATTGCCAGACGACTGAGTAGTAGTTGGGCGTGCTCGTGGATCCTGCTTTGAGATACTGGTGACGTGAAATGAGTGACGTCCACATCATATCCATATGTATATATGCGGGCATTTGGCAGGTCGGCAGGCAGTACATCCTCTGGCCAGAAACAGGCCGAAGACTTGTGTGTCCATGTCCTCTCACGATCACCGGTCAGACCATGGACAAAGACAATGCTGGTACCATAAGTCTTGATGAAAGATGAATTCATGATTCTTGATAAACTTACTCAATTGCGTTCGATAACTCGCGGGCGTCCGCACACCTGCGAAGGCCTAACACTGGCTGCGACTTCTGCGACTTTGCAGAGGTCACAGCTGTCCCGGTGATCGGAGCTGGACGTGGTTCGTTCGGAGGCTGGGACAGTGGGCCCCCTGATGGCCGCTGCGGCCTCGCAGAGGTCGCAGCTGGCTCGGTGATCGAATCTGGACGTTGTTCGTGCTCTGGACGTGGTTCATACACTGGACGTCGCGCCAGGGGGACGAAAAAATCTCGACCTGGTGAACTTGCTCCCAATGGCATCAGTGAAGTATCATCATAGTCTGGACTTGGTGAACGTGATCCATAGTCTCGCCGCCGACTCAAACGCTTGAAAAAAGACATGGTGGTGATCACAACGAGTGACAGATCACATGGTCCGATGTTGAGACTGATTCAGAGTCCGGATAATGTAAGGCTACATGTATGATGTACATGTATCATGTACATGCACGTCTCACCATGTACTGCCATATCAGGCGACGACCACACCTGCAGGATCCCGGCGCCTCAGGTCTGCATACCCCGCCACACCTCATAGCTTTCGATGCATGTCAGGATCTCTCACACTCGATTGGTCGAAGCATTTCCTAGTCATCTTGGCAAGTCACCGCTTTGATACACCATGCTCTCTGCATTTGTGCTTTTCCAATGTATTTCCAGCGGCCATTCGCTTGCATTGCCTTAGCATCATGCACTTGCGTGATCATATCACAATCTTTCAGGACTCATTGTTGATGGTTTCCTTGTCAGCACCACTCATGATAGAGGCATAGCCCAGCTATTGAGACGGACAGAAGTCATCGCTCATGAAGAGACCTGGATGCAAATGCATCACCAATAACATCAATATCCGGCTCAAGCAGCAACTTTGCAGGTGACAGCAACAGCAGCGCTATAGTCGATGTTCATGCTTAAGCCGAGCATGATGGATGAAATGGTTACAAGAACACTAGATTTGCATCTAAGGTTTGTGGGATTAGTATCGCTAGCGCTTCAATTCTTTCAGGGAGCGAACCCTATACGTTCTGAGCTGTACCTTCCGAGACCAGACCATCACTCCTTGCGTCCGCGCTCCAGCCGAGTAAGAACCTTCTTGACACCCATCCATTCCTCGCCTTTGCCTTCCACAACACCACCAAGCTCGCTACCGACCTCGAAGACAGTCACAACACCATCCAAGCCGCCAACCGCAACGCGCTTGCCCTCATTCTGCTCCCAGGCAAGTTTGTTAAGACTCTTGACACCAAAGACATCGCCCGCGGTATGTGACGGCATAGCAGTTGCAACGGGCACCTCGACGTCGGCATTGAGATCGAAGACCTCGAACCGGCCTGCTCCGTCCACCAGACCGAAGATACTAGGTCTTACCGGCGACCACTTCACGTCGTAGACGGCGTCCTCGCGCATGATATCTAGCACTGGCTTCTCGGTGTGCAATCCATTACCGCTTGCTGAGGCGAAGTTGCTGGAATGAGGCTTCACGCGCCAGAGCTTGACTGTCCAATCTAGTGATGAGGAGAGACACAGGTCGCCGAGGTCGATCTTGCCTCTGCTCGCGTGAAAGTCAAGGCCTGTGACTGGAGCTGTGTGGCCACGGTGCGCGATGCGGGCGTCGATGCCTGCTTTCGCGCCCGCACGGTCGTAGCGGTGGATTGGAAGGAGACTGCCTTCTTCAGTACCGGCGAGGAAATAGGTTGGGTCGTTGCGGGGAAAGGAGATGCAGGTTGGCGCTACGTCTTCTGTTCTCGAGCGTCCTGGTGGTGATGTCAACTCGAGGTGTTCTTGAGGCCGCGAAAGCATGTCGAAACTCCAGGCGCACGCGGTTCCGTCAGTCGATACCGAGATGATGTTGCTCGCGTTCTGCGTTCCAACCACGGACAAAGAGTAGATTGGATGAGCATGTCCGCCACGCTCGCCTGCCAAAGGTGTTCGCTGTACAGGTGCGCTAGTGCGTTGACGCGTGTCCCACAAACAGACTTGACCGGAGTATGTACCTCCCAGGATGAGATTAGGGTGATAAGGAGAGAAACGGGCGGAGAGTATGTCGGAGGTTGCTGTAAAGGTGTACTCTGGTCGGGAAGGCATATGAGCGTTCCAGATCAATGCAAGACCTGGTGCGGACTGTGAGGAGCCAGCAGCTTTTGTGTAAGACGCCAGGAGAAGCTCGGGAAACTGCCACTGTTAGCATAGCTTGACATCATGCTTCGATACAGACCAACCTTGGCAGAGAAATCGAGGTCACTGATCATTCTCCTCTTTGTCCACTTTTCATCTTGGAACTGGTAAACCTCTTTTATCCTCCTGCCTCTGCGTCCTTTCGTGACTCCTGGCTCGTCATCGTCCTCATTGGATTGACTGATACCCTTGACAGCATAGTCTGCAAGCACATCATACTCCTCTTCCAAGGCACGTTCAATGACCTTGCTCGACCGCTCAATGAAATCCAAAAAGTCGTCGGAACCTTGCACAGCATCGAGCTCTTCGTGCGTCAGCGTTCGGGCAGGAAAGTTCTCCCGTCCATCCACCTTGACGCTCTCTTCAGCCATCTGCAAAGCCCTCAATTCTTCTTCAATCTCTTTCCTCAGGTTCTGCCGCAATTCCTCATCTCGCTCTCGTTCCCTTCGACTCAGCCTCCTCCGCGATCGCTGTGTACCGTCGTCTTCACTCGCTCCTCCATCGACATCGTCTTCTTCCGGCTGTGTCCACGCTTCCGATGTCTGCACGCCTTTGCTGTACGTGATGTATTCCGGCTTTGCAGCAGAAGGTGCATCGTATACTGTCGTTAATGGTGCAAATGTCAACGTCTGTGGTGTGACTTGAGCAGACGGAGCTGGGCTCAGCGCATCGCCTCTGGCTGGCGAGTTCTCAATATGTCCGCTGCCACCGATCGAGGAGGGTCTGCTGCCTCTGGCTGGTGAATCTTCCCCACGCGGTGATCCAGGGGGTCGATCGACCAAACTCGATATCAGACTGTCGAGGTCAGTGCGATTGTTAGCTCGTGACGGAGCTGGCGCGGCGAGCTGCAAGGAAAGCGTGTTAGTGAGGACCTACCTTGATCATGAATTGCCGTACCTCTGCTGATGCGCCTATGCTTTGTCTACTGCTCGAAAGTTCTTTTGCACGAAGCTCGCGATTGCGTTTGATCTCCTCTAGCTTTGCTCGCTTTGCAAGGATCTCATCTTTGCGCGATTGAAGGCCTGACATTCTGTCGTTGATTTCGAAGCTGGTGCTTTTTGTTCTGTGGTTCAGGATCGAAGACGCGTGTCATGTGGTGCAAGAGGCAGCCAGAGGATCAATCGCTGGCTTGATTGACGACTTCGCTCTCGTCTACGCGTCCAGGACCTAGACCAAACCAGAATAGTGTCCGTCTAAGCCTGTGTTTACGGTAGAGCTCTAGTTTCCTGATCCCCAAATTCACGATCACGTGCGCGACCTTCAATCTGTCGGGAGGGTCCGGTCGGGCATGCCAAGCCACGACCGGCGGCCGGGCTGGGAGCTTCTGCTCGCTCGACTCTTGTGGATGTCAAAGTCGCAGGTCCGATCAAAAGTGTTCAAGCCCAGCAATTCGACCTCAGCAGCGCAATCACCAATTGCAATTGATCCGCCCACTATCCTCCTCTATCGACCCACGCAGCATCGCCTCAGGCCTTTCCTCTACTCGCGCCCATCTTTTCACACATCTCAACAATGGCATCTTCGGGGGTCAACGTACGTTCAATGCGCCCATCCATCTGCAACAATTCTGCCAACCCCACGTCTATCAGCTCGACATCACCACCATTTCTACAGTATGTGTACTAATTAAGCTTGTCAAGGTGCTCCGCTGGTCCGCTCTCGGCCTCGGTGTTTTCTACGGCATTTACCACCAACGAACGATATACTCTTCCGACCGAGCAGCAGCAGAGGCGGCCGCCGATGCAAGGAAAGAGAAGCTGATCCAGCAAGCCAAGGCGGAGTGGGCGAAGAAGACCAAGCCGGAGGAGATGCACGCTGTTAGCGGTGGTTGTACGTTACACTCTCTTTTATCCTTCAAAGATCTGGATGGTGGTGGAATCCTGGTGAAGAGACGACGGAGGAGAAACCTTGGGGGCATGGATTGGCTTGAAGCGGAGGGAAAAGGAGCGAGGCAGTAACGAACGATGACTGACATCTTGCAGCCGTCACAGACCCAGAGGACCCACGATTTGACCTCGAGACTTTCTTGAACAAGCAGTAAACCACTCGATCACGTGGTGCGACAGAGAAGCGGACAATGGCGAGACACATTTCACTTGGAGACGAGGAGCGAGCTGCTGATATAGCGACGAGATGGGGCGATCAAGAGTAGGACAGGGAGAGCCGCGAAGACGATGCTTGCTTGATCTAGGCAAAGGAGAAAAAGTTCCTCAACCCTCTACTGTACCTAATCTGTTGTACTATAACCGCATTCAATGGCGGCCCTTGGCAGCGGGATATAGAACGAAAGCATTGCATGTTTCATTTCCCTCTCCTATCTTTTCCTATACAACAAATTCGGGCGTATGCAAATGGGTATCTAAAATCCAGAACAAGCGCGCCACCTAATGCGAGGTATCCTATCTCTTCCCTTTTGTGATATTTCTCATCTGGCACGGTATTCGTCCCATTCTTCTTCACTCTCGGGCGTCGCGGTCCCACTTCTGCCAGCACCACCTTCACTGAAATACGTCCGGTCGATCGCAAAGATCCATTCGCTTCTCTCGCTCTCTCTGGTTGTTGCGAAGAGCCATGCTTTTGTACTTCCGTACAGCGCAAAGACACTCAAGCGACCACTGTCACGCTTCGACTGAAGAAGCTTGGCTAATTGCGGCGCGTGATCGATACGGCTGTTTGTCAGATTGATGGCGTTGACTTGGTCGCCAGTATTGGTGGCATGGATGTGCAGATAAGGTACTCGGAGCTCGACATATCGCCTGACCCAATTCGTTTGACCAGCGTCTGGGGTCAGAAGGTGTCCTGACTTGAGCAACTCCGAGCTCTTGGGCACGAGACGCGCATTGGCGAGCAGCAGAGTCGGCGGTGTCGAGACCCCGCTGGAACTCTCACCGTTCAGACCTGGTGTGGATGGTGCATTCTGAGACGGTACGTCTGTGTTCGATTGAGACAGTATGCGTGCGCTGATGTCTTTGTTCGACTTCCACAACTGTATGCACCTTGAAAGCTCAGTCTTTTGGTCCTCAGTCAATGACACCTCTTGCGGCTTGTCAGTCGACATCTCATAGTCCATTTCGCTTGGTCCAAGTATGCGCTTGGTGTGCTCCACTGCAGCTGCACGGCGCCTCTTCCGATTCATATCCAAGAAGTCTCGGATGAGAGAAACGCCTCTCGGTCCCCAACCAGTCAAGCCCTCCTCGCCCTTGACGTAGCTTTCCTGCGTGCTGAACCGCCACAGGTCGCCAACTTTGTTCGAAGCAGACGGTCTTGCAGTGAGTGAAAAGACACCCGTTGTTGAATGCACGACCCGCTCGGTTGACCATATCTGAGAAAGAAGAGACTGCTGGCGAATGTATGACCTCGACCGCATTTGTACGGACAGCTCTAATGACATCGGCAGTGGCTGAGCAAGCTTCACCGACTGCATGTCCCAGGTCAAAGTCATTCTCACTCGAAGTGGCTCAGCTGTTGGCCGATCGAGAAGCAGAGATCCATGTGCCCCAGAATCCCAATAAGAAATGAGCTTCATGTTTGTCGTGTAGTCTCTGTTTGTGCGAATCACAGGAGGTTCAGCCATTGAAAGTGGCACTTCGACTTGCTGGTTGTTCATATCGGTAACCTTTCCACCACCATCCAAGAGATGAAGTTTACCAATCCTGGCGCCAGACACATCAGTCCACGGAATCGACGCGCCAGAGGTACTCGTGACCTCAATAATTATTCTACGTTGCAGACCTTGATGAAGCTGAAATGCTCCAGTATCGAGAGCGTTCTGCTGAACGACTTCCACAGGTTGATAGCTACCGTCCTCGCTGATCTCTTGGATCTGGACTCGGGCGAAGCAATCATGATGTTCTTCATTGTAGAACTCGTGCTCTCCAAGACGAGCTCTCTTACGCTTCTGTTTTGGTTGACTAGGAGTGTCTCGCATGTCATCCCAACTCAGTAATTTGTCGAGATGCATGGAGGTGGCCTTTGCAAAGAACGAGATTCTTAGGCATGATTCAGGAGATGCGTCCATCGAGACACTCATGCTGTGCACACTGTCGAACCGGACGGGACCATCCTCGAACTCGGAGACCATTTGCGTAGTTGTCGCTCCATCTTCCGCAGAGATTCCTGGAAAGAAGAGCTGAGCATGTACCTGAGTACCCTCGCGCTCTGGGAATCCGATGAATTCTTGCATGACGACGTTGAACTTGAGTGTTGATGAAGGTGCTTCGGCGGATGACGGCTCGAGCGACAAGCGGACGATACCAATCACGGTAAATGTGAAAGGTGAGTAGACATCAAGCGCGAAATCTTGAACCTTGCACTCGAAGACGGCAGATAGAGGGATGTCGGCGTCGCCAATGCGAGTATAAGCCGGTAAGCACGGCTCCGAGAAAGGATTGTCCATACGGAAGTGCTTGATATACTCTGGCCGGTCCAGATATTGGTGCATCTGTCGCATCATGCGAACCCGAGTATGTAACTTTTCCAAAGACCAGAGGTGTGCAACCTTATGGCGGAAGTCGATGACTCGCACAGCCGTAGTGGGCTTTCGACACGACACGAGCGACTCATCATCATCGGTGGAAATATCGTTGAGCACGAGATCATATGTCGACCCATAAGCATGTCCTTCATCCGCGATTGCGAACTGAAAGACGACATTCTTGTCCATCTGCTGGCTCATGATTTGAGCTTCCTTCAATGTCGCCGCATTCTGCAAGACAGCCGTAGCCATCGCCACGAACCGTCGCTGTCGCCAAAGCTCATAAGCTTTGACAACAATGTTGATCTGCCTCTCGGTGAGTCCAGATGGATGCCGCGGTCGTTCCTCCTTCTTTTCGCGCAATCTAGCAAGCTGACGCTCATGCTCCGCCTTCTGGACTTGCAGTTGCTTTGCCATTTCTTCTTTCATTGCCTTAAGGCTTTCCTCCATTTGCGTCTTCTCTGCTCGTATCTGTTCCATTTCGGTATTTGATGCTTGGGCAGACTCCAACTTTGCTTGATACTCTTCCTTTTGCTTCTCGAGATGCTCTTGTAACTCGTTCCGCACAGTGATGAGACTATCGTCTTCGCCATGTTGTTGTGGAGTGGAAGGTACGGTGATCGCAGTGTCCAACGAGAATCCGTCCAAAGTGCCATTAGACAAGTACTTGTCTCTGACCGGAAATGAATGATTCGAATCGGTGTCATCATCCATCGGTGTTTCAAATAGTCTGTTCCCACCTCTGCGCACAGCTCTGACTCTCTGCAAGTCTTCAAAAAGATTATCAAGCTCGTCGTCTGTCAATGCAGACATCTTTTGACCAGGACCCATGACAGCAGATATGGCCTCTTTACGAGCCATGTCCCAATCCGAATCCCGATCATTCCCACGATACGGTATGGGAGATGCATTGAAAAGGGTCCTGTCGCCATCGGCATCCGAGCCATCCAAGCTGACGCCGTCATGCGCTCGATCATGGCTTGGGCGAAGAGATGGCGAATCGACGTCGTCGACGTTGACTGCATGTTTGAGTCTGCTACCCTCTTCCGCGCGCTCGGCGCGCGCTTCTTGTGGGTGGTTGAAGCGGAAAATGTGGAAATCTCCAAGAATGATTCGATAGCCACTGCGCAGCCTCTTCGGGTGGTCAATCCGTTGTCCATTTACCATGATAGCGGCATGATCTTTCGGCACGACGGTGACCACCCCATCGACGTTGTCGAATGTACAATGATCAGTGAGAATCTTGGAGCCATTTAATCGGATATCTGCGTTCTGAGCAGTATCAACATTGCCGACTGTGGTCTTTCCGGGCTTCAGATTGTACACCAAACATTCAGCCAGAAGTGGATCATCGCTCAGGTTTACCAAATGCGGCATGCGCTTCGGAGTTGACATGCCGACAAATCCCTTTTCGATACTGATACCAAGCTCTTCGAGAGCTGCTTCTCTTTCCTTGTGTACCAATTCCGTGTTCTGCAACTTCTCCTCCCATGTCTGGTTCAAATCCTTGTACAGCTTCTCGGATTGGTCCAACTGTTCCGCAATGTCCGCCTTCGAGACTCTCTTGATGGTGCCATCTGCTTGTGTGATGGATACAAACTGCTGTTCCAGTGGCGTGTCTGCAGGGTATTGTTCTTCGACGGCTCCCGCCTCAGCTGGCACACCGCTCTTCATCTTGGAGCGCAGCTGCGCAAGCTCTTCTTTGAGCTCTCTGATCATGCGAGCATTTGGATCCTCGTTGACGACGGCGTGGTTCTTGATACGTTTAGCAGAATCAGCATAACGCAAGGTAGACAGTGTCTCCTCGAAGTTGATATCTGCTGGCGAGATTGCCGCAATCATAGCGGTCAAACTGTTACCTCCAAGAGAGTCCTTCAGCAGCCAGGTCAACACGGAGTCTCGATACGGCACCATGGAAGCGTTTTTCTTCTTTCCTGTCGAGAGGTCCGCCAAAGCAGCAATCACACGTCCAAGTGTCGACAGTGATCTATTGATTTCAGCTCCTTCTTTCAGCCTAGCGCCGGTCGCTCCAGTAGATGTTGCTCTTTCTGAACCAGCCAAATCCACCAGACTGATCTTGGCGACTTTTTCGGTGTCCATGTTCGTGTCGACATCGTGTCGCCTTTGTGTCAACGTCAAGGTGAAAACCGCGTGCGACCGAGAACTTGTCTCGTTCATGTTTGTGGCAGCCACAGTTCTGGCTTTGTTTCCCTCATCCATGAGGTTCTCAATCTCCGGGAATGACTGTACGACAAGCTTGGCCAAATCCTCCACATACGGTCCGGTAGAAGGGTGCTCACGGACTCTGAGGTTGCTCTTCGAGGACGGATTGAGCAAGTCTCGGACCCGTTCGTTGTAGATTTCGATATATGAGACCTCCACCGTACACTTCATATTCGGATCCTGCTGGATGGCCGCAATCTTGTCAAACATGACGCGACAGATCTTCGGTATGACACCCTCTTCTGCTCCATATCCCATCATAGAATAAGACTTTCCGGAACCTGTCTGACCGTAGGCGAAGATGCAGTTGTTGTAGCCTTGGAAGGCATTGTCCAGCAGCGGCATTCCGAGATCCGCAAAGACATCGTTTTGACCGGCATAAGTCGGATCATCTTTATTGAACGACCAGTAGCTCTTATCAAAAGCGAATGTCTTGACGGTGTCTGATAAGGCTTTGTTGTTTCTCGATCGGGAATCGGTGGTTGGTGTAAGTACTGTTTGATCTTCTTTCATAGACACAATACATTTTGCCTTGCGATCGAGTTCTGCGTTTCCAGTTAGCTACAATGCTGCTCAGCGGTCACAGCTGCAATTCACACCTCTCCCATTAAAAGGCCGCACCCTCACCACCACCTTGATATTTCCGCCTCCAGCGGCCGAAGCCATGCTGCCAGCCAATTTCACTTATTACCCAAGTGACGCGACAACACACCAGAACAACACATCGGGTATCCTCGACGGTCGATTTGTTTGTTGATAGGGCAAGAGATGGCGCGTGTGTGCGGTTGTGCATCTTTAAACACGGCGAGTGCGGTTCGGCACCGAACACGAATCTGGAGAATGACGCAGGGTCCAGCGCAATGTTCGGAAGGGTCGCCGAATCTCCACAACGGTCTTTGCAGTGAGACATGAGTCAAATTGCACTTCCATCTCATCAACATCGATCAGTTGGACGACAGATAGACAGCGAAGTAGCTCGGTTGAAATACGAGGTATTACTTGCTCGAGAGGGGTCGGACTGTGCGAGCCTGTACAGCTCACCTCAGCAGTAGGCATTGTATTTCCTCAATTGCATTCAGGAAAATTATTCATTGCATAAAATCTGCTCTCAGACATTTCGTTGATTCCGCGTGCGAGGAGGGACACTCTGTCTCATGGCACAAGAAATGTTTCGCCCTCCGATGAACAGGGCAATGCGAGCTCTGGATCGGTCGTTCTTCAAAAAGACAGTTCCAATATCTGCCGCTCGAATACTGGACAACAAAAATATTACCAAGTGCAGGTTTGACCTCACAAGAAGCAAAGACATCATCGGCCTTGATCGATTTGGCGTGGTGAGACCCGATCCTACGGAGGGCCAGAAAGATCTCAAATGTATACTGCTACGGCCCCAAATCAGTGACGACGGATCGAAGTGGCCATGGAGTCCGAAAGTCGACGAACTGCAGAAAGAGAACCTCATCAACGTTATTCCATTCGACTTACAGCTCGATTACGACTACTGGACATACTACGACATCATCACAGCAGTACTTCCGGAAAGTGAAGAAGAAGAAATCCCACAAGGCTTCGCTTTGGTCGGACATGTGGCTCATCTCAATCTGCGCGACCGCTATCTTCCTTACAAGGGCATCATTGGCGAAGTGTTACTGGACAAGAACCCGAATGTTCGTACGGTCATTAACAAGATCGATGATGTCGGAGACGAAAGCGAATTCCGCACTTTCAAATACGAAGTGCTTGCCGGACCGGACGACATGAACGTAGAGATCCGCGAGGCAGACTGCACGTTCCGATTCAACTACGCCAAGGTCTACTGGAACAGCCGACTGAACACGGAGCATGAGAGACTGGTCGAGACGTTCAGTGAAGGTGATGCGGTCTGCGATGTCATGGCAGGTATCGGACCATTCGCTGTGCCGGCGGGGAAGAGGAAGGTCTTCGTCTGGGGAAATGACTTGAATCCGGATAGCTACGAGTGCATGGTCGATGCTATCAAGCTCAACAAAGTCGGCAATTTCGTGCGAGCCTTCAATGAGGATGGCCACACCTTCATCAGAACGGCGTCTGCAGAGCTGCTCCGAACCGAGCATACTGCCGACATCATGTCGAAGCTGTCTCGTACCGAAGCAAAGGAGAAGAAAAAGTCCAAAGTGCTCAAGACCCTTACACAGCCACGGGTCTTCTCCCACTACGTGATGAACCTTCCGGCAACAGCGCTGGAATTTCTCCCCTCATTTATCGGTCTCTACACGCAGGAGGACCGCAAGTTACTGCCATCGGACGCCAAACTACCAATGATTCATGCCTACTGTTTCAGCACAAAGAGCGAGGATAATGTTGCGCAGGGCGTCATGATCTGCGAAGAAATCTCACGGCAGCTAAACTACCAACTGACGCCTGATACGCCAGAGTTGATGATCTATGACGTGAGGGATGTAGCGCCAAACAAGCGCATGTTTTGTGCTTCATTCAGACTACCGGTGGAGGTTGCATTCAGGGAAAGGACTTGATACCCAATTTTACAGTAGCGAGAAATGTAAAGCAATCGCATCTCTTGTCGGTGGTTCCTTGACTGTGTTCACGTGTTTCGTGAGACTTGCTGACTGAGAAAGCTCGAATGTTGTGCTTTTTGGTAACTTATATTCAACGCTTCGATGTTTTCGTCATAAGTTGGAAAGTTGTTGCAGACGTAACAACTGAATGGAATCATTCGCCAATAACATAGGTACAGCCTTCGGAGCCCATCCACACCTCATGTCGACGGCCTGCATCAACGTCGACGACAGCTCCTGGTCCGAAGGTTTCTTTCTTTCCGGATTCGTCGTCTGGGTACGAGATTGTGAGCTGACCTCGCAGGATGAGGTGTGTTGTCAGACCGGAATGCTTGTGAGGTGGATAATGTGCGTTCCTGAGAGTCGTGAGTAGGGGGCCTTGCCACTCATGAGCACTGCATGCTTACGGTCCGTCGGTCCATGTGAAGACGTGGTTGAAGTTTTTCGAAGCCTCGGCCTCTGCTTCTGCTCTGGATGCCCACATAGTTCTACAAATCAGAAGATGATCTTGAATATTTGCTTTACGTGAGGTTGTTGAAGAGAGGAGTCTCGGATTGGTATACAGCCGCTCTCAAACGACCTCAAGAGTGACGTCAGCGTGGATGGTCTCGAACCTCGATCTTCTGTGGACGGCCTCGGATCGTCTCCTTTCGTAAACGCCTGTATGCCATAAGCTTTGGTGTCGCGTGTTTGGGGGTTCTTTACCGTAACCTGTTTCACTGGACTGCACGTGGTCAATTTTATAGATTGCGCTGTTAAATATCTGTATCTTCTGGTGGAAGCTGCTTCTTCGAGATCTTCTGAAGGGCCATCAGCTGGAATTCCTCCGTATCGTGGCATTCAGCCCCTTGTGTCTTCCTAACATTTCATTACTGTGCTCTTCCTCATTCATAGCAATCGTCGACCTACTTCACCTTGGACGGATCGACTACTCTTGCAAGCTCTTTAAACCGGTATCTTTAGCAGAATGTCCGCTCCCGAGCTCTCATCGCCCATATTGTCTTACGCGAAAGCCCTCCATGCTCAAACACAACCAGCAACAACGAGCTTCGATGAATACCTTCGTCATTTGACTTCACCGGAAAGTGACGCTCTGAAGCCATTGGTACTCGATGCAAGTCATCCGATATCGAATTACTACATATCCAGTAGTCAGTTATAATCCGGATTATAACTAGTATGTATCTAGCTCCTGATTGGTGTAATTAGGTCACAACACGTATCTTTCTGGCAACCAGCTATATGGCCATGCGAGTACAGCTCCCTACCAACATGTACTTTGTAGCTCGACATCATTGCCATACCAAAGCTGATCACACCAGGTCCTCGAGAGAGGTTGTCGCTGTGTAGAGATCGACGTCTGGAATGGCGAATCTCCACCAAGTTCCGAGGACGAAGGTGACGGAGAAGAGAGTAAAATCAAAAGCCTTCGTAATCGCATAGGCAAGAACCTGCACCTCCATCACCACGACAAGGATGGAGAGCACCATCAGGCCACAGAAATTCATGAAAGCAAGTCCGGAGACACCTACTCCGACGGTAGAATCAAGCCATGGCGGATTGCTCGATGCGAGCCTCGTGTGCTACATGGACATACCGCGACCAAAGATATCTCGTTTCGAAGTGTGTGCGAGGCTATCGCTACATCTGCTTTCAAGGCCAGGTGAGATGTGTTCGGTCAGATAACGTTTGTGCATGACTGACCTCTGCTAAGCGATATGCCCGTTATTGTCAGTCTCGAAATTCACACTAATAGAGAACAACAACAGATGATGGTGGACATTATGCGAGAAAGCTGGGGCCCGTATCTCGTCGACAGCTACATCAACTTTGATGACCAAACCCCATTACCTTCACTCGAAAGTCTGCGAAAGAAGATCCTCATCAAAGTCAAACACTCGCCCGCAAAACCCCATCGTACAAAGGACGCATTTCACGGAGCAGACTCTTCCGAAGACGAACAGATGGTCGAGGCTGTAAAGAAGGGTAAGATTATCGAAGCACTCGGATCAATGGGCACATATACTCGCGCCTGCCACTTTAAAAGCTTTTCTCAGCCAGAAGCAAAACTACCGACCCATGTATTTGCGCTGTCCGAGGGGAAGCTCATCGACATCCACAAAGATGATCCCACCGCGCTGTTCCGTCACAACAAGACCTATCTCATGAGAGCATATCCCAAAGGCCTCAGAGTGTCGTCAAGCAATCTCGATCCAGCCCCGCTTTGGCGACAAGGGCTCCAAATGGTTGCACTGAACTGGCAGTACATCAACGCTTCCAATATGCTAGGAATGGCCATGTTCGAGGGCACCCCGGGATGGGTATTGAAACCAAGCCACTATCGCGACCATGCAGCGACATCGTCTATCTCGAGTCCTCGCGGCACATTGAACTTGACGCTAGAGTTATTTGCTGCTCAATCGCTTCCAATCGCAAGTCACACGATGAGGCCTCACATCAGGTGTGACCTCCATGTCGATCAAATCACTTCCAGATCCGACACCGCTAGTGTAGATGCGATACTGGCCAAGGACGGCGAGTTCAAAGCACATTCGTCGAATGGAAATAGTAGCCAAGATCCGGACTTCAGACGGCAGAAATTGATCTTCAAGGACATCCAGGGTATTACCGAAGAGCTGTCTTTTGTCAGGTCAGTCATGACAGTGCGGGTGGGAATGTTCGATCTTTGCTAACATCATCCACAGAATCAAGGTCGTCAACGATGATAGTATGATGAAGGACGAATTGCTTGCTTGGACGTGCTTCAGATTAGACAGGCTAGGAGAGGGTGTTCGTATGATGCATCTCTACGACGCGGAATCTAGGCCATGCGAAGGCAGGATTATGGTGCGCGTTCAGAAAAGTTTTGCCCTAGACAAATGAGTCATCTGCGATATCTCGAGCGAGCGCTATTGATCAAAGAACCTATAACCCACATGCGTGTCGAGATTTGTCAGATGTGCGTGAGTTGTAAACTACGAGGTGAATTCAAGGTTAGTGAAGGCAGTTTGCGGAGCCATCTCCGGTCTCGCAATCACATGCTCTCATCTTGCACCCGTCACACAACACAATCACTCAGGCATGTATAAACCTCCATTATATCTTCGATCGAGCACTCAATGCAAATCTCCGTCGTCTCCAGTCTCCTTCGAAAAATCTGTGTAAATGAAAATGGAGAAGGCACTCGTCACAGCTCAGGTCTCTGACGTCAACATAATGTAAATATTGTATAACAGAAGCTGCGACTGCAGAGTAACCACATCCTTTTAACTATTAACCATTTCACGCACAAGGAAAGTACATACCCCAAGTATATCTTCAAAATGCAGTCGATCATGAGACCTTCATCTTTTGCTCCACTTCGTCGTCAGTTCATCTCGAAGACTGCCCAACAGCAACGATTTCTCTCAGTTTCAAGAACAATGTCTGCCCAAGTTCCATCTTCTCAAGATATCTCCTCGACCGCAAAGGCAGAGGGTGGCCCACAGCAGGGCTCGACCTCTGCCCAGATGCAGAGCCAGGTCGGCAAGACTCAGGTGAGCATCTCATGAACCACTCTGAGCATGATGAATTAGCTAACCGGATCAGAACTTCGAGCAAGCAGCACAGGAGGTCGGTCAGAAGATGCAGACCAACCCCGAGTCAATCACCAGCGAGGTACGTACTCCGTCAAGCTGTACCACATCGACTCGATACTAACCCACGCAGGACGCCAACTACCTGAAGTCTCGCGAGGCACGCGCCACAGGCCAAGCCCAACCACCAAAAGGCAGCCTGTCGGCCGAAGCCCAGCACGTCGCCGCCGTCAACGAAGGCGCTACGACATCAAGCGGCAATTCCAACGGAGCAACCATCCCCCCAGACGCCCAATCCGCCCTGGATAGAGAAGCCAACTTCCAGGAAGCAGCCGACCAGGTTGGCAGCAAGCTGGCCAGCAACCCGGCCAGTATCACCAAAGAGGAGGCAGACATGATGCACAGTCGTGAGCAGCGTGCTCATGGCCACACCGACAAGGGAGGTATTGCATCTCAGGCACAGAAGGCGGTCTCCCAGAATGAGAAATAGGCTGCTCAGCATGGTGCTCAGACTGCGGTTTGAGGAGACGGTCGAGTCCAGCATTGTAAATGCATGCCGGAGTCGTGTGCAGAAAGCACAAGCATGGTGTTGAACTGTACGATATTGTCGGCGGATTCGAGAAATGCACTGCATAGTGCATAGTTGTTGCTACATTGTATGATAGGATGATAGATTTATCAAAAGCCTTGTGGCATGCTCCGCATCACACATATTGCTTGCAATCCTGATATGTTATCGTTGTATCTCAGTACAGTTAATACCTCATATGTTGCACAGCTTCCCATGTATCAGCCTTGAGAAGGTGAATATCTCTTAAGCCGCGCTACGATGTCGGTCAAATCGGAAATGCTTGAGACATGTGATGAATATGTTACATCCGTCACTAGTACAACTCATCATCCTGCGCAGCATTTCCAAACCCCTCACGACCATCATCACCATCAGTCGCCCGCTGCTTTCCCTTACCCTTTCCCACACCGCTGCCATGACCTTCCTGGCCTCCGTACGAGCCATTGCCGTTGAGATTCAAGCCCGCCGTACCAGCAACGGCACCATCGAACCCACCGTTGTCATTTTCGTGTCCGTAGTCTACAGGAGCCTTGCCTTTGCCCTTGCCCTTGCCCTTCGGATCGTTCCTCGCCAGCGACCCGTCGGCAAAGCCACGAGCCATGATCGCTTCGATCTGCGCGGCTTGCCATGCCTCGATCTCTTCGAGACTGGCGTTCGCGCTCGGCGGTTGGAGAGGTGCGGCGGCGGGCGCGGCTGGTGCGCTGGGGATATTGGGCGCGGCAGGGGCCAGGACCTGAGGTTTCTTCCCTTTACCCTTCGGATCGTTCCTCGCTAGCGACCCGTCGGCGAAGCCACGATTCATGATCGCTTCGATCTGCGCGGCTTGCCACTTCTCGATCTCCTCTTGGCTTGCGTCTTTGCTCGGGGGCTGTAACGCGGCGGGCTGTACTGATTGCGCCTGAGGTTTCGTATCGTTGCCTTCGAAGTCGCGACGCACGCGGTCGTAGTGGTTGAGTTCGTCGGCGCTGACACTCGGGACGAGCTCGCGTTGGGCTTCTAGGAAGTCTTCCTGTTCGACCTCGACTTTCATGTCTGCGGTCTCGGCGTGGTGGTCGAAGAACTGGGCGATTGTGATTGGTGGTTTGGATGGTGTTAGTTGTGATCGGGAGGAGTTGATCTCTTCGACCCGAGAATCGACCAGACGGGCGGACCGCGTGATGGCTTTCAGCATAGAGTCTGAGCATAACGCGTAGAGATCGGCGCCGGTGTAGGTGAATGGCAAGGTAGCTGCAATCTTGCCGAGGTTGAGACTTGGTGACAGAGTGAATCTAAAAACGTCAATAAACGCTTCAAGAGGATTGAGCAGACAACTTACTTTCTCGTCAGGGCTTGCAGGATCTTCTCCTGTTTGTCGTGGGTATCCGAAACCCCAAGATAAAGCATCTTGTCAAAACGACCAGGTCTGAGCAATGCTTGGTCAAGCAGGTCCGGCCTGTTTGTGGCACCAATCACGAACACACCACTTCCGCCGCCATCTTCCGAGTCACCATCACTCATGCCGTCGAGCTCTGCAAGAAGCTGACTGACGATACGGTCCATGACACCACCGCTATCACCTTGGTTTCCACGTTTCGGAGCGACCGAGTCCAGCTCATCGAAAAAGACAACACATGGTCGAGCATCTCGCGCGCGTTGAAACACGCGACGCACGTTGGCTTCACTCTCTCCAATATACATGTTGAGCAGCTCAGGACCCTTAACGGAGAAGAAGTTGAGACTGAACTCGGTAGCAATGGCTTTGGCAAGCAGTGTCTTACCGGTACCAGGTGGACCGTAGAACAGGATACCGCTTCGCTTCTTGAGCCCTTTTGCAAACAACTCTGGCCTGGACAAAGGAAGCTGAATAGTCTCCATGACTGCGTCCTTGACATTGGCAAGACCACCAACATCTGACCACTGGACGTTGGGTATCTTCGGTGCACCGATAGAGTCTGCAAAGTTCTTGCGAGCCTCGTCGACAGCTGCCTCGAAATCGGATGGGATGAGGCTCAGTGCTGCATCACCACCAGATAGCTGGATGTCTCGGACTGTGACTGTAGAGTTGGTCAACTGTGATACTGTATGAGCGAGATTCTCTAGACGTTGAACTCTCGCCGCAATTGCTCGATCTACCACATCCATCAAGTCACCAGCCACTAAAGCTGCAGTCTTTACGGCAATAGCAGCTAAATCGACAGCTGAAGAAACTGGGACAGATGTGTTGGTAATGATCGATCGTAAGATGGCTTCACGTTCGCCCTCGTCAGGGGCCGACATCTCCAGTTCGTGTGTAAACAGACCACGAAGATTGTCGGGTACCTTGTCAATCTCGGTGGTGGTCGCTACCAGTATCCTCGATTCCGCAAGCACATCTTTGATCGAAGTGAACATGCGGTCCGAGCTGAAAGCGTCAACATGGCGGATCACAATACATGTATGCTGTGCACCACATGACAATGCCCGGTCTGCTCGAGCGCCAAAGAGACCGCCGGTCTTGACGTCGCCACCACCACTAGCCGCTTCAGTAAGCACATCGTATGCATCTATCGGATAGGCGTGTAGACCAAGGTCGAAACAAGCCTGTCGCGCTGTATATGTCTTGCCAATGTTCCGTTGTGTGGAGTGCAGCAAGATGGCAACAGGCGGTAAGCCGAGGTGAACAGCCCGAGCGCTTGTAGCAGCAGACAACAGTTCCCGGAGTCGTCTCTGGAGCTGTGACACAGGGAGAGTAGGCGGTTTAAGAGGCCCACTAGGCTTGTTGCCGACCGCGATTGTTGGAGCCTTGAGCATCCCTTCGTAATACGGCCATGGATTTGTCATCGCGGGAGGAAGATTCCTTTGCTCTGTACCTGACTGCTTCATATGCGTGCTTGAAGGATCAATGACAACAAGTCCGTTCCAGGCGTCCGGGGTCTCACGATCGTCTGATGCAGGAGAGATGACATTTGCGATGCGGAACCAAGCAACACCAACGGATCGAAGATGTTGCTCGGTCCGTTCTGCGGTATCGCCCAAATCCGAGAGCAGTTCATTGCCCTGGCCGTCATCATCAGCAGTTACGCCCTCGAAGACGGCTCTTCCGAGCTCCTCGTCAATAGGTATTGCCACTAGGTCGCCAGACTTCACTATACGTTGTCGAGACTCAAAGTATGCTCTTAGACCGTTCAAGGCGTTCATATCTAAGGATCGTTCCACGGAGATGGGAGTCTGGAGCTTGACTAGCGAAGCTTCTTTCGCTTTCGGAGGAAGGTTCGAAGACGGCATCTTGCCCTTGAGACGCATGGTGGAAAGCTCGTTCTCTGGAGGAGGCATCTGGTTGATACGCAGGAAAGTTGGGCTGCCCAAGTTCGTGAGGAGAAGTGGAGATAGAAATATTGCCGGTGTTGCATTTTGGCTGGGTTGAACGGAAGAGATGCTGTCACGGCGTCCTGATTTGTTGTGGAGAGGATAACGAGCGGTTTTGGGCGACAGAGTCTCTGGGAGACCGTAAACCTTAGCCGCTCTTACGTCGGCCGTCGAGATTCCGTTTTGGTCTGAGAAGGAAGACATTGCCAGACTTGCTATACCCGTCAATGCAGGATCTGCAGCTTTCGATAACTCGACCCAGTCACCAGAAAAGCAGCCGAGTCTGGCAAGAACGTTTGTGTCCACGTAGACGCGAGCCTCTTCGTCTTCGTTGGTCGATGGCCGAGGGTGCAACGTTTCGGCTGAGATTCTTTGCAGTAGTCCTTGAGTCCTCAAGACCTTGCTCCTCGTGGACTGTCCGCCTCGTATCGTGGCAGATGTCATGCTAGAGTAGACTGAACCTGGCGTTTGAACACCGCTAGCTTTGTACCCAAATGGTCTAGGCGTAGCTGCGGTCAGCGTAGACATAATCCCAGACGTCTGGGAGCCGAGCGAAGGCCCCGTAAGAGAGATCAAATCCTCTTCGTCGCCTGACAAATCGAGATCGGTTCCTTGGTCATCTTCTGCTTCCGAAGTATCATTGGGGTCAGAAATGGTAACCTTTTTCAGCGGTGTGCCCGGTGCCGAGGAAAGATTACCATCCTCTGCAGCAGTGTAAAAAGCATCGTTGGAGGTGTCCTCTTCGAGCTCGCCTAGGGGTGTCTGGACTTGGTAAGAAGGTACTCGAAATGTTTGCGACGGCCGAGGTTTGACTTTGCTGTGCTCCTGTTCTGATAGTATGACGACTCGTGTGTCGGGGGTGATTCTTCCTTGGGCTACAGGCTCGCAAGCAGTTACCAGGCCGGATGGCCGAGCTGAGTGCGAACTTCCTGAAGATAGCGACAGAGAGATATTATCTCCCGCATACGTCATTGAACGGCTCTTAAGAGCGTCTCGAGCAAGCAGTGCTAGATCTTCCTTGACTTTTCTTACATCGTTGACTTCGTTGCCGGGGTTCTGTAGTCCTTTACCTTTCTTACCAAATACATGCTTGTTCCTAATGCCGTTCCCGTATTTTTGCTGCTCTTGATTGTCGCTAAATATGCTCTCGATGTCCAATGACACATAGACGGTTTCCAAAGGTAGCGGTATCACATCCGCAACCCTAATCTCGACTGTAGGTTGAGGTCCGTACTGTCTGGTTGGCAGAGACAACCTTAGATTCTGTGCGATTGCTTGGACGCATTGTGCTCTGACAGGCAGACGGACCAAGGAATGTGACTGTGTCGGAGCTAGGCTTGTTGCCCGCTTACAAGGTATAATGGTCCATTGAGAAGTGGTCGCGAGGTCAGTCGCAGCCGGAGTCCAAGCACTAACGGCGATGTACAGCTGGTCTGGGCAGTCTTTTACTAGGCACCGCTCAGCGACCGAATATCAATGTGAGAAGGTGACGTACAGTGTGGAAAAAGGTCGTCTACCAAGTCGTTGGAGAGTTCGGCTTCATCTCCAGCCAACACGTCGACAAGCTGCAACTTGGCTGATATAGAAGGTCTGTCGGGTCTCCTTCTCCTCTTTCGCTTCAGCGACCCGGGGAGAGGATCATGATAAGCCATTGGTATGTGAGCGCAACAAAAGTTCTTAACATAAGACAGCTCGTCTGACTAGACGCGGTACACATCGAAGGCTCGGGACACGAATTGATGTCAAAGCAGTTGCCGAGCCGAGGCTTGACTGCTCGAGTCATGTGTTGACTAGAAATAGAATGCACAGTGCTCGATTGCTCTGGGCTATATTCGCCGCCTGCACATGCCTGATGTTATCGTGTAATATGAGTTTCGTCTGCAGATCTGCGATTGAGCACGAGCAGCGAGCATTGGATCTACTCGTTTCTCGAAATCTTTCTTTGTCGGATGTCGGAAAGTCCAAACCTGAAATGTGGTCGACCCAGGGTCTGGCGAGCATGAATAATGATGCGGCTTAAAGCTGCCAGCATGGGGATTAAGATTTTATTGGAAACGGGATCTCTGATCGGAAAGCGCGGCCCCAGACCAATCACATATCCCTATTCTGAAGGGGTAATCTCCGATCTGTCATGAGGGTCCTATCGTTCCTTCCGTGAACATAAAGAACATCGTTAGTAAAAACAGCCTGGCAGGTTCATGTTCCTGGACTGATGCAGGTTGTCGTCAAGGATGCTGTAGTCCCAAAGACGCAAAATCTCCATGTATAGTAGACCATGAACAAACGAGGGCCGAGTTACCATGTTTGTACTCGCGTCGTCTCAGCCACGTCAAGGGCTCAACTGCATGAATCCCGTATTTCCTGTATTTCCTGGAGGCTGGAAGTACAGTTAAGTACCTACGTCATGCTTGCCGCGTCTCAACCACGTTCCTGTCAACGAATGATAAATATACGGTGACTTTAGCGCTGTATCACCCCAAGACTAAATTGCCATGCGGCAGATGAGGTATACTGTAGAAAGATCTGCAACGATTCCAACCACGATTCCAACCTTGTCATGACGTTCTATTATATCTCATCCTAGTTCCTGGTTTCTTGACTTTCGTTATACTTCGCATCCCGATTTAGTGAACACACTTTGTTTGTCAACCCGAACTCTATTCTTTGAACGAACATTCGTATATGTCGACGGAGTGTGACCGATTGCAAACGCATTGATATGCGCGAATACCGACAATAACCATGCCAGCCTACACAGGACCGTCTCACGGAGCGCAGCACAAGAACCAGGACCATTCGCAAGTGGCCCGCGAATATGCACTTCAAGCAGAAAAATTAGGAGCATACAGACCAGAGCAGGAAGACGACAACACAGGCAGAACACGCGCCGTCGAAGCCAAGTTCATAACACCACAGGACCCTGTGATCGAGACCGAAGATGGAGAGAGATTACCCGCAGTACCGCTGGAAGAGGCAGTCAAGCTCAACAAGCTGAAAGACACACTGGAAGGCCGCGACTTGAGCGCCAATATACCTGTAAAGAGTGGAACCAGAGAAGCCAAGGATGGAACCATTCATGGAGCACGACCAAGCGACGTCAGTTCAAGTAACCAGAGTTCGCGGCCAGATGCATCATTACGACAAGCAGTACCCTTACAAAGAACGAATCCCCTTTTCCCTCCACTCCCTATGTACGGACCACCGACATTCGCACGGACACTCCAATGCTGGTTCTTCCGAATAACGAGCTTTTTCTTGTCTCTGGCCTTTCTCTTGGTCATTGTGATCGGCTCCGCCGTTACCAGCATCCCGCTCATGTTCGAGAATATACGCATAAGATTGATGCTGAAGGACCCAGATGCGAGAAGACCATTCCACGAGGAAGAGACGAGACGTGAAAAAGCCAGGAGACAAGATCAACGGAAATGGAAGAAGAACAGACGCGACAGCGGTACTAGTAGTCCTGCTACCCTGGAGCGCGAGCAGAATAGCCTCGTGGATCGAGAATTTGTCCCGACAGAAGGGGGACCAGATCCCCTTGTGTGCGATGTAAGCTATTATGCTCGAAGAGTAGGTCTTGACTGCGAAACCTTTCAGGTGCAGACCGAAGACGGCTTCATTATCGAGCTGCTTCATATCTACAACCCACGCGAATACGAGGCGCAAAGCGAGCGGAGTCGATCACCACATGGCCCGGAGGTCTTTCACACCAAATCTTCGGATCCGTGGAGCGGAGAAGCCGAGCGCGACTATGGGAAAGGAAACAAGAGATATCCTGTTCTAATGATCCACGGACTGCTGCAGAGCGCAGGTGCATACTGCTGCACAGACGATGATAGCTTGGCCTTTTACCTCGCCAAGTCAGGCTACGACGTTTGGTTAGGAAACAACCGCTGCGGGTTCCGTCCTCGTCATACAGTGCTCAAATACAGTGATCCGAGGATGTGGGCCTGGAATATCCGTCAAATGGGCGTCATGGATCTTCCTGCCTTCGTCTCGCGAGTGCTAGCAGAAACTGGCTTCGACAAGCTGGGCCTCGTCGCGCATAGTCAAGGTACCACACAAACATTAGTCGCTTTGGCAAAGGAGCAACGACCGGATCTCGGTCACAAGATCAGTGTCTTCTGTGCTCTAGCACCAGCAGCATATGCCGGCCCACTGATCGGAAAAGCATACTTCAAGTTCATGCGCGTCATTGGTCCAGCCATGTTCCGTTGCGTCTTCGGCATTCACGCGTTCATTCCGCTCATGATGATCGCGCATAAGACTCTGCCCGGTGAGCTGTACGCCGCAATGGGCTACCGCGTCTTCAGCTTCCTGTTCAACTGGAGCGACACACGCTGGGACATAAACTTACGAGCTCGCCTTTTCCAATTCAGCCCGGTCTATGTATCGGCAGAATCGATGCGCTGGTGGCTAGGAAGAGAGTGTTTCGCACGCCAGAAGTGCATTCTGGCGACTCGTGAAGAAGGACGCTTGGAAGACCAGGAAGATGAAGAAGAGGACCACGTGGTGCGAGAGTATTACGAGAATGGCGCCCAGACCGATACGGAGAAGGCTGACCCGTCGCGTGCGTCAGACAACGCCGGACCGAAGCTGGAGCCACATTTGCCTGATCACCTCAACCCTGAGGAGAGGGGGAAGTATGCTTGGTATGATGAGCAGTTTCCTCCACTGGCGCTCTGGGTCTGTGGCGCAGACGACCTCGTCGATGGCCGCAGACTGCTCCGCCGCTTCGATCGCGGCCGAGAACCTCACGTGCGCGTCGTGCACAAGAAGATCATTGAAGGTTATGAGCATCTGGATGTCATCTGGGCCATCGACTCGATTGAAAAAGTTGGCAAGGAGATTAAGGAGGTGATATGGCGGACCGCAAGAGAAGAAGACAGACAAGCATGTCGCACACCTAAGGGGTGTGAGGATGTTTTTGACAGCGAAGATGGCGGTAAAAGGGACATGGGTGGCGAAAACAAGGACGTCGGCGCCCAGAGCTCCACAGACTCTTCTGGTAAGATCATCAATCCTGTTCATCTTGTCAGGGATCCAGTCAGTCCTACCAGAATCGACACAACAAGCGGAGAGTGGAGCCGGCAGTTGAAGAAGGACGTCAGAGAGCAGACGGACGATCTTGACAACAGTTCATCACTGCAGGAGTCGATGAACGAGAAGTTCTAGCATAGCGTTGCGACTGATTTGTGTAAGATTTGGGATCATAGCTGGGTTTGTTTTCGATTTGCATGGGCATCTGGATACATAGATTCACGCATGGGCATGGCTTTTCTTGTAGATATCATTGTGACGGAGCATTTGGGATATGTAGAGGTTTGAACATTGGAACGTTTTCCTGAAAACAGCACTATTCTCTGAGTCGTTCGATGTAAAGTACTATCACAAATGGTCGATGTTGTGTGAAATGCACTTGCAACTGCCAAGTCTCGCAAGTGCTCGCGATGAGGCTTCGACATCGGACCGGTGGCTTGTGTCCATTTTAGGACAAACACATTACCACAGCTACATTAATTGTCGCAAGCAACACAATGTACACTACTTACTCCACCAATGATCGTCATGAGCCCGGTTGAAACTACCCACAAGCCGCAGAAGTTACGAAGAGCCCGACGAGCCTGTGATCAGTGCAGTGCCCGTAGTGTCAAATGCCGGCTTAATGATGGAGAAGGAGATCCAGGGAAGTGTCAGAATTGCCATGACTATGGCGAGACTTGTACGTTGGATCGAAGGAACGACTTTGTAGCGTCTATACTGATCACACCAACTCCAGGCACTTTTCGTCGACCCAAGGGGAAACGAGGGGCAAAGCCAAAGGCAGCCAGGGCGGTGACACACCAACCCAGAAACGATGTCCAAGAAACTTCAGATCATTGTGACCGATCACAGGCGCACATGTCTCCAGAGGCCGAAGACACACAGTCCGACGTCGCTTGCTGGAAACCAAGGTTGATGCCTACTCAAGCAATTGTGATGGATTTGACCGAAATCTACTTTGAGGTTGTGTATCCAGTCTTTCCCTTCTTCCATCGACCGACACTGCTACGAAAAGTATCACGCGGAGAGTACGCCACCAATCGACCCCTTTTCGCATCTGTATTGGCCATGTGTGCTCTTTCATCAGCTCGAGTCCGCGATGGTGCTCTGTATACTGCCAGATGGGACGCGGAGTCGCTTCGGAGTCCTTCTTCCGAAGAGCTGTTCGAAGCTGCCAAAGAAGCCATGCCTCAAGATGCTCCGTTATCACAGGAACTCGACTATATGCGAGCTTGCGCTTTGCTTGCCATCACTTCAATACAATACGGGGATCCCCGCCAGATGAACTACTATCTTGGTCTCTACCACAGCTTCGTTGCTGTAGGTGCCCTTCACGATGAGAGTAATTGGCCTTCTGGTCTTGGACACGTTGAGACCGAAGAACGCAGGCGACTTCTCTGGTCTACGTACACTCTGGATATCTTTTCCTCCATCATCTGGGGCGGCTTTGCAAAGAGTAGAGAGGCTTGCTTCAATGTCTGCTATCCGACCGAGACCGACGACGACGCATTTAGTGACCGAGTCACTCCGACTTCGGTCGAGTCACAGGAGTGCCCTTCTTGGATCAAAGGATGGAACTTCGTGACCGACCTGTATCGCATTCTCGAGCATACAGTCAATCGTCTTGGTCACCTGCGAAATCCAGTGCGGCGTACGCCTTCAGTTCAAGCTTATATCGAACAAGGCGTGCTCCCACAGACATCAGTCCTCAACAACATCATGACATTATATGAACAATTACCACCGGTATTCAAAACAACTCAGCCATTGACGGGCAACCTCCAGAGCGACCTGTTCGGCTTTCAAGCTGCCAATATAGCTGCGTCACTCCAACTCGTACGCATGGTTCTCTTCACTACGGAAAATTCAACTGTGGACGAAAAATGTCAGATCGCAAGCGAGGTCATTAACGGATTCGCCCGCGTCCCCGTCGCCTACCTCCGCGCTATTAGTGCACCGCTTTTCCACCATCTGGCCGGCATCGGAAGCATATTGGGCTCGGTGTTTGAACACGGCCTGACCGAGTCTTCTTACAGACGCGTGAGGTCAGTATTGCTGGATCTTGCAAACCTGCTCGCCAACCTGGAGGTGGACTTGTATTGCAAGGCCGGCACGAGCGATAAGCTGCGCGCGCAGGTATCGCGGATCGATGAGTTTATGAGGATTCAACGATCGGTAGACGCGGGCGGGGATCTCACAGGCTTGTCGTCGTGGACACCAGCAGGCAACGACTTTTCGCCGAGCCTGCAAGCACAACAGCTCACGATATCTGAAGACTCGCCACAGATACACTTTCCGGCGGAGTTGTTTGAAAACTGGTCTTGGGCATTTGATTTCAACTGAAAACCTTTCGTTGACTTTTTCCATCTCGACACAGCAGTCACTCTTGCATTCCAGATCACCTTCCTTCCTCTTCTCCTCGCTTGCCGTATTATCATACACCTGGCAATTCATCATGAGAAGAATATTCATGGTGCTTTTCCTTTGACAACCCACCTTCCACCTCTTCTCTCGTGGTGAACAAATCTTTGTTCTCGGCATACGCCTTTTCCATCTGCCAGTAAAATGGCGAAGTGGTAAACATGGCCTCGATCGACTCGAGTGATCGATTCGCTGTCTCCGGGTAGAAGAGGTAGAAGACGCCGATCCAGATAAAGTTCAGGCCCGCAAACAGGAAGTATGTACGGCTCTGTGTGCGGTTAGCTATCAGACCGGCATCAAGACTGCCAGGTGATTACATACCTCGATATTGTTAAACATGATTGGGTTCACCAGTACTGTCCACCCAACGCCAATAGCCCAGCCCGTGATACCAAAACCGTTGCCTTGAGCTCTCATCCTGCTTGGGAAGATTTCGGTCGGTATTAGGAAGGCCACGGTGCCAAGAGTCGACGCGTAGATAAGATTGAACAAGAACAACATAGTCACCGCGGCTGGTGCAATGCTAGCTGCCTTTGCTGGGTCATGGCGAGAAGCTTCGTAAAGCGAGGCAGCCTTTTTTTCGAGTCAGCGAGTAAAATCAACGATGGCTGCAGAAGTGAGTACTCACAATCAGATTGACAATGGCCAACCCGCCAGAACCCCACATCAGACACTTGCGTCTTCCAATTCTGTCGACTATTTGTGCAGAGATGATGGTGCCGACGATGCCAATGGTGTTCAGGCCTCCAGCGAGTCCGTTCTGCTTGATCGCGCTGTAACCCGCTTGGCGCAGAAGTACCGGTGAGTATGCGGTGACAGCGGTGATACCGGTCCAGGAAGCCATGATTTGTAGTGCGATACACAACCATGCCCTACGACCGAGGTGCGAGCCTTTACTCCTGTCGAGACCGAGTATAATCTTCACAAACTCGATAGGAGAAGAAGGTTTGGTATCCTCGGCCATGGCGATAATCTCGCTGTACTCTTGCTCCACAGCAGCGTCGAAATTTCCTCGGACGTGCTCCAGCACCTCTCGAGCCTCTTCGTTCCTGCCGACCGAGGCCAGGTAGCGTGGAGAATCCGGAAGCATCTTGATACCCGCGAGGAGGAGTATAGCCGGGAGACATTGAAAAGCCAGCAGGAACCGCCAGCGGACCGCCGAGTAGCCACCATCCACGAACGAGAGACCAAAGTCGAGCCAGTAGGCGACCGAGATGCCGAGATAGTTCGCGATGAAGACGTAGCCCAAGAAGCCGCCACGGTGTTCGGCGCTAGAGACTTCGGAGATGAAGACGGGCGTGATACCGGTGAGAGCTGAGATGCGGTTCTGTCAGAAGGGTTCGCATTACTTCCCGACAATGGACGTGGCTGCTTACCTCCGGTACCAAGACCGGTGATGACACGGGCGACGAGGATGAAGTCGGCGCTCTGGGTCGCGGCCTGCAACGCGCCGCCCACCAGAGCAAACATGGAGGCGAAGAAGAGACCGTTGATTCTGCCAATGCGATCGGCTGCCCATCCGCCGACGAAACAGCCTACGATCGCACCGAGGTAGTACTGTGTAACGCGTATCAGCTGCGAATCCTCCTATCTATCCGGGTGACGTGCTTCACTTACGATACTGACGATACCGCCCTGCTTGGTGGTGTTTGTTACAGTGCCATCGGGCAGCCCGATCTTGACCTTGCTGACATAGTTCGGCGACGCGTTGACACCTCCCATGACACCCTGATCATAGCCCTCGAAAAAGATCGAGATCAGGGCAAAGGCCTGGATGGCGATGTTGAGCTGAGTTGGCGAGAGCCTCTTCCAGGCAGTGGTGAAGGCCATGGTGTACGTAAAGGGAAGCGGAATCCTGTCCTTGTTCAACGAGAGTGATATGATCGATCTACATGGTAGGACATCGAAGGTTTTATGTTGTCTTCTACACCATGGTCTATTCCCGTGCTTGGACTAGAGCATCGAACGGGCAGCCATGTGACCGGAGACCCCAGAACTGTTCCACGCAATATTCGGGGCTCCGCAAGTCGTGGCATGCCGAGTTTGTTACAGAGTCGTGTGCCCAAGGCTGCCGTTGCAGTGGGGATGACAGGATTGCTATTCGCGTCTTCGCTATCTCGCCGCCCCAGTCATGTTTAAGCGAATAGCCGAATACGCTTCCCCACTCATGCACTCCACTCCATGTCTGGACAATCCTTATTTCCGACAATAGCGGCTCCATGAATGATCCAGAATGTCGGTAGATGATCCAATCCGCAAGATGTCCTCGGTATACTTATTTGTCGTCGACTTCTCCCTTTTGACCGTCCTGGACATCAAATCCAACTTCTTCTTCATTCGTCCACTTACAGCCTCATTACAGCCACCATGAATGGGCACTCAGAACACATCAATGGCGATACTACGCCCCTGGACCTCACGGTGCTGGGTCTGAACAGCGGCACGAGTATGGATGGTATCGACTGTGCGTTATGCAGATTTCGCCAAACAAGTCCAGAAGCACCAATGCACTTTGAGCTGCTCAAATACGGCGAGATCCCGTTGGAGCAGAAGATCAAGAAACGGGTCATGAACATGATCTTGCACAACCGCACGACACCCGAAGAACTGTCCGAGGTCAATGTTTTGCTGGGTGATACCTTTGCATCAGCAGTCAAGGAGTTTTGCAAGGAGGAAGACGTGCCTATGGGCGACATTGATGTGATTGGATCACACGGACAGACGATCTGGTTACTCAGCATGCCAGAAACCGGTCAGACGAAGAGCGCCTTAACCATGGCCGAAGGAACGTTCATCGCCGCTCAGACGGGCATCACCACCGTCACCGACTTTAGAGTCAGTGATCAAGCTGCTGGTCGTCAAGGGGCTCCACTCATCGCATTCTTTGACGCTCTTCTGCTACACCACCCCAAGAAGCTACGAGCCTGTCAGAACATCGGAGGAATCGCAAATGTCTGTTTCATCCCGCCTGACAATGACGGTGGTGTAGATAAGTGTTTCGACTTCGACACCGGTCCGGGAAATGTTTTCATCGACGCTGTCGTGCGATACTACACCAACGGACAGCAAGAGTACGACAAAGACGGCGCCATGGGCAAGCGAGGGACTGTCAATCAACAGCTGGTGGACGAGTTCTTGGAATTCAAATACTTCAAACTCGATCCACCCAAGACGACTGGCAGGGAGGTCTTCCGAGACACATTGGCCCACGATCTGATCCTGAGAGCGGAGGAGTTGGGCATGTCGAAAGATGATGTTGTCGCTACCGTGACGCGTATCACATCGCAGGCCATTGTCGATCACTACCGTCGTTATGCACCTTCACAAGATATCGATGAGATCTTCATGTGCGGCGGTGGTGCGTACAACCCCAACATCACCGAGTTCATCCAGAAGAGTTACCCCAACACCAAGATATACATGCTGGACGATGCTGGCGTTCCGGCCGGCGCAAAGGAGGCCATCACGTTCGCGTGGCAAGCTATGGAAGCAGTCATCGGTCGATCGATCCCTGTGCCTGACAGAGTTGAGACGAGGCAGGAGTATGTGCTCGGAAAAGTGTCTCCAGGAAAGAATTACCGGACGGTGATGAAGCAAGGCATGATGTTTGGCGAAGGCGAGAGATTACCACCTGTCAAAGAAATGATCAACTACGTCAATGGCAAGGTCTTTGACAATAAATGGGCGTAAAAGGCTTCGCATGTTTCGTCAGCATATATCGTTCGTTGCAAAACATACCAAATGTTCTTTTCAGTTCAGTGCAGACTTTTCAAGAATTGGCAATACAGCTCTTTCGACACCGAGAATATCGTTCGCTTCCAAGTCTTCAGTGACAGTTGTGTAGGTCTTCAGTGACAGTTTTGTGTAGGCATCGACTGTGCTTGACGTCAACTATTGCCGAATGAGGCCCGGCACTGTGGCATGACAGAAGTCTAAGCGACGTAGGTCTCGTTTATGTTGACCTTCATCAAGTGCCGAACCTCGCAAGTGCTCGCGATGACATATCGTGATCGAGCCGTTGGCTCAAGTTATCGTGCTAAACCTCGTGGTGTCTGCGTGACAACCAATTCTTCAGCTACCTTAGTTCCGATACAAGGTGTTCGTTGTAAAGCATGGCGACTATTCTTACCGAATGAAGCCAGAGTTCACAAAGTATGATAATACAGCTGAAACACCGAGACTGCCGCTCGCCTTGAGATACTTGTTGAATGAGCTGTGGTGTAGGTTTCGAGCATATCAGGGTACTGACGTCAACTGCAGCCGACGACGTCCGACAAGCAGGCTCGCCAGGTCGCAGAGGCGGAGGGTGTCAAAGTATCCGATCGGTGGCTTGCAACTCAATCTCGCAGCCCGGTCCCGAAAGGGCAGGTACACTGGGCAGCCGTTTCCCGGACAGGCGTCAACAGTACGAGGACGTTGCGGAGGCCGAACTGAAGGGGTCGCAGGGCGCCTACGAGACCGTCGTTGTTTCCGCGGGATCTAATAAGCTTGATCGACGTTGGTAAAACCATTCCAAACTATTCAAAAGAGGCTTCTTCGTTCTGATGTAGTCGTTGTGTACTGCTCCCCTTTCAAAGCGCTTTGACGCAATACACGGAATGTTCCAGCGCGGATTCCAAGTGTCTCATGTCTCATACATAGTGAAGGAGTAGAGCAGCCTTGCAGGAGCGAGTTCCATTGACCCGCTTTGTGCGGTACGGTGTTCCAGGTACCTCGCACCGAAGAAGTCCGACTAAACGCAAGCATCATCGATGACCATGAGTCTTGTTTTGTTACGTTCGCGAGCTTGAGTATTGGCCAACGACATTCAGCTGTGTCTTACTGGACAAAGGTCGAGAGTACCGTCGGCTGCATTGGGAGCTTTTAGCACACCCCACTTCATACTATACCATTCGGGATACTCAAAGCAGTAAGTAGTGCGATAAGAGAGCTGAGGGGCTTCAGAAGAAGAGACAAAATCTCCGACGAACGTTGGAAGTTCCAATGACAGAGATACGCGCAAGTCACAACAAGGATGAAGTGTGATTCCAGTCGGGGCTCGCACGGAGCTTGCCGCGACCGCGAGGTTGCCTCTGACCACATTCGGACTAGCCAGCAGGACCCTTTTTCGTTAATTCAACCTCAAGTCGTACACTCCATCACTTTCACATCAATGACACGCAACTACAGACTTCTCGATGTCAATGCAATACATCATCAACCCTCCCGATATGAGTTTACAATAAGTCGCACACGGGATGGAACAAGTGTGGCATGCGCTCTTTCATGCCGCCACGAAACATCGCATTTCGGTTCCCCGGCCGGGAAATCAATAATCAAACCGTTTCCATAACGCTCACAACACTCGTCGTCAGACTCGACCTCTTTCACAGAGATGGAGCGAACATCACTGCACCGTGAGACTATTCCCGAGCTCTAGACCGCCAGCTCCAAAGCTGAGGCTGATCATCATCGTCCCTGTCACCCATGGGGGCCGCTGTCTCGCTTTGTGATACGGCACACCCAGACACAAGTAGCTATACATCAAACGTGCCGCGTTCGTCCATGACGCGGCATCAGCAGTGAAGTATCACGCCCATCCATCATTGAATTCATGCTTTGAGCGAAGAATCTAGCTAGCACAACCTACTGCAGCCCATCAGAACCTACCACTTACTTTATTGAAGTACTCATCAATCATGATAAAAGTCAAATCTAATCTGACCACTCTCGCCCGTTTGGACTCTACGCCACCAGCCGTTATCATGGCTTATAGTCTATTAGAAATAGAGAGCATCGCTTGACTAGCTGCTAATCTCCATGCTGATCCGCCGTCAACTTATAACAGTCGCACGGCACGGGCGGTGTTGATCCAGGCCAGTGCTTCATTTTCGTCCATACACAAAAGGAGCCAACATGTTCTCAGCTCGCGCCCCCCTTTCAAATCACTTCGACGAAGAATACAACCCCTTCCAGAGCTTCACCACTACCACAACAATCACCTGCACAATGCCTGTAGTCGAGAGGAAAGGATCCGCTAGCCGGAGCTTCTTCGATGGATTCAAGTTCCAGAAAGCACAAGAAGCAACGCAGACGAGGACGGAAGATTTCGACCCTCGATCCAAGGCATCCGACAAAGAGAAGCGCATATCCCCTATGAGAGCCTACAGTGTCAACGAAACGACGCCACTTGAACAAGAGCCGAAGAGATCATTGTCTTCCGCCTTTGCAGATGCCCTCTTCAGACGTGGTTCCGAACTCTCAAACAAGAGCCGCGCTACCTCGCCGCAACGAAAGCCCTCCGATGTACCATCCGAACCAAGGATGATCCGCAAAGGATCTTTCTTCGCAAGCAGCAATCCAGATGTCGACTCACAGCAGGCACGCAAACTGTCTACCGCCTCAGGCAAGAGCGGCAAGAGCAGCGACCACGGTAGCAGCCGCAACAATTCGATCGCCATGCCTACAACAGAGCGCAGACCAAGCTACGTGCCTCGCAACGCTACTTCATCCTTCCTGAACTCAACCGCGACAAGAACCGCCGACGAGAATGCCAAGCTACAGGTCGATGTTTCGGCCGCAGGAGCCCGCCGTGCCTCTCTCGCCACCGACTTAGACGCAACTGTCGGCCGCACATCCGGGGTAGGCATGCCAACCGGCCGACGTCCTTCGGGCATGGTACCCGGTAACATCGCCGCCAAGTACATGCGCACAGCCTCCGAATCAGGGGAGCCCGGCCGCCCCGGAGGCCGCACAGGGAGCGCCGAAGGCAAAGTCACAGCGGTGTACATGGCACCAGACTCTCACCAGATCTGGCAAACCGCCGTTGCACGCTCACAAGCCCGGCCCTCGTTCTCCAAGCCAGACCACGGCCCAGGCCGCATGCCATCGATCTCTGACATCCGCGAGGAGGCATCGCCGGCGCCCGAGGTTCGCGTCCACGCCCCGTCGTCGCCCGCAAAGGTCCGCAAGCAGTTCAGCATCGACACATTCAAGGCCAACGTGGAGAAGTCCAAGGCGGATCAGTCGAGGGCTGATTCGGCCAAGATGCTCGAGGATCAGATCAGTCCGCGCGCCGCCAGCTTTGATCATCAATCGATTTCGGGCAGGTTCGACAATGCGGAGACGAGGCCTGAGAGTCCGCTCGAGAGTCTGGGCTTCAGAGGCGCGGTGCCCGCGTAGGATGGTATCATTGCTGCCTGATCACTTTCGGCTTCTTGTTTGAATATACCTTTTTTACTCGGTGGGATATACCTTTATTACGCACTATGCATAAATCTTAATCGGAATAATTGATGATTGATCACTTTCCACCAATCCCAAAATACCTCGATGTGGTTCTTGAATTCACCTTGTCATATTAGTCCTCGTGAAGACCACAAGCCTTGCTCAACAGTAAGTTGCCCATGACAATGGGACGACAGTCTGGACAATCCGACACCCTGAGCCCCGATGCCGTAGCCCATCCGACGGCCGAGACCTACATCCGTTGCTCGTAGCACGTCCACCGTTTGTATCGCACATCCGCGTTCATCGTTACTCCACAAGTATATCCATCTGGTCAACCGCTCACCTGGCGGGTTACTCTTTCGAGTTTCATCTTGCGTCCGTATCTGCTTCTAGATAGTGATTTCGTGGTAAACATGGGATCTGATAACGTAAATCTTTGAGCACTATCTACCGTCTCTAGCGTACCTTACGCAGGAGAGGCATGTGAGGTATTCATTGGACGGAGCAACCACTTACTGTAAGTGTACGGTATGTAACAATTTCGCGGTTTGTTGTGGGTCAGGGTTCTACAATCAACTGTACCTGCCAAATGGTTGTGATACTAAGCACTGTCCACGACGTCGTATATGCAAGATACAACGGCATAGGGTAAAAGTACAGGCGTGAGCCCTCGGAAAGAAACTGATTGTATTGCGTTTCTCTACTATCTGACATTTTGCTTCTTTTTTTCCTTTTTCTTGAGTTTTGCAGTCGTGGGTGCTCGATAGTCTAGGTACTTGTAGTCGTCATCGCGAAAAAGCTTCTGTTCGGGGTATCGTATATTTCATAAGTCGAAGCAGCCCACACTACCGTGTTTCGACATGTCGTGTACTGTGACTTGTCCTGGTCGTATTGGAATCTTCTCGAATGTTGTGTTGAGATCGTATCATGAAGATAGTAAGTTGTCCACTCATTCAGCCGATGACTTCAGCCTCGAGAAAGGCCTTGCTGTCGGTCACGAATCCCATGTTTGTGCTATCACCATATCAGTACGTCTAATTGGATAAGACGCTTGGAACTTACGCAATGTTGTAATCGCACACGGCTTGGGCCTCTAGTCCAGTCATGGTGGCAGCGCAATCACCGACCAGAATGCAGTCCCAGCCCCAATTGTATGCGTCGGTCAAGGTGCCAAGCAGACACTGGTCGGTGTTGACTCCAGCAAAGAGCAGGGTCTTCTTACCGCTCTCCCTCAACCATTTGTGCATTTCCAGCTCAGGACTCCACAACCCACTCATGCGAGCCTTGTCGAATCGCACGTCCTCAGGAAGGACGTATTCCTTGAGCGGGTCGTAAATATCGGCATTCCAGGTTCCCTTGAACAAGCAGCGCTCTTTAAATTCCGGCAGGTACGCGCCAAGACCAACGTGCCAGCCGTGTCCTTTGTCTGCGACCAATGCTCTGTTGAACCCTCGCTGAACAGCTGCAGGCATTGCTTTCATATCTGCGTCGTCGATGCCCCAGTTGACCCAAGCCAATTGTATGCCTTGTTCTCTACATCTCTTGATAACCTTGAGCATAGGGTCGATCGCCGCAAGTCCAGCCTCATGGTTGTGGAATTTGGGGTGAATGAAGAAGTTTTGCATATCGATGATGACCAACACACTGGTAGCCGGGTCTATCATGACTCCGCGGTGGTTACGAATACCATCGTCGGCGTCAATGACAAGCTTGCGCTTGGAGCCCCGCGAGAGATCAAAACGGCGAGAAGGAACGTGATAGTACCATTGGTCGTCGCCGCCAAAAGCAACGTTCTCCTCGAGATTGTGTTCGATTGGTACAGGCGTGAGTTGGTGTGAAAGCTCGTTGATGTGCTCAACTTCGGTCGCGGATGGGGCCATTCAAGCGGCCTGATTCTGGCCAAGAAAAATGTCCGTGTTGAGTGAGGTGAGGGCTCGTGAAATATTTGGTCGGTGTAGGCGCGGGCGCAATGCAATTGTTAGTCTGAAATGAGTGTCGCGTGAGGATGAGGAATGTTTTCGTTGAAAGATAATCTACCGCTATCAAAGGAGATTGCGGGGCAGAAGCTTTTTGATAAGGAATTGGCAGAGCTGCTGCCTTGCGTGAGGCGAGTTTGATTCCAGTTTAGAACGAATAACCAATTGGTGCAGTCTACTGGGAGAAACGAAAGGTTTGTGGAACAAAGAGTTAACAGGCAAGGACAGAAGTCAGATAATGCTGATAATTGGTATGCCTGCACTTATCTTTCGCCGATAAGAATCATAGACACGAGCGAGGGACCCTTGGCGATCCGGCGCGTTTGCTTGTGATAAGGTGAAGATTCGATATCATCCTTGAATGAGGTTGACACATTCTGTTGACACCCCTCAGGATGAGCCTGGTTGTGTCCAATTCCGCGTTGGTTTCGCGATTAGACAGCCTTGGGTGTGATGATGATTCCTTCGTGATAGCATTTGCGTGACCCCGCGCGAGGTTATCTGCCATGGACCTGCTCTCAGAAGTACACCACCACAGGCTCTAGATGAAGCTCGTAAACCACGTTTGATGTCACAGCCACGATCAAATGCCGGTATAGATTGATGCATAATACTGAACGAATGCGATGAAGTAGATGCCTCTCAATTGGGGATGGCTTGTCAAGCTACAGAAGCAGCAAGTGCAACCTCGGGGGTATGACGCGATTGCATCGTGTTCCTGCTTGATTCGGCGTTTTAGCGTGCTGCGTGAACAGCTGCAAACCGCAGCCCAAAACCTGGAGCGGAACATTCTCGGATGCTCGGTGGATCGGCGCAAAGCTGCTCAGGAACCTGAATTGACCAAGGAACAGAAGTGGAGGTCGTCAACACATGCAAAATATCTTTGTTCACCGGCCTCAGACTATCCCTCTCACTCCGGTATTGCGGGCGTGATCCTTGAAGAATACGGCTCTCTCGAAACCCCTGGAAATATTGACCAAGGACGATACAGGGGAAGCCGGCCACGTCAAGAGCTCCAAACTTGAAGCCTACTATAAGAGCATTCAGACACCGCAACAGTCAATCAATCTACCAACGAACATGGCGGCACTAGGTGAGGACCTCTTGGGAGTGGTGAACAAGCTCCAGGACTTGGTCTTCAATACCATCGGCAACGATTCGCTCGATCTCCCTCAGATTGTATGTCACAGACTGAAGCTTCCTCTTACCAGATCCATATACTAATACTCCTCAGGTCGTCGTCGGTTCACAGTCTTCCGGAAAGTCCTCCGTTCTAGAAAACATCGTCGGTAGAGACTTTCTCCCTAGAGGAAGCGGAATCGTCACCAGAAGACCACTGATCCTCCAGTTGATCAATATCCCCAGCACGAGCGACAGACCAGAGGATGACGAAGTACACGTACCGCACACTCCAGCAAGCGTCGCTGGACAGGAAGAGTGGGGAGAGTTTAATCACATTCCTGGCAGGAAATGGTATGACTTTGCCGAGATCAAGCGCGAAATCGAGCAGGAGACAAATCGCATCGCTGGTAGCAACAAGGGCATCAACAGACAACCCATCAACCTCAAGGTCTACTCGCCAAATGTTCTCAGTTTGACCCTCGTCGATTTGCCAGGTCTTACCAAAGTTCCCATCGGAGACCAGCCCTCGGACATCGAGAAGCAAACGCGCAACCTCATCTCCGAGTACATTGCCAAACCAAACTCGATCATTCTCGCCGTCTCGCCAGCCAACGTCGATTTGGTAAACTCAGAAGCGCTCAAGCTTGCGCGATATGTTGATCCTCAGGGAAGAAGGACCATTGGTGTCCTCACAAAGATAGATCTAATGGACCACGGCACCAACGCGCTGGACATTTTGTCAGGGCGTGTATACCCTCTCAAGCTCGGATTTATCGGTGTCGTGAACAGATCACAACAAGACATTCAAAGCGGCAAGTCACTGGCAGAAGCATTAGCCGCGGAAAGAGACTTCTTCAAGATGCACCCAGCATATCGTAACATGGCCAGTCGATGCGGAACACGCTTCCTCGCAAAGACTCTCAACACGACGCTTATGGGCCACATTAGAGAAAGACTCCCAGATATCAAGGCCCGCTTGAACACTTTGATGGGCCAGACGCAACAAGAACTCGCGAGTTACGGCGACCCGGCGTTCACCGGAAAGGAGCACAAAGGATCGCTCATCTTGCAGCTTATGACTCGTTTTGCGTCTTCATTCATCGCCTCCATCGATGGTACATCTTCAGAAATCTCGACAAAAGAGCTGTGTGGTGGTGCACGCATCTACTACATCTTCAACTCTGTTTTCGGAAACTCATTGGACACAATCGACCCGACGACGAACCTGACTGTACTTGACATCCGAACTGCCATTCGCAACTCCACTGGTCCTAGACCGAGCTTATTCGTTCCGGAGATGGCATTTGACCTTCTCGTGAAGCCACAGATCAAGCTCTTGGAGATCCCTGGCCAACGGTGTGTAGAATTGGTATACGAAGAACTAATCAAGATCTGTCACACATGCGGCTCCGCCGAACTTACACGATACCCACGACTGCAAGCGAAGCTCATCGAGGTTGTTTCAGACCTCCTTCGCGAACGCCTAGGACCATGCTCTGCATACGTTGAATCTCTCATCTCGATACAGCGAGCATACATCAACACCAACCACCCGAATTTCCTCGGCGCAGCAGCGGCTATGAGCTCGGTCATCAGCGACAAGGAGCAAAAGGCCAAGGAGATGGCATCGGCAGAAGAGCAACGGAAGAAGAAGGAACAAAAGAGGTTGAAGGATCTGAACGGTGTGAATGGTCAAAACGGGCCAGACGACGATGATGTGTCCGAGGCGCCAGGTGCGAGAGCCGGACAATTACCCTTGCGACCACAGTCAAGCCATGCTGCCATCCGAAGCATGTCCCCAGCAATTCGACACTCGTCGGGTGCAGTGCACAGAGCAGGATCTCCAAACAGATTCGGTACCGGTGCGAACGCCGGCAATCGCGACGGTTTCTTGAACTACTTCTTCGGCAAGGAAGGTGGTCTGCCATCAGCCGGTCCACTGCCCGCGACGGATGCAGCTTTGCTCCCAGGCGGCAGACACGTCAGCAACAACATCGAGCCCAGCTTCGCCGGTAGCATCCGCCGTGGTGACACTCGACCACGCGAGCGACCAATATCATTCCAGCAGCCAGAATTCACAGAAGACTACGACTCTTTCCCAAGTGGTGACATTGGTTTCGTAAGTCCTTAATACGCTCTCACATGTTGCCGTGTTCACTGACAAACTCCAGCCATCGGAAGCCGAAGCACCAGCCCTCACGGAGCGCGAAGCGCTCGAGACAGAACTCATCCGTCGCCTCATTAGCTCATACTTCAACATCGTGCGCGAAACCATTGCGGATCAGGTGCCCAAAGCAGTCATGCATCTGCTCGTCAACCACAGCAAGGACGTGGTGCAGAACCGTCTCGTCAGCGAGTTGTACAAGGAAGATCTGTTCCAGGATCTGTTGTACGAGGACGACGCGATCAAGAGCGAGAGGGAGAAGTGCGAGAAGCTCTTGTTCACGTACAAGGAGGCCGCCAAGATTGTCAGCGAGGTCTTGTAGGTTCGTGGAAATTCGACCCGAGGAGAAAATCAGTGGCTCGGGAAAGATGAGGCTATGTTGATCAGATGATGAGGAGTGGTTGGTCCTGATCTCACTGATAGGCGCTTGAGTCTGCTCAGTTCACGTTTGTATAACAGTCTCGACTCGCCGATTTGAAACCCTCATGGAAATGCAATATCACGAGAACAGTACGGTTCGTTATATGGTTTGCTAGAATTGACATATGTACAAGTTTGCTCCCGTCATCATCGGACTCCGTCTACCGTTCTCCGACCTTGAAAAAAGAGCGCGTGCAATAACATTTGGTCCCGAGTTGGAGTCAAGCAGGACACCTCACTGTTCCTCGTTCTCTGCGTAGAAGAAGTTCGCACCTAGTCTTGGTTAGTACGCGTGTCGATATCTGTACCCTGTCAAGGATGTGATCAACTCACCAACAACACCCAGTCCCATATCCCTCATCCAGTCCCTCGCACCATGTCCCTTCTCAGCATAACCCCAGTGCGGTCTTCCGGCCGGCGCAGTCAAGTAAAGCGGCTCAGTGGTACTGTTCAAGGGCGCCAGAGCAAGAAAGACGTAGCGGTGTTTGCCCGTCTTTGGAGGTGGGGCCGGAGCAGTGTAGTCGAGAAGCTCGTACGGAGCCGGTGGCTCGTGCTTGGGGTGCTTTCCCTTGCCGTGCTTGCCCTTCTTACCGTGCTTCTTGCCCTTGTGCTTGTGGTCCTTGTGGTGCTTGCTCGCGTCCACGTCGGAGCTGGACAGGAAGGACAGGGCGCGGAGAGTGTTCAGTAGCTCTGGTAGGGAGGATGAGGGCGAGGGGCCGGAGATGGTGTCCAAGGTGTGGTGCAGGCTTGTTAGAGGGATGTTGGTCGCGATCCAGTGGGCGAACTCGCCCTTCTCTGGGTTCTCCCTGCTTGGAGCGTCGGGGTCGGTCAGGACTAGCGTCAGTTGAGGCGTCTTGTGGCATTTCCCGTGCTTGCCCTTTTTGCCTTTGATCATGTCCATCCATGAGACAGGGGAAGAGTGGGCGGTGGCAAGAGATTCCAGCTTGACATATGGAATTGCCTCAAGGTCGGAGACATTGAGAGTGTTGCCAACCTCGACAGTGGTGTTTGGAGCCGACCAGGAGATGTTGAGATTGACTTGAGGCTCGAAGCGATCGATGACATTGGGAATGATCTCGGCTTGCTCAAGTCTTGATGTTGTAGTCAGTGCCCGTGGCTGACATTGGTAGTCCGACGAAGTAGGCTGGGTGCTTACATCTGCATCAAGTCATAAAACTCATCGTGCAAGGGCGATTGGGTCTTCAGTGGCTGCTGTACTATGGCAGCGGCAGCAGCCTGCCACGCCAGAAGCGGAACTATCAAAGCGGTCTGATACATCTCAGGGAAGAACGACTTAGGTTGTTAAAGGGACTTCTCGAACGTGCAATATGAAGTTCGACGATTTTATAAGATCCCTACAATCGATGTCACGATGACAAATGAAAGCTTGAGAAACTGATCGCGTGCCTTCCGTACAAGGTGAGCTCTCCCCGCATGTGAAGTGGGAGCCAGTGACATCCTTTGGCCAGTGGAACCTTGAGATGAAATCAATCATACTGTTATTGCCAATTGATCTCGATGTGAAGTTCAAGTTATACATAATGTCTGTGCATTCAAAAGAACTCATATTGTTCGAACTGCCCTAGTTTACCTACTGTAGTCTTGCCTTGACGTTGATCAACAATTACAGCTAGAAGCGTTGCCTGATGATTAACGAAGTATATTCCCGCGTATCGCATCGAGTCCACCATTATATCACACCGGATCGACCATTATCATACACGTCTACCAGCTCCTCTCCCCATCAGCACTAATCGAAATACACAGCCTCAGGCTTATGCACAGCGACCTTGCCATTCTTGGACCTCAGCACAATCCGAGGATCGTTCTTCTTGGCGTTGACTTTCGTTCCTTCGACCTCAGTAGCATCGTGAGCGACCTCCAGAACTTCTCCTTCTACCCAGCCGGGAAGACTCTTCCAGTGAACACTCTGGCCTTTCTTCGGCAGGCGGTCTTTGGAGCCTTGCGGTGCGGGAGCGTCGGCACTTTGGCGCTTGCTGCCAAAGGTGTTGTCCTCGTCGGTGTGCTTGCCTTGGCCCTTGGCTCCCTTGGCTGGAGACTTCGTCTGGGATGTGGACTTGGACGTGGACTTGGACGACGAGTCTGTCTTCTGTGCTTTGTTTGGAGACTGCTCGGCGGTTTCGTTCTTCGTGGCCGAGCGAGTCTTGCGCTTCGTGCCCGCAGATGCTTCTTTCTCTTCTCCGTCTTCCTCGGCTGGTTTGTCCTTGTTTTTGTCCTTTGCCTTCGTATCGTCGCTCTTCGAAGGAGCTTTGGTCTTTGACTTTGACGCTTTCGACTTGTCGCTCGTGGACTGCTTCGACTGCTTGTCTTCGGCCTCTTGATTCGCTTCCGATCGCGCCTCTTTAGCTTCGGATGTGTTGTCGACGTGCTGCTGGCCTTCCTTGCTGGCGGCAAGCTTCTTGTCGTCGGTTGCTTGTTTCTCCTCCTCGGACATCTTCTCCCACGCTTTCTTCGGAAGATAGCGTTTCTCGGTACCGTCTGCCTGCTTCGCGTTGCCAGAGCCCTCCTTGGTCTGCCAATCCTCCTCGCCCCACTTGGAGAGGTTCTTCTGGCTCTGGTCTTTCTCGGACTTGTCTGTGTTGTACTGCGCGTGTTAGCACGGGCGATAGATGACAGCAGGCGAAGACATACCTCGCCGCCGCGCTTCTTGTACTCCGAGGCCATCATCTGTGCCTTTCTAGCAGACCATTGACCTGGTTGTCCACCTTTGTCACCTTTGTGGATCTCCTCCTTGACTTCATCGCGGAGCTTGGGATCGGTGTACTTTTCTTTTGGAGGCATCTTGAGAACGGATGGGCTGTGAAATATTCTAATTGATGGGGTAGTGGGAAGGCCTTTGCGGAATGAGGTGAGTAAGTGGTTGGTGACGGTACGGAGCATGAATTGAGATATATACTTAGAAGGAAGAAAGCGACCACTGTCTGATACCTAACTCCCATTGGCGACAACAGTGTCTCAGGATATCGTCCCAGCCATCACCGTCATCGACTTTCGCAGGAAACGATGCGCAAGTCATCAGCTGAACAGGAACGTGATGTCACAGACAGAATCCGATCCGTGTGGGGAAGAAGTGGTATCTGGTAGATAAGGTTGCAGCTAGTCCGTACCAGGAACTGTAAGTGGTTTACAGCGCGTCGCGTCATCGTCGCGACTCGTGACATAGGCAGACCAAAGAACGAACTCTTTTTATAATTGATCGTTGAGGGGCGTAACATGGACTGAATGATCATATTAGATGTGGTATGCTTACAGGCTGCAGCATAGAGACACCGCAATCAGCGTATGGAGACTGCATAGATGTCTCAGTAACGCATAACTGCGATTCTTATCGGCTTCTTTCTTCTGAGGTTCCAGATGATAGCTTCCGAGGAAAACGGTACTGATCATGATCAGAGTTGCCAAATTATGTACTGATGAATTCTGGTCTTGAACATGCAGCTCATTATAAACAGTGGTCGTGAGAGAGCCTTACTGGCGCCAAGAGATAGGAACACAGCCCTGATTTCAACGAAATAGCTTGCTCGGGTCAGTGCCGTTTCATGTGCGAATGTCGAAAAATGTCGTTGTGGTTTCAGCTCGTCAACGCGGAATATCGCCGCTCTGCCAATGAAATCCGAGGAAGGAACATAAAAGGGACACATCAGGCGAAGGTACACATCAGGCGAAGGAGGGGAGTGCAATCGTGAGGCATGAGGGGATGCTTCTTCCCCACCGCAGAGTGTCGAGGTGGTCAACGACAGACATGGAGCAGTATCCGAAGTCGTCGTTCAAGAACCCTTGTGCACAGCAATGTTACAATCCCTGCAAGTCCATCTGTTTCTTGTCGGGGATATATTGCACAACTCTTGGTTCGGGTACATCTTTATTCCAGTCATGTCGATAGCGTTTCGACCTGCAGAGGTTCGGCGTCGATCGGGCAGCAGCACAAAGAATAATGCACGAGCATTTTGGCTGCCATTCATAACCACGAGGATGAAGGCTCCATTTTTATTCTTATTTTGCCAGGAAAAAGTGCGCGATCCGGGCGTTTCACGGACCGAGTGCCATGCGTTGTTCGGTATCTGTGCTGTTTTTAGCTGATGGCCTGCCGTTTGTGCCTTGCGCAGGGGACAATCCGTTTTGACGTTGAATTGTGGCTTGCATGCAGGCACCACCGAAATGAAGAGGTGTGTGAGGTGTGTAACAGAAATCGAAAATCATTCATTGACATGTATATCAGACATAGCACCTGCTAAACTTGATAGAGAGCATTGCAGCCGTACCTGTTATGTAAAAATCGCGAATCGTTGACTGATGCCATCCGTTATCGCGGAAGTGATTCAAAGAGAATGGTGATGGTTAAAGGCCGGCTCAGGGTCTAGTGGTGGTCCCTTGAAGACATGAGTGGATGAAGTGGATGAAGTTGGGAGCAGAAGAAATGGCACAAGTACGTCACCGTCAAAAGGTCAAACGGCGGCGACGGGACCATTCATGACGATAACGTGGGACGGCGTGTATCTTTTTGTGTTGCGAACCACACGCCGGCCGATTAAATCTTTTATGCATCTGCGCATTCAACACTCGTATTAGTTTTCGATCCGTGAAACGCGTCTTTCTTGGCTGACGATCCTTCGTTCCTTTCTATGCGAGCGTCGACTTGTTCCTGGTGTGCTGAACGTGCTGTGCTGAGCTGTGCTGTAATCTTTGCTGGCGCTCATCTTTGTTCCTGACTATCACTTATCGCTGAACCATCTCTTCACTTCCTCCGACCAACTCTTCATCTTCAGCACAAGATATAGCGATTTTAGCACACTGTCGTTCTATTCATACACCCTCACGAGCTCCACGACAGACTAATATCGACACTCTCGCTGCCATCCGGCGTCACATGCCAAGCACACGAGCACATTAGACCTAAGAATAGCGTTGAATCAATCAACGACCAGCGCACAATATCCAAGACTGCTTCTCACGCACTACACAGAGCATAGCTGGTCTATTGCTGTCTGGACCGTACCTCGCCATGACTACACCGATCGACGAGCTTCCAGAGCCGCAATATGACCAACGCCCTGAAGTCCGCGACTATGCCACATCAGCGCCTGGCACTCACAACAATAATTTGAACGATCGATCATCCGACGAGGATGGAACCATGGTAGACGACAATGATGAAAGAGTGGGAAGCACAGATGCAAAGAAGCAGAGAAGTCCAGAGCCAGGCCTCCGTCGCCAATATAGTCACCTCACAGCCCAAACCGCAGAAGATAACCACGACCCCGGAGATCCTCTTAGAGCCTATCAGAGTCATTCACGCGTCAGGGAGCAAAACATGAAATTTGGCGATGATCTGGAGATGCTCAAAATCGAAAGACAAGTTAGCAAGGAAGCTGAAGAGCAGGCTCTGGCCGATGCCAACGACCTCTCAAGAACACGCTCACGCAGAGACGACACCGTAGACGAGTTCGACGTCGCCACCAATCCCATCCACGAGAAGACCGCCATATACACTCCACCTGCTCACCCTGCCTCCAAATTCGCCAAATTCGTCAAGCGCCTCCATCAGTCGAATTTCTTAGTCAGGTGGCTGGTTTACATCACTCCTCTCGTTATCATCTTGCTCATTCCCCTACTTCTTGGGGCTCTGCTATTCAAGAATGCCACCGTTGGAAATGTTAAGCTTGTCTGGTTTATGATCTGGCTCGAAATCGTCTGGTTGACTCTGTGGGCTGGACGTCTTCTTGCCAAGTGTCTACCATGGCCTATCGGTGTCTTTTCAAGCCTCGTCACCAACAACAGCAAGAAATGGCGCGACATGGGCAAGCAACTTGAGCTTCCTGCAACCTTCTTCTTCTGGTGGTTGGCCATCGAAATCTCCTTTTTGCCCACCATGAAAAATCACCAGATCGATGGCTCCACAGACACCCAACAATGGATGACCATAACGAACAAGGTCATCATTTCTCTATTCGTCGCCGCCGTCCTCAACTTTTTCGAGAAGATCATCATCCAGCTGATCGCCATCAGCTTCCACCTGAGGACCTATGCCGATCGCATCGAGATCAACAAATTCCAGATCGGTAGCTTGACCAAACTGTACATTTTCTCCAAGGACAGATTGCAAATGGAGGACCGTGAGTTCGAAGCTCCGTCTGGTGGCCCAGGCTCTGGAGCGAGAACTCCTGGACAATTCTTTAATGAGGCCACCAAGCAGACCAAAGATGCCGTGAACAAGTTCGGAGACGTGGCAGGCAAAGCTCTCGGCGACTTTACCGGAAAAAAGGTCAGCAAAAGCACTCACCCACACCAGGTTATCCTCGCTCTGTTGAACTCCACCACCGGCAGTCAAGTCCTGGCCCGGCGTCTCTATCGAACCTTTGCTCGCGAGGAAACTCAAACCGTTTATCAGGAAGACCTTACCAATGCCTTCGAAAATGGAGACGAGGCCGACGCTGCCTTTACCATGTTTGACAAGGACATGAACGGTGACATTTCCATGGAAGAGCTCGAAGCCGTCTGTGTCGAAATCGGTCGCGAGCGAAAGTCCATTACTGCTTCCCTCAAAGATCTCGACTCCGTCGTTAGCAAACTCGACCAAGTCTTCATGTTTATCGTCTTCGTCGTCTTCATTCTGGTTCTCATCTCCTTGATCTCTACCTCGGCTGCCGGCGTCCTGACCTCCCTTGGATCTTCTGTACTCGCTCTGTCTTGGCTGTTCTCCGTCACCGCACAGGAATTCCTTCAGTCTTGTATCTTCGTTTTCGTTAAGCATCCTTTCGATGTAGGCGACCGTGTCACTATCTATGGCAACCAAGCTGTCACTGGTACTGGAGACGATTACTTTGTTAAAACAATCTCTCTGCTGTATACCGAGTTCAAGAAGATGGAAGGTCATGTGGTACAGGCGCCAAACAGTTATCTCAATACGCTATTCATCCTGAACCAGCGCCGTTCTGGTGGTCTTGCCGAAGCCGTTTCGATTGATATCAAGTATGGCACTACTCTCGACCAGATCGAAGGCCTCCGCAACCGTCTGCTTGAATTCGTCACCTCGGAGAAGCGCGAGTACCAGTCTAACATCCTGACCGAACTTCGCAAAATCACCGAGGCTCATTCCATCAGTCTTAATGTCATCTTCTTCTACAAGTCCAACTGGCAGAACGAAGGTCTTCGTCTCGCTCGCCGCAACAAATTCATCTGCGCCTTGATGGTTACCATGCAAGAGCTTGGCATTGAAGGTCCACGCATGCGTTACCCAGGACAGAAGGAATCCTTCCCAGTCTATCTTCAGAATGTTCCACACATGTCTACGCCAGGCATGGGACGCAACGGCCACCCTGACAACCCAACTGGATGGCAGGAGGAGCAGTATCAGCAGCAACAGCAGCAGCAACAGCAAGATGCACCTTTCGTAACCCCTGCAAACGCACCTATGTCGCCTTCTGTCAATGAGCCAGGTATCTGGACAGATGATTTTGCTCGCGTAACCTCTATCCGCGGCCACGGACCAAATCGTCGTCAACGTGCTGAATCTCTATCGCAAATGAACCGCCGCGTCGACTTCTCTCTCGGAGCTAAAGAGATCGCTTCTGGTGATCTCGCAGGCGACGTCTACACAGACCGCACTCACTCCCGCCTGCCGCCGGAGATTCGCGAAATATCCGCCTCGCGCGAACGTGAAGCAGAAGAGGCTGCTCGTGCTTCGTACGACATCAAGCGCTCCCACGAGCTTGCTCGCTCGACGTCTAGGGCATCGAACCTCAACCCAGGTCGTCTGGCTCGTAGATCTACCGACAACGGATCGCGTGATAGGTTCCACCGCAACCGGTTCTTCGGCCGCCCGCGCGGTAACACTGCTGACGAGCAATTTCTCATGGAGTCAGGTATGGCCGACATTCCTGAGGACTCTGGCTCGAACACTCGCGCACGCAACAGCCGCGACATGCTGGACCCCAGGAGCGGTATCATCAGTCCTGCCGCCATCCAAACGAACGACAACGTCGGCGGAGCCGCTCGGGCGCCTCAACTGCCCCCTGTACGAGCTGGCAACTCGCTGGAAAACACACACTCGTACGAGGAAGGAGCGAGGATCGGTCCGGAGGGCTACCACCCTCCTCGGAAATATGCGACCGAGGATTTTGAGATGAGGACTTTCAGATGAGCGATACATATCAGACGGGGTACACGGGTCGCTCTTTTGACGGAAAGTCGAAGGTCAATACGGTTTGGGAGAAATTGAAATCTAGGGCAGCATTTCATGTCTCTTTTTACCGTTGGCGGTTGCTTTTTACAGTTTTATACCACTCTCTGAACAGATTCACTCCTTCAATGACCATCACACTTCTATCAATAACAGTGGCACTATGCAAAAGCTACTGTCGAGCTCGGTTGTCTCGGTTATACCGCATGCCATTTATATAGCTTAAGATTAACATATCAGGTCACAATCGGAATACGACCATCATGAGCTTTTTTATTCGTATCATACATATATCATGCTATTTCGCTCGGTCAAGACGGACGACTGACTCTACAAGAGCGCCTTGGTTGGCTCTCCGATCAGAGTCAAGAAAGCATCATGCACGTGACCAGTCAAGTCACCAGCCTGCATCGAGCGGCCCTTCTCCATGAACGCGCGTCTCGAGCACTCCCTAGTGATACTGCTACCACCAAAGGCAACCAAGGCCAGCGTCTCCGACGGGCTGAGGTCGTTGTCGTGCTCCCAGATGCGGTCGTGGTAGGCCTTGCGCCACGCGAGGAGCGTGCCCAAACTGCCGGTCAGGGTGTCTCCCTGGCCACCGGCGCGCTTGTAGCCGCCCTCGATCTCGGACACGAGCGTGTGCTTGCCGTTGGAGATGTAGTCGACCTTGCCCTTCTGGATGATGGTGGGGCCGCCGAAGGCCTGGGCGAGCTTCTCGCACAGCTTGGCCGGGTCCTCCTTCGATGGGTCGATGCCCTTGACCTTGGCCAGGCGGCCGAACTCGACCACGTTGGGGGTCAAGATGCAGTCTTCGTAGCCTTGGACGAGGTCTGGGCGGGTTTGCGCCAGGTACAGACCGTCGGCGTCGAGGACGAAGGGAATGCCCTTTTTGCGGGCTTCTGTGATGACGCGGGCGCAGGTTTCTTGCATGGCCTCGTCGCGGCCGAGACCGGGGCCGATGACTACGCAGTGCAGACGGTCGAGCATTGCGACGACTTTGTCCGAGACGGCGTCGATGGTATCCTCCTTGTTGATGTCCTTGGATTGGCGCATGTATGGGTGCACCATGAGAATTGGGTCGTAGGTCTTGATGACGGCGGCGGCCTTTGGCTCACAGATGACGTGGGACATGTCGCAACCGAGACGGGCAGAGGCCATTGATGAAAAGTATGGCGCTCCCTGGTAGAGTAAGCATGGTGATGAACAAAGCGGTCGAATGCAGTCTTACAGTGTAGTCTTCACTTCCTCCAATGACAGCCACACGGCCGAGCATTCCTGTGACCAGTCAGAAACCGCACCGTATGATGTGTTTGTAAAACGCGTGGCAGTATATCCCAAGCTTCTCTTTGTATCCAAGCGCTTATCAATGACAACGAATTGGTAGCTGCGGGACACTCTCTGGTTGCGAAGAACCTCAAGGGCGCTGTCTGGCCAGCAATGGCCGGGTGCCGGCTCAAAGAAGTCCATGATCATTCCAGGAACGCCGCCATTGGGAGCTCATACGAGAAGCTCAACGTAATGTGAAAAGATACACACCCTTGTGAAATTGCTCCAGCATTGGAGGGATCATCTTGTGGACCTTGGCGAGGACTTCTTTGCTGGACATCTTGGGTGATTTGTGATTTGTGGTTTCTGTGATTGGTAAAGATGAACTGAAACAGAATGTATTTGTTCTAGAAAGTTTAAGATGGTCGCATGTTCAGAGATGAGTGAGGTTGGAAATATTACAATCGCAGTGATGCAACAACAGTGACGTATGAACGCGGGGCCGGCCACAATGACGGTGCTGTGCATGGCTGAACAGGCATCTTCTGCTTATTACCCTCAGGTACCTCCACATCAGACAATATTGGAGCTATTATTGTTAACCCTGCTATCTTCCATTATTTGACAGTGTATTAAACCCACGACTGCAATTGAGATCTTCACTCGCCGATATACGAGCTATACCACCACTGTCAGCTAGCTACGACACTACAACCACAACCATGTCCTCCGACGACCTCAACCCAACCGGCCCTTCGCAGCCAAATCTCGACGACGTGTACAAAGTGGCAGGAAACCCAGCGGACAAAGAGCCCGCCGAGAAAGCCGAGTCCAGCACCCAGAGCGACCCCAATGCCAGAACCATGTACGTGCACCCCTCCTGCTCGCCCTCAACCCCTACTAACAGCCCCCCCAGCGACCACCGCGGCCCTGACGATCAAAACCCCAACACTTCAGAAGCAACACCAACATCCGTAGCACGAGGCATCCGCGGCGCCGGGCCAGGCGAAGAGACCAAGGGGCTTTCGCACGAAGACGTCGGGCGCAACCGAGAGCTGGACGCAGCGCAGATGGCCGCACCGGGCGAGGGCAAGATCGCGTCTGCCGTGGAGGAAAAGCCCGGCGCGACGGGCACGCAGCCCGGGTTGGAGAGTGATCTGGACCGCAAGAAGGCCGAGCAGGCGCCGTTGAGGGAGCAGAAGAAGGCCGAGAGGAAGCACGACGTCGATGTTGCTGGTGTGCTGGGACAGACGGGTGGTCCGGCGAACCCGGTCGATAAGAACAACTACCCTAACAGCTCGTCGTGAGATGGCTGTCGAGCTGTACGTGTGGTGGTAGTCAACGTCCTGGATCAGACTTGTAGAGCAGTGTGGAGACCGCTCTGGTTGTCAGCGTCAAATACACCCTACTCAAAATGAAATAAATTACCACGACGTTTTTGACCATCACCTGTTGTAGTAGAGGAAAAGAATATTGTCGTAAATATAAGAGCATTCTATTATTCCAAACCGCTACAGACAAATGCTCGGATACGGGATATCAAAACCAAAGCAGAGACTGACCCTGACACCATTACCTGCCCTAGAGACATCTAACCCTCACTACTACCCACATCTGCTTCTTCTTCTGTTGTACTACTTGCTCTATGCACTCTCCTGCTCAACCTCTTCATGCAATTCCTTCTGGACTCGTCCTCGTACTTAAGTCTCATCCTCGAAAAAGTTGAGGATAGCCCTGACACCGCCTGGACCCAGACCGTGAGGCGGGTAGCACACGTAGATAGGATCTCCTTGAGCACCCAGCTTCTCTCTGAACTCGGACTTGTTGATCAGCTTGAGTTCATTAGCGATGGCGTGGTAAGCCTTGGCCAAGACCTTGACGCGAGTACCCCGGAGGTTGTGGCCAGGGGTGAAACTGCTGGTCGCACCACCACCGAAAGTGACATTGGTGTCTCCGCTGGCTGCGACCTGTTTGAGAGCGTGCACGATGATGGCCTCGATGGCACCTGAAGGCGCGCCCGGGAAGTCGAGCGAGAACTTGACTTGCCAGCCGTGCTCCGGCGACAAAATGGCCATAATGACCATGCAGCAAATCTGGCCTTCCTTGTCGTACGCAATGTGATAAGCGCGATGCGCCATATCTTGCCATGGGTGAACGTCAGTCAGATGGACCTGCTTGCCCTTGCGGTTGGCGAGCCAGTCCTTGACGCGCTGATCGACCTTGGAACGAATCTCTTCATTTGGAGGCTCACCAAGAGGGAAGTCGTGAATCTTGACACCTTCCTTCTCAGAGTGGCGGATCTTCTTCTGGATATCAGCGTCGTGCTCAGCAGTACCATGGCTCAGATCCACACGTTGTTCTGCAGCAACGGAAAATGTTCGCCAATCGTGCTTGTCCGCAAGAGCATCCTCTACGGCACCACCACAGAGTACCCAGAGCGGCTTCAGACCTCTCTCCTTCTTGACGTACCGCAGGTAGCCACCAATAGTCTTCTGGTACTGCTGCTTGTGGCAGAGAGGATCACCGACTGTGATGGCGTAATCTCCCTGAGGCACAAATCCGATGGCTGCACCGGTTTGTTCATCACGCCATATCTCTGTTCTAGGCTCCAACCACGAAGTATTCGAGGCATCACCATAGTTGGCAATGAGGTTCTCGAGGGGCTGATATTCCATGTGAGCAGCAACTCTGTCCTGACCTTCCCATGGCGGGTGCAGAGTGCTAGATTCTGGATGTCGAAGCGCCTTGACGACCGGCCTTGCGGGCAGCGATCTTGGATCTCTAGGGAATAAAGTAGCATGACGAATGTCGCCGAGTCCAAGCATCAGCATCAAAAGACGTTCTAGACCGATACCTCCACCACCATGAGGTGGAGCACCCCACTCGAAACCGTTCAAGTACTCTTCCATAGTTGTCGGATCAATCTTTTGTCTTTCCAGGTTCTCCTTGAGCATCTTGGCATCGTGGATACGCTGACCTCCAGACAAGATCTCTTGTCCTCGGCAGAAGATGTCGAAAGAGTTTGTGTATTTTGGATCTTGTGGATCTGGCATGGTGTAAAAAGGCCTTGCGCTACGAGGGAACTTGTCGAGAACGTAGTAGTCTGTACCGTACTGCTCCTTGACAAGCTTTCCGAGCTGGATTTCGTCTCTTGTACCGAGATCTTCGTCCTCGGGTAGTGGTTTGCCATCTTCTTGTGTCCATCCACTGCCGTTGAGCATCTTGATACCATCTGAGAATTTGATGATTGGTGTTTTGTCTATCCAGACCAGATCTTCATGTGGGAACTGCCTCTTGAGGGTGTCAATCTCTACCCGACACCTCTCGTAGATGCCCTTGAAAATGTTCTTGAAAACAGCATCGAGGGTCCTCAGAACTTCGTGGTAATGTTCGTCAATATTCATCTCCAGATCGAGACCAGTGTATTCCGTCATGTGACGGTGAGTGTTGCTGTTCTCAGCACGAAAGACGGCACCGATTTCGAAGACTCTACCAAAGTCGGAAGCGATACACATCTGCTTGGCCAATTGAGGAGACTGGGCCAAGAATGCAGGTCGACCAAAGTAGTCGAGCTTGAAAACGCTAGCTCCAGACTCGGTGGCACCACCTTGCAGCTTTGGGGTGTGGATTTCAATAAACCCTCGCTGGAGAAGAGTCTCTCTGAAAAGACTCGAGACAGCCGATTGGACGCGAAAGATGCTTTGGGAGGATGTCGTTCGGAGGTCGACAATACGGTTGTTCATCCTGGCTCGATCCGATACGCGAACTCTGTCTGTGCCTTCTGCCTCTTGATGGGTTACCTCGGCTTCCATGACACTGAATGGCAATGGATCGGTAGGTTGTCCTTCGACAAACATCTCATGGATGGAGACTTCAAACTTGTGTATGCTCGCGCCAATGACTTCGCCCTGCTTGGCTTTCGGCTCCTGAACGACGGCGCTGACGAGGACGACACATTCGTTGTGCAGATGCTCGGCCCAGTAGATGAAGTGTGCAGAGACATTGGCGTGTTCGTGAAGGACACCCTGAATAGTGGCAGTCTGCTGGCGAAGCTCTACGAAACACATGTGCGCACTGATCTTGCGAATGTTGTGGACGCGAGCACGGAAGATGATACTCCTGCCAATATCATTTTCTGAAAGCTCGGTCAGCTTGACACGCTCAAGGCCCTTTGGCTCCCCAGCGTAGACATTGGGGTCGAGGAACCCGTATTTAGTGCGCTGCTCGTCAGTCTCGTTCTCCAGGGCCTTGCGTTCTGCCTCTTCCTTGCGGCGCTTATCCTCTGCTCTCTGGCTTGCGGCGTCCTTTTTCCTCCTCTCTCTTGACTCGTCACGCTCTTGCTTGCGGAGCTGGTTTCTGCTCATTGGGTCTCCATCTCGGTTAAATGTAGAGTCGTCGTCTTCGGACTTGTGGCCACCACCGAGCTTCTGTTTCAACACGCCAATTGGACTGTGGCTGACGCGGTGATGGTCGACAGAGGCGCGATGCTTGTCAGTGGACGCGCGGTGACGGTCCATGGAACCTCGAGGGGACGCACGACTGGAAGATACCAGATCGGTAGAGGCCCTGCTGTTGCCATTTAATTGATCAGTGCTCTTTCTGGGGAGAGTGCCCGAGGTCGAAGATGTGGTGGAATCGACGTGGTCTGCATCGTCGTCGACTGTCGATGCAGTCCTCGAGTGCTTGAGCTTCGACAGCACCCTCTTCATGGTGCTCACGTGAGACTGTAAGAGACGCTATGAGGGGTCGATATAGGCAAACAAGGGCAGGGCGGTTGTAAGAAAAGCTGAACGTCAAAAGTAGTCTAATATCTGGGGATACTATTGCATCAGGCGGTCAAGAGGCGGAGAACGGAAGAAATGACAGGCAGACTACAAGGTTGAGGTGACGGCGGCCTTGCTCATAGTGATGAGGGTTCGGCAAAGTAGTTGAAGTATGGACGGCGCTCCTTGTTCAGCTGCAGAACTCGTTAAACTTTCCAAGGTCGATCCGCAAACAAGCGGGAGCGCAAATAATTAACACGTCGGAACTAATGAGGCAGGAATGACGTAGCTGGTACCTGTACCTGCCTTCGGCCAATGGCAATGTTTCGGTTCCTGTATCCGGGCTTCCTTTAAGCAAATTTATAGCACATTTGCATAAAACACATCATCCCAAGATCAAAACTTATGAAACTTGGCATTAGCCTGTCCTTCCGCCATTTAATCTTGTATTTGTATCAGATAAAGCGATTCAGGAGTGCGCATGCTCTTGTACGAGACTGTCAAATCTCGATCAACGAGTTCGACCATCTGCGACTACAAAAGAGATGGCAGGAACGACTGAAACCTCCTCGGTCCTTCGGGTCGCCCAGTGTCCAGTCAGAGGGCGATATTATCAATTTGTCACGGAGCCTCACTCTTGGCATACATAACTTCATGTTGTATGCTTGTATGTATCCTCAAAGATACCTTACCCGGAAGGAGCCGATGATGATAAAATTTACAAGACCAACAAACGGCAGCCCGAAAGCCAGAATGGTAAATAGCCGATTACAGTATTTGTTCTTCACTTTCCAACAGTGCAGTCATTGATTGTTGTTCGATGTCTGGGAACATCCAGAGATCGAAACGACTGATTCTTCGCCCGGTCATGATTTATTACGAGGAAGCATTTAAATTGCAGCCAAAGCCGTGAGTTGGAAGCTTGGAACTTGGTACTACCAATTGTCACACACAAAGTCAGCAGATTGGCCATGTCATCTTGTCATAGAACACCATCACGTCAATCTGTATGGCTCGAGAGTCGGTTCTTGCGTCAAATTCGGCTCCATATACATGAACAGCGTGCTTTTCTCTCAAGCCTGACGACCTCACTCATTCGATTTTGTTGTACACTTCGACCACCTACAATCCCGCTAGAAAGTCCAGGTAAGCATTGTTGAACTCGTTAGGAAATTCCCAACACGCTCCATGTCCTCCTCTGCATGTTTTCCACACCGCGCCTGGAATCAGATCATGGAGCTCCTTGCTCAGAATCACCGGGATCAAGATATCCTCTTCACCAGCAAGGACCATGACCTTGGCGCTGCTACCCAGTCTGCCCGGAGCCTCGCCGTCCTCGCTCGACAGCCTCAGGAACTTCCTGGAGTCAAAAGTCTGAATAACGTTCAGCTGGGCAAGGTACTCAGGCGTACCCATGTCAAGATTCTGCATGCCATCTTCCACCTCTTTGAGCTCTTTCTTTCTTTCAAGGAAGAACGGGACTGTGAATGCCCATAGCAGCACATCCTTCATCACATGCTGTACCGACATATTGATCGCGAGTTCCGACCAGAGACTGAACATGCGAGAGCAGAAAGGCGAGGGTCGTGCGTACGTGCAGGCGAAGGTGAGACTGAGTATTCGTGGGTTCGTATAGCTGGAGTTGTTGGCAAAGTTGGCAGCGTAGTCCTGAGCAATCATGCCGCCCATGGACACGCCCATGATGTGGCATCTCGGTATATTCAATCTCATCAAGAGGAAGTACAGGTCTTGTGCGAGGAGCGCCGATGTGTAGAGTCCGGTCGGACGGGAGGATTCGCCTATGCCTCTGTTGTCGTATCTTGAGAGTGGTCAGACTGTATACTTAACCTCGTGTATTCTTGTGCAGATGCTGAGATACGCTCGAAAATGACTGAAACCCGAAATCATTACCTCAATACTCGATAGCCAGCAGCCGTGATAGCATCAGCTTGGAAGTCCCAAGTGTGTAGGTCGTCCGCCAGACCATTGATAAGCACCACAGTGTCGCCATCCTCAGGACCTTCGAGAAGATAATTGATGATGATACCGTTGACGTTCACTTTTGGCATCTTGGAAGACTGCAACGGATTGCAACGATCATTAGATAAATCGTGAAGAAGTACAATCTTGAGATTGGCTGTGCTGGACAATATTTATTCTCGTTCTGCCTCGAGCGGGAAAGGCTGCATCACAGACGCTAGTCGTATCAGGCAGTCGCGTACGGTGTACGCGTGCCTTCCTATCTTAAGTAGTGCCAGATTTGTGCATGTGAAAGCAGGTGATACGATGGGGGAGGATACAACAATGAGGCGGAAACTACATGTACATGTGTGAGGAGTCGGTAGTTCACGGGAAGCAGAAAATCGACCGAGCTAGAGTCAAAAAGAATGAGAAACATCATCGACGGTATCACTATTAGGACTGTCTGATAAGAAGAATGCCAACGATGACCGCCCAGGTATCAATTACTAATTCATAGCCTGCGCAGCAGCCTGGCCGACGAGACCAGCATAACTGCTGAACAGGACTCCCTTGAGTATAGTTTCGCCCTCGTCCAGAGTCCAGTGCCCGGCCTTGATGAGGGCTTCTCGCCACTTGTGTTGCTCGTGCTCCTCCATTTCGTGCCAGTGCTTTGCCGCCGCGTCTTGCTTCAGATACTCCTCCTTGTCAGGAATGACGTCGATGCTGACATCTGTTGTTTCCGAATCTCGTAGGACGAGCGCTCTGGTATTCGGTGCTCCTTGCCGGGGTGAAATGGCATGCAGGATATCCTTGATGCGCTGTGGGGTCTCGATCGTGGGCAGTGCATCTGCTGCGTCGGACGCGACGCTGGACACTGATTTGCCCATGCCTTGAGCTGCGTTGGCTGGCATGGCTAGGTACTGGCGCGCGCCGGCGGGTAGCATAGTTGACAGACTGCTGTTGCTATCTGGGTAAAGGAATCCTTGTAGGACCAGTGCTGACATGAGGACGATGAACGAGATTAATGCGATATAAGTTCGTTGGGTGAACTTTTCGTCTGATGGATGTGAAAGGACGTATCTGCTGTCTCGCTTGCCAGGTTGTAATGGAGACAGCGCAAACGTGTCGACCACGACAGTATTGCCCATGCTGGTCGAAGCCATGCGGATGTACTGAGGTCCAGGATGCGCCGATGGGTCGGAAGAAGCGGTTTGCTCTTTGCCCTTTTCAGGTTTCTCAGGTGGCGGGGGTGCTCTGATTGGCGAGTGAAATTGCGAAAGAGTCAAGGCCGTCATCTGCAACGGATGTACATCTCGGAGAGTGGTAAATTTGCGGAAGACAGCGAAGGTGTCGGTAGGGCGATTGTAGTTGATAGTGTAGACCTCGATACTGATGTCTTGACCGCCGACAGCGACCACAAACTGCCGGCTACCATCTTGATCGCCATCCAGCCTGCATACATCCATACCCATACCTTGCTTGATGTGCGATGGAAGAATCTTGTGGAATAGTACAGCCGCTGGACCGGTAGGGTATAGGTGCATGATGAACAGCTCTGCACCGCTCTTATTTGGTAGATTGCTCATGACAAGTACGTGGTGATCGGTAAGGAAACGCAAGCTCCTATACTTGGCTCTTGTGATGGCCTGACCAGAGTTATCCGTGTTCGGTATCGAGTGCACTCTTCTCGGACCCTTAGGTGAGAACTCTGCCTTCCTGGTCGCGAAGTTGTATTCGATGGTCTGTTCATATACGTCGTAGTCCGTACACCATGCGAGAGAGAACGTTGAGGGCATGGACTCGGCAATATCCATATCAGCAGCTTCCGCAGGAACATCAATCCTGGTGATAACGTGTGACGGCGGTGTCATTGTCGCGTCGAAGACGACGATCTCGGACTGTTTCGCCAGACCACTCGCAATCGCACCGATTCTCTTGCTGCCCACCTCACTCCTCCTTGCGGGCGACAGTCTCAACAATCTTTGGTAGGTCTCCGGTTTTGGTCCAGTCGCAGGTCTGAACAGGCTCGTCTTTCCGATGGCGGCAATTTGGCCTGAAGATGCGTCATCATCCTTATCATCTGGTTGTGATGTTTGGCGCTTGCGCCTGGGGTACTGAATGCTGAAACCTCTAAGGTGTTCGTTCTTGCCGGTCTTCTGTTCCTCTTCTGTCGAGTTGATGCCAGCAAGTGAAATGAGGCCATCTCGTGAGGCCAGGTTCGCTAACGAGGTGACAGAATCTTCGTCCTTGGATAGGTCAATTTCAGCCGCTACTTGTAACTTGTCTCTTGAGGTCGTGTCAAGAAGAGTCTGTATCCAATCAGTATTGATGTTGGCTATCTGATCGCGCTCACTCACAATCTTGTTCCCGACACCATGTCGTCCTGCGCCTCCACCTCCTCCAACAACAAGATATCCGCGATTGTAGGGGTCAAAGTCCGCGCTGTAAACGGGATACGACAGGGTCGTCTTGGTATAAGATACCGGAGGCATAGTCGCTGATTGCTTAGGGTGGTAGCGAGCGTTGATGTGATAGGATGCGCGCTATCTTCAAATTGTTGTTTGTTCGAATGCGATTCGAATGAGCGATCGAGCAAAAGGCCACGTCTGGGTAATAACAATGGAAGAAGCCACGTTCAATCCATCAACAATCTGGGAGGCAGCAACGATTTGGTCCCTGCATCTTCTCCAGATTCGCTGTCAGATGCCACGGAGACCAAACCATGCGAATGAATTGAACTTCCAGGCTGCGGACTCAGTTCCGCATGATGTCATCGCGAATGAACTGAAAGTCCAGAGCACTCAGTCGCCGACTTCTTGTGATAGACAAAACATATATGTACTTTTGAACCTTTCCTACTATAATAACAGTACATCCATATATTCAACATGAATCCAGCACGTTCTGTCTTGAAGCGAGTCATCATTCGATCTGCGCAGAGCACACTCTGTAAGACCTCCTACTCACAGGGTATATCTGGATCCCGATCATACCTTTGCCTCAAACAATGTCAGAGAGGCACACGAGCGAACACGATAAGGTCTTTCAGCACGACACGGTCTCGAAGCGACAACACTCCACCTTCAGCAGCAGGATCGCGGGAGTCTCTCGCTCCCCAGACACATTATGACTACTTTCCGCAAAACCTCGGAGCCGCAGCTATACCACCTTCAGGAAAGTTCGCAATCGACACGAAGGCATTGAAGCGGGAATTTCTTCAACTCCAGTCAAAAGCGCATCCAGACATGGCGCCACAGGGCAAGAAGCGTCAGGCAGAGGCATTGTCCGCTAGGATAAACGAGGCGTACAAAACGCTGGAAAACCCGTTGCGCCGAGCACAATACCTGCTCAGTCTGCGAGGAATTGATGTTGCTGAGGATGAGACCGCCAAAGTCGAGGATCCGGAACTGCTAATGGAAGTTCTGGAGACCAGAGAGACGATCGAAGAGGCACAGGAGGAGAAAGATCTTGATCCACTGAAAGAGACGAACGAGACGCGCATAGAGGACAGCATCAAAGTCCTCGAAGAAGCCTTCAAGTCGGATGATATGGAGGCAGCAAAGTCAGAGGCTGTGAAACTGAGATATTGGATAAACATTAAAGAGAGTATCGACGCATGGGAGAAGGGAAAGCCGGTGGTGCTAGTACATTGATGGATTAATCCTGGAGCTACTGTTTGGTCTTTTGAAATACCCTTTCGCATCAATTCAAGAGATGACGCCTTAAATGCTTTGAGATGACAACCATGGATACGTCCATCATATCCAACGCCGTAAATTCATACCAGCAAGTCCGCTGTGCCTTATGCATGAGATGGGATGTCCGCGGGAGGCAACAACTTCTCGGGTCCGAAGCTCATGGGCAATACTTGCTCGACAGTCATGCTAACATACTTGCCATTGATATCGAACATCAGAATCGGCATAGTCGGCTCACAGAATTCCCGGATGAATTGGCGACACATGCCGCATGGACTTCCAGGAGTCTCGAGATTTGTTGCCACGGCCAGAGCCTTCACATCTCCCATTCGTACACCCTGATAACGTGTCAGCGACAGTGTGTAGGTCAAACGACCATGGGACTTACCTGGAAGACAGCGTAACCCAAAGCCACTCTCTCAGCGCAGGTAGTCACTGGGTAAGATGCATTCTCAACATTCGCTCCCTGTATGATAGAACCGGACTTCAATAAGATGGAAGCTCCAACCTGGAACTTGGAGTACGGGCCTAGACAGACATGAGAAAAGTTCTCCAACCTAGCAGTCCGAACGCAAACCCACAGTACGCCTTGCTCTTCGCCTCAATGCTTGTGTCCGATAATGTTTGCACTTCAGTCCCTGACAGACCATGAATCAACGCAGTATCATGCCTCGAGTGCATCGGTTTCGAAGGATAAGAATTCATCGTGAATGATAGTGTGATAATGAAATTAAAATAATACAAGTATATGCACCTCACCAAACTGATCGTTACGATTGAGGTCGTTTGCGGTTGATTGTTGTGAGACACCAAGCCAAGCAAAATCAACCTCACATCAACAGCACGAGACATATAGGTATCTTCTGTCATCATGATATTACCACATCCGCAACTGGCCGGACTTCGTCTTGAGGAACGGGGCAAGAGCATCTACAGCTCCGAATTGCGATTTCCAGACACTCTTCTCTGCATTACTGACTTCTGCTACACAGGGGTCACAGGAGTCTCTTATGTAGAGTGTCTTCTCTACGGCCATTGTCAACATCATGATTGAACACCGTCGGCATCACTTGGAGCGATAAGGTACATGCACCTACATCGACCGTCAGAACAATTAGCTCTGCTGTATCGACGGAGTCGGTCGCACTGGACTCGCACTCGTATGCTTGCCGCGGATTCATAACAGTCCGACGTGCTTACCTTATGAAACCGCAGGACAACCATGGTCGAGGTAAGTCGCATCCATGCACATGGTACATGTAGTAGTTCCGTTGAGATCCTTTAAATGTGGTCTCTTCCTCCTGAACTTTTACACAATACCTTATCTACCTCTCGCCCTCTACCTTGGTGCTCGGAGCATACACCTTGGTAGAATAAATCATGTCTTCTCTCCTTCCTTTCTTCTCCCCAACCCGATTACTGTCTGTCCTGTTATTGGGTCCAGTCACTTTCGCCCAAAGCGCGCTCACGCCATCTTGCCTTGTAAGTCAGTCGCTGCTGTTGCGCTACTATACAGACTAATGAACACAGAGTGCCTGCATCGAGCCGTTCCCAGCGAATCATGAAGCAGATACCTGCACAAGTGAATGGCTCGCATCACTTTCTTCATGCATCGACGTAGCCTGTCCAGCCACGACGCTATCTGACAACAATATTCCACACTCCAATAACACCCTGATGCAGTTTGCACCGAAGCTGGCCTTCCCCTGCGAACAATCTGTCCTTCCCGGCGACTCACGCAGCAGCAGCGGGCCCTCCCTGGCTCTATCGTTTGACAACTGTGTAACAAGCCCGTACCCTTTCCAGTCCTTTGTCGGCTGGTCAAGCGGAACGATCGGACCAAATTATGTGCTCCAAACCTACTCACAAGCCGCATGCCAGGGAACCATACAGAATATGAGCATAGGCATCGGAGAGTTCGTCGATGGGGCATGCAACTTCATGCAGGGCCAGAGTGTTCAATTGATATTGAACGCGAGCTACGCCAGCATGTCTGAGAACGAAGGTAAATCACTATACCTGAAGCTGCATGGTACGCTTACTGACTCGCCAAGCTGGTCATGCTTACCTCAACTCGTTGTGTTCCCAGTCCAACAGTGACGACCACGTCTCGACGTCCAGTCATCTTAGTGCCACGGTCACTTCGACGAGTGCTGCCAGTGGCTTCACATCGACACCTTCAGGTGTTGTGGGAGGAGATACGGTGACATCGCCATCTCCCACTTCGACTGGTATCATGCCAGATCCACCGTATTTGTCCATGAGCGTCTCGAACATCACCGACCCAACGATCAGTCTTCTGAGCTCGAATCAGACTTCAAACCTTACAATCACATCAATGGCAGCAGAAACGCCTACTTATACATACGACGTCCCGTTGACGACTTCCGTCGCTTGGAATGTCCACTTCTCATCGGCGGCGCCGAAACCATCTGTCCCGCTGTTGATCACGATGATGAGCAGTCTCGCGATTGTCCTTCTCTCTGGAGGACTTTGGGATCGAGACCCGACTCGACATTACAGAGTTCAAAAGAAGAAGGAGTAGGCACACTGAAGGAATGTTTGGCTTCTCTTATGCACTTGGCTTATTCTGAAACATGCTTGGTTTACGCTGCATACCTTGGACAGATCAGTTGGTATATTACAAGACATGGACAAAAAGAGTCGAGGAATGTTGTATATATCCCAGAGCAGATGCCTCACGATGAGGTCTAATCACATTGTAATGACACAACATATCACGGTTTCCTATTCAAAGTTCAGCCAGGCATATGCTTTTCTCATACAAGTGGCCTATATCTATCGGCTCAAAGCAATATCATCAATGCGGAGAATCATCTTGACCGTCTCACTAGCCAGCTCAATCGCACTCGTGCTGACAAGCAAAGGCTGCATGACACCCTCTCCCGCCTCGCCAGCCTTGCTATCGATGCCCATTACACCGACACCGCCACGCTTAATACTGACACCAACATTCGGCTCGCCGTTGGCGTGTCTCGCCCTCAACTCAGTAACGACCTTGATAGCATTCAGACCCGCGTTCTCAGCAAGCGTGATGGGCACCACCTCCAGCGCCTCCGCAAAAGCCTTGAAGCAGATACTATCAGGGAACGACGACGTGAGCGCCGTCCTCGACAGCGAATGCGACACGGCCATCTCCGGCGCTCCTCCGCCCGGAATCATGGCCTTTTTCTTCACCAGACACCTGATGACACACATTGCGTCGTGGAGGGATCGCTCCGCCTCGTCCAGAATGAGTGAGTTGGCACCGCGGCACACGATGCTGACGGTTTTGGGCGCGCCGGCGCTGGGGGCTTTGACGCCTGTGACTTTGGTGATGCGCGAGCCGAGCGACGAGACCTCTTCGATCAAGTCCGCGGACCCCAGCTTGTCCTCTGTGAAGCTGTCGATGTCGGCGATCGGCTTGCAGCCGGTGCTCTTGCAGATGAACTCGATTTCGTCGCGCTCGACGTCTTTGACGCACAGAATGTTGAGCTTGGCCAGGAAGTGCAGCGATAGGTCGTTGACGGCGTCGCGCAGGATCGACTTTTGGATGAACAGGACATTGCATTTTGCCTTTTTGATCTTCTTGACCATGTTCAGCAGGTATGTGCGCTCTTCTTTCAGGATCTTGTCCATTTGGCGGTAGTCGTTGACCACGATTTGGTTCTCCATGTCTGGCTTTGGAGGGCTGAGCTGGAATTGGATCAGGCCTATCCGTGCCTTTTCTATCCTTGTTGGTCCACCTCCGCTCTTGACTACTTGTTGTTGCAGCACCAATCCGTCGATCATCTCGCTGTCGTCGATCACACCACCGACCTTCTTGAGCATGCGGATATTCTTGAGGTCGACATTATCTGCTGACTTTTGGTCGATAATCTTGAGCACAGCATCGACTGCCATGGGAGCGAGTTTCGGCTCTTGTGATACGATCTTGGATGATAACGAGGTAGCGGCGGCTCTGAGCAAAGTCTGTCTGTCGGAAAGGTTGATGGGTGTCGAGATGTCTTGGAGAACCTGAACTGCCTGTGCTGCTGCTCTCTGGAAGGACTCTGAGATGATGGTGGGGTGAATTCCCTTGGCCAATAACCTCTCTGCTGCGCCCAAAAGACTTCCTGCAATCACGACCACAGAGGTAGTCCCGTCACCAGCTTCGATATCTTGTGCATTCGCAAGGTCGACAAGCATCTTGGCTGCAGGGTGTAGTACTGCCATATCCTTGAGCATTGTGTTTCCGTCATTGGTGATAATGGTCTCTCCCTTTCCAGTCTGGATCATCTTATCCATACCGCGGGGTCCTAGCGATGTTCTAATAGCATCTGCGACAGCTCTTGCGGCCACGATGTTTGCAGTGCGGACTGCTTGGGGCTTCTCCTTGTCCTTGAAGGCATTGTTTCCAGCATTGCTGGATGCTGCTTGTGTCGCGGCCATCGTGTGTGTGCTGGATCCTGTTCCGTGTGTTGTAGGTGAACTCAGCGACACTCTAAAAAATCGCCTTGTCAAGTAATCAGAGCTCGACGCGGTACTCGCGTGATAAATTTCCAGATGCCAGATTCGGGGTTCAGTTCAGTGGACCGTGCACTCGCTGCATCACTCACCTCACTTGGAGCTTGCGGCGTTTCGGACTCTGTGAGCTTCTATCGACATCACTGCTAAACACTAACGAACCTCACACAACATCTATCATCTATCACCGCGTACGACGTCTACGACTTTACTGGCATCGCTCACTCCTCCGGTGACAGCAAAAGTGACACGAACCTCGAGATACCTCCTCCGATAGACTAACGCCATCATGCCCTCCGCAACGGGTCAGAGTTGGGAGAAGTACCAGAAGAAGTTTGCTGATGATGAGGTGGAAGAGAAGAAGATCACACCACTCACAGACGAGGATATCCAAGTTCTGAAGACATATGGCGCTGCACCTTATGCAGCCGCGCTGAAGAAATTGGAAAAGGAGATCAAGGACAAACAGACGAGCGTCAACGAGAAGATCGGTGTCAAGGAGTCAGATACCGGACTAGCACCACCACATCTCTGGGATATCGCAGCAGACCGACAACGCATGTCAGAAGAACAACCTCTGCAAGTCGCCAGATGTACAAAGATCATTCCGGATGACAAGGGAGAGGACAAGAACAAATATGTCATCAACGTGAAGCAGATCGCCAAATTCGTCGTCAACCTTGGAGAGCGTGTGTCGCCTACGGATATCGAGGAGGGAATGAGAGTGGGTGTCGACCGCAACAAGTACCAAATCATGCTTCCGCTTCCACCGAAGATCGACCCTTCGGTGACCATGATGACGGTCGAGGATAAGCCAGATGTCACATACGGAGATGTCGGTGGATGCAAAGAGCAGATCGAGAAACTGAGGGAAGTCGTCGAAATGCCACTCTTGTCACCCGAGCGCTTCGTCAACCTCGGTATTGACCCTCCAAAGGGCGCCCTGCTTTACGGACCACCTGGTACTGGAAAGACTCTCTGCGCCAGAGCCGTCGCCAACAGAACTGATGCAACTTTCATCCGTGTCATCGGTTCGGAACTGGTTCAGAAGTACGTCGGAGAGGGTGCAAGGATGGTCAGAGAACTGTTCGAGATGGCAAGGACGAAAAAAGCATGCATCATTTTCTTCGATGAAATTGATGCTGTAGGAGGTGCTCGTTTCGACGACGGCGCTGGAGGCGACAACGAAGTTCAGAGAACTATGTTGGAACTTATTACACAACTCGACGGTTTCGACAGCAGAGGAAACATCAAGGTCATGTTTGCCACCAACAGACCATCGACGCTTGACCCTGCGCTGATGAGACCTGGTCGTATAGACCGTAAGATCGAGTTCTCGCTGCCGGATATGGAGGGAAGAGCAAACATTCTCCGCATCCATGCCAAGAGTATGAGCGTCGAACGCGACATCAGATGGGAGCTGATCTCTCGATTGTGTCCCAACTCGACCGGAGCTGAATTGAGAAGTGTTGCAACCGAGGCAGGCATGTTTGCCATTCGTGCGAGGAGGAAGGTGGCTAGCGAGAAGGACTTTTTGAGCGCAGTAGAGAAGGTCATCAGAGGAGGCATGAAGTTCAACAGTACCGCGGCGTATGCCCAGTACAACTAGAGAGATTGGGGATCAGAAGATATGTAACATCAGCATGGGAGGAATGGAACAAGCAAGGCGTTCTGAGGCACGAGTCAAATCATGGTCACCAGACGACGGACTAGATAGTGCTGAATCAATTTTTGTACTCTTCCGAGACTACGAAGGGGTATTAATGCTAACTATGCTCCTCAATCTTTACCCGCTCTCCCTCCACCTGCCTTCCACGCTGAACCTCTCTTGCTGCTTCGTGTTGTAGGCTTGCCCTTCTTACCCTTTCCACCCTTTGCACCACCCAGCTTGAGACCACTCTTGCCTGACTTGCTGGTCGCTCTGTGTCCTTCAAAGACAAAAGATTCTGGCGCCTTGATGACCGAGCCAGAGCCGATGCTTACACCGTTCGACCCGGTCGGTCTAGCGAAGGACGTGCCATTCGCGCCCGTGGCCGGTGCCCTGAGCTTACCCGTCTTGCTCGACTCCCTGCGCATCTGCGACGCAGCCGAACGACCAAACAGCCTATTCGCTCTACCGAGCTGCGACTGCTGCTCCGGCGTGAGCTTAGGCACGAACCCACCCTTCGGCCTCGTCTTCTCGAACGTCGCAGCACGAGTGCTCTCCGGGTTGGGGCGAGCGTTCCTCTTCTGCGCCTTGGCGCGC
>Ga0268246_10000038_pt1 | contig 153857 bp, 108 predicted proteins | sample AgamicOrSfe_FD_200242 | JGI IMG/M metagenome (GOLD analysis project Ga0268246, IMG submission 200242) | Agave microbial communities from Guanajuato, Mexico - Or.Sf.e (v2) (version 2) | ecosystem: Host-associated > Plants > Phyllosphere > Phylloplane/Leaf | place: Guanajuato, Mexico... | reverse complement strand
GGCGGAGGTGGTGGCGGCGGCGGCGGCGGAAGAGCTTTGGGAAGCAGAGCTGGAGGAAGCAACGACGGCAGAGCTGGAGGAAGCGACAGAGGCAGAGGTGGAAGAGGCAACAGCAGAGCTTGAAGCGGGAGCGGAGGCCTTAAGACCAGTGTAGTACTTTGGAATGTAGGCAAGGTCGACGCTGCTGGAGTTGGATGGCTGGGTGCTGACACCGATGAGGGACTTGAAGTAGCAGGTACCGCTGGTGTAGGTGAAGGCCTGGCAACCGACGATGTTCTCGCAGAGGTAGAAGCAGCCCTGGAAGCTGGCGCTGGTGGCAGCGGCCAAGTCACCGAGACCCATAAGATCGTGACCACAGTCCAGAGCGAAGGTGGTACCAGAAGCGTCGGTGTAGTTGCTGCTGGTGCTGGCCAATTGAGCGCAAGTCTGGGTGGTGGAGACGGCGGCGCTGTTGGCGGAGGCAGCAGTGGCAGATGCGGAGGCAGCAGAGGCAGAGGCAGAGACAGAGCCAGCGGCGGAGCCGGAAGCGGCAGCGGAAGCGGCAGCCGAGGCGGAGGCCGATGTGGCAGATGAGGCCGATGGACCGGCAACACCAACGACACCGGAGTCAATGGTGCTCAAGGTGTAACCGTAAGAGTAGCTAACATCGTACTGAACACCGTTGTAGGCTTGAGAGTATTGAGTGGCGTAGTTGGCGACAGCGGCATTGGTGTACAGGTTGCAGTAAGTACCAAGAGCGGAACCGTTGTAGGAGACAACAAAGGCATCAACGTAGTTGCATGGCGCGTACGAGGTGCTGCCGGCAAGAACAGCAGCGGCCTTGTTCTTGGTGGTGGTGGAAAGACACTGAGCAGTGCAAATGGTTGGGTCGTAGACGCCAGCGGTGAAGCTGCTGTTCAAGAAGACATTCTGACCGTTGATGGTGTTGATGTTGACGGCACCAGCAAGAGCCTGAGGACCAGAGAAGCCAGCAATGGCTGGTGGGGGAGTGTTCTTGGTGTAACCGTTGGAACCCTGGATGACAACCATGAAGTCATGAAGTCGTTGCGGTACTCACCGTTGTCCGAGGCCTGAGCGGCGCCTATTGGGCCGCCCCACAGAGCACACTTGACCATGGATGCCGCAGAAGGGTTGGTGCAGCTGAGACCTGGGTCGACAACTGGGTCACGCTCAAAGTAGATGTTGATGGCCTGGCATTGAGGCACAGAGCTACAGTAGGAAACGCACTCGGAGATGTTGTACGACTCGAGCTGTTGGAAACCCAAGTATGGACCCTGGACATTCTGCATAGATCCGAAAAGGCCACCGAACTGCTTGGTGTATCCAGCAGGAGCAAGGGCAAGGTTTGCAATGCCGTTCATGGTGCTGTCAACAAGGAACTGTTGAGGTGTGTTTGGGGATGGCACGTAGGAGTACATGATCTGCTGAGGCGTGCATGGGGATCCAGTGGCGGTGGAGGTAGTTGCGGATGATGAAACGGCAGCAGCTACGACTGGGCCCTTGTGAGTAGCCTTAGCCGGCTTCTTGGAGTGCTTCTTGGTCTTGTGGGTTGGCTTTGCGATGGTAGAGAGAGTGGTCTTGGCAGGAGACGCGGTGGCAGCGTGTTGAGAGCTCAGGCTGCTGACGATCGAAGAGGCGATAGACGAGGAGTCACGGGAGGAAGTTGGCTTTGCAGTGCTCAATTGAGGCTGGGCGGACATGATCTGGCCAAAGTTCAGTCCTTGGGCGTCGACCTGCGACAGAGCCGCAAGGACGGGAAGAGCTGCGATGAAGGAACGCATGGTGAGGACTGCTTTGCAGTAGAAGCTTTGCAGTATAGATGAAACGAGTGTTGGCTGAGTTGCAGCAAAGAGTGTGAGTGTCGAGTGAAAGAGTGGTGTCCAAAGGCGGTGTTGTTGGTGATGCACAAGCCGATGATGGAGGTATGACTGCACAGAGGAGGGTAGTGGTATATATAATACTTACATGAGATGCCGTAGCATTGATCTGTCAAACCTTCCGTTGCTATTGGAGTCTGGAACAGACCGCAAGTCCGCCAACGACATTGTCAGTGGTTTGAGTGTATACAAACGTTTCCGAAAATGAAGTCTATAATGACCGTTTAGTGCTTGTCGAAATCTGAGAGTGTGCTAAGGACCTCAAGGCGAGGTCAATAGTGAATTCGAAGGTGGGGAGTGCAGTAGAACATGGCAACATCAACAGGCACTACCAGACGTTGGTGTCACGGGCGAAACCGTCGGAATTTTGCCAGCCCTTAGATGAGCCTATCCATGCTGATTCGATCCAGCAACGGCGCGGTCCAGAAGCCTATCGAGTGCCTCTCTGATATTCACTCTGCAAGAGTGGTGCGTCTGGTATGCTGGTTGTACAACGTGTTGCCGACCTGAAACTAATATATTGCGCCTTTCATCGATACCTTACCGATGCTTACTGGGACACTCTGGTGGCGTCGCCTTGTGGGAACTTCCGCAAAATTAAACCCTGTCTGGAGGATTGCCGTGAGGAAAGGCGTTGGTGACCAATACCTGGAGAGATAACGAGTAAAAATGCTGGTCTGAGGGCATCGGCAGGCCCAAAGAAAGGTATAGTATGTGGTGAAGAAAGTCGAGGCCGGGCACTGGAGGCCGGGAAACGCCAAGCGTACACCATGTCATGTGACGAGCCACGTGCTAGCACACATGTAGTACCGCACCTAACAGGTGAGACCCTACTTGGTATGTCCAGAATTCTGATTGCAGCTCCACTCAGGTGTATTCCCGGATCGGGACTCCGTGTCGAACATCAGTGCATTTGATCGTTCGTTCAGTCACGTGGTTGGTTTTTCCCTCCAGGTACTTGCTTATGTAATGCGGCAAGCACCCCTCTGTACTTTCATGCTGTACAATAATGGATGTACCTCATAATTTCACCTCCTGCATTGCAAGATGAGATAACCACGGGCCGGCAATATGGTCTAATCACCAAGTATCCGATCCAGTGAGCGATTTGAGTGCATGATCCTCATCAGTAACGGTTTCCTGGAGTCTCGTTCAAGGCACGCTACTCTGAGCAACAAACGTTCAACAAACGTTCAACACAACGGTCAGAGATCTGCAGTAACCAACATCAAGCTTCTCGATAGAGCAAGAGGAACATGTGCATACACTGTGAGGTTCCAAACTTGGGCTCCTGAGTAGCGAAATGGTATCGGTAATGGGGTGCATGTTCAAGTCCAACCACAGCCCATAGTAGAGTTGATATATGACCAAACCACAAGTCGTCGACGGATGACAACCTCAGGTCTGGACCGCGGTTGATGCATCCGGCTCGCCCGTTTCTATGATCTGTAATACAAAGCAACTGGTCATGTAAGACAGCCCTGATCATAAGCTTAAACGTCGCTAACCCTGCAAGGGCTACCGGGTCACATATCCGGAACACTTTTCAATATTGAGTAAATCTTCGTCCCAAGATCTCCACGATGTATGGCCGGTCCTACTCAAGACAGTTCATGCTTGGCGAGTCCGAAAGAATCGAAACGTTCAGGCTAGATGACTCGCACTTCTCGTGGTCAGAGCCAATGCCCACGTGCTCGGGGTCTGGTGCTTGCAATGTCTTCGGGGAAGGCTTCGATCCTTGCCTTTTGTTCCAACCGGGTTGTATGTTTCCGAAGTGCTGGGTTCAGATACCAGCGAGTCAGGTGGTCGGCCGTTAGGTGGGTATGCAGTGAGGATGAATGAACGCTCAGATGTAGTCGCCAGAAATCTGTTCGGCCTTCGAGACTGCATCGTGCCGATATGTTTCCCGATATATTTCCCGATCCGTGACCAGGTCTAACTTGGTTATTCATAAAAGTACGGTTCAGGCACGATCGGCAGATGTATCACTCGATAGGTAGTGAGTGAGGTAGTAGATCCTGACAAAATTGAATGACCACACGGCCTGTTATATGGACATCTATACCGCTTGAAGTTGGTGTGAGCGTACAGTTCATCTCGAGAGGATGTATACTGATCGACCTGAATGATGTATGCTTCTGAAAATTGAGCGCATGCTTGTCGTAAGTAGCAATCTTACTCAAGCCTGATTCCTCCTTCCGATTTCCAAAAGAGGAATATCGCAGCAACCAACATCTTGATCGCTCCGGCAATCCATATAGCAGATGCTATGTCATCATTTTGCGTCAAGAACCCACCCGCTATCGCGCCCGCAACGATCATGACCGTCGAAGCAGCCCTACGGTTCCGCTTCGAGTTCTCGCTCAGGCCGCTAGTGAATAACTTCTCATCAAAAGCGAAGTCGCAGTAAGCGCTGGTCAAGACGATCGAGGTGAGCTCTGAGAATCCGAGGAATCGAGAAACAACAATCTGGCCGCCAGATGATATCGAGAGGAGCGCCAGTGGTATCAGGACAATGAAGCTATCTGGTAGAAGCGAACCGGCCTTTTCTGGGATGGCGCCGAATGTGATGAGGGCGGCACTGATGAAGCAAAGAGCAGCCTGGAGAGCGAATGACAACACAATGGAGCTTCGTTTCATGGGGCCGATCATCCTCATCATTCGGCTGAAGATGTAGCAACCAACGATGAAGGAAATAATGGCCATGCCAGATTTCGCCCATCTCCAAGGCTGGTCTTTGGGTTGGCCAGAGACACCCAGGCCTACGTATATCGTGTTACCTGTAATGCTGTCAATATGATTGTTCCACCGGGATTGTGTGCCTGCTGACCTGTCTGCATGCTGACGAAGCAACTCCAGACATTGAACACTGCTGAGTCCAGAAGGCCTGTCGTGAACGTCAAGAGGAGAAGTACCAGGTCTGTCCATGCTACGGTGATATCTGCTTGCAAATGTTCCATCATCGAAGCCATGCGGCCACCTTTGCGCTGTTGGGGATCTTCGACGTCGCTCATGGTGTTAACGCAAGGTCTGAGGGTTGTATCGACTGATAAGTATCTCGAGAAGTCGACGAAGAGAATCTCGTTAGCCCTACAATCTATTGCTTGACTCGATGATGTGTGAAGCAGTCCGGCAGGTTCTCCAGCAGGAAATCCCGGTTGGATTCTTGGGGATGAAGTCTGGTTTCCCCACAACCATGCATGACGTAGACAGTACCAGGCGCCCGCTATTTCCGTGTCTACTACATGTAGGTAGTTCATGTTTGTTTCGACTGTACATCAATAATAGATATCATTGACCTTGATTGCGTCCGCCGCAAGTCAGCTCATCGAGTCGAGGATCGAACGACGAGCTCGAAACGCGTACGGAGTAGAAGTGTATGTATTGGGTAGGTATATTGAGGGCTATCCATCATGACCCTTCGACCGACTCACCATCTAACTTCTCAAGGTCCCGAAAGACCTCCAAATCCCAATTGGAGCATATCGCATTATAGCTAATCATGCGCCAGGCATCATCTTTCCAAACACGTGACAGACCAGCACCATGCTGGCTCGGCCACCAATATCGACCGCCAGCAAAAGCCACAGGTCCACTGGGCTGCCTTTGCCGAGCGTCGAGCAACGCCCTCGCATGCGGAAAGTACCACGTACGGTCCCACCATTGTTCTCTCAGAGCCTTCAGACCATCACGATGCGCATTGTGATGGATGATTGCTGGTGTAATGCCGGTCCACAGATTGGTAAGAAGTGGACTCGAGCTCCAGGACTGATTGCGTGGCAGGTCTTCGGTAGTCGATGTTGAGAAAGGGGGACGGCTCTGCTCGATGTCCGACTGTAAGCCTTGAACGGATTTGCCCTTGTGCGGGATCTTGCGCGCGCTACGTGCGTCTTCCAACGTTGTCCCGTTGTCGAATTGTAGCCACTCCGTGTCGTCCTCGGCAAAAACGGTGGCAAGGCTTAGTGAAGACCCATAGTCGAGACCAAGTCCAAATTGCATAACAGGTTCTGGAGGGGCATCGACCGCACTTGTGGGCTTGACCGCACCCAGGAGTCTGTTGACCGGCCCAGTCGAAACTCGGAAAGGCTGACGTTCAGCCTCTTGCTGTCCGAACAGATACGAAAGGATGTGCTGATCACTTCCGAAATTCTTATCCGTTTCCATTCTCGCCTTTGCATGTCGGAACAACGCCTTCAGACTCTCTACAGTACCGAGAGTGAATCCGGAATTGAGAAATCGTTGTCGAATCTTACTGAAGCGATCTCTGTCGTTGTCGAGATAGGTGTCTGTGTTCTCTCCATATACGTCGTCTGGCAGTGTTGACTGTGGGACAGCTGCACAAGGAGGATCTTCAAGCGTCCAGGGCCAACACCGCTTTTGACAGGAGATAATGCTCCGCTGGGTGAAATTGTACGTTGTGGCGGCTGTTCCATATGCCTGCTTGGATCGTCTGTCGGCAACTTCATTGACGGCATAGTAGCGCTCTAGAAGGACATTCGGTGGGAGCTGGAACCAGATATCGTAGCCATCGACCATCAACACAAGATCCTGATCCCGAGAAGGCGGGAATTCCTCTAGATAGGAGAGGAAGCCACTTATTTTACCGAGGTGAGATCCTCCTTCGACAAGGTTTGGGTCATCGAAAGCGACATCCCAGTTGAGAAGCGTGGGAGCAGGATATCCAAGGACAGCAGCGCTCAAGATTGTTTTGCACAAGTTCACGTCCGCTCTTGATGCCGGTATGACCAGGTGTAGCGAGCCTGGAGTCTGTGGTGTCGGCGGAGTCTTGGGCACGATAGATGTAGATGTCTGGTGGACAGATGAGCCTGGATTCGTGAACGGTAAGGTACGCTATGATCACCAACCTCTGTCTTTGTTGCGGTGAACGACCACAGGATGATAGCAATGATAAAGGAAGTTGTGGCAAAAAGCACGAAACGATTGTATGCCATGATGCTGACAATACGCCTCCCCTACCTGATTAAGACAGACTCCTGCTTATCTCTGTTTCCGGAGAAGTAAGGCAGCCATTCAGTGCAGCGCACAGCGTCTTGTTCGAACGACGTTATGAAAGGTCCATAATACCGCCTACCATGGCTTGAGTTACAGCCGTGCCTACCGCGCCTCAATGCTCAACCTACAATTTTTCAGTCCGCTGCCGAGCGTGCTAAGGAACAACGCTTTGCGATGCCATATTTGCAGCCCGTGACTTCCGGTGGTGTTGCTCAACAGATCACCAAGCATGACGAACGCCAATGCGAGAAGACGTCGGAATTTCGGTCACGCGACACACTGCCGTTTGTGGAAATCCAACCAAGCCACCGTGGGGCGTATCCTTCCAATGTGTAGCTCCGAGGGCTTGCAACCTTAAATTTACATCCTCTGGAGAAGATTCGGCACCGTCGATTGAAGATCAGGTACACGCTCAGAAACTCTGCTTGGGTGTGTCCAAACTTAGTAGCCATGACGATGATATGTGCCAACTGATTTTACCAAACTATCCACTCCACGTTGTTAATAAGAACCTGGAGATCCGACGGGACCGAGCAAGCGAGGTTCTGCATCAACTGATCGTGTTTCTCTGCTGTTTGCCCTCCGCGGCAGGAGCTAGTGCCAATGTGCCATGCGTTGGTGATGCTCCACTGATATTGCAGAGATTGTGCAGAGCCCGGCGCCAAGATGCCATAACAATACATACTGGTCATAAGCTATGTTGCCTGCCTCCACAGAAGTGCCTAACCTCAACCGGATTTAGCAGTTCTACCATAGTTTTGGACTAGCTCATGGTACTGTACAGATCAAGGTGTAGGAATTCGATGTTTGGTAAAACAGTGTGAATTATTATTATTACGCTGAATCTGCTGGTCAGTACTTTGGGAGACCAACTTTGCTCTCCTCGTCGGTATTGACGGGCCTGGTCTCCTTGACCGCCTTGGATCGGACCTCCACCATGCTGAAGCAAGCTGCACCGACCGCTGTAACTGCCATTCCGAACCCGTTGATGACCGACACCTTAACGTCGAAAATCATTATGCCAATAAGAATCGTGAGACACTGCTTGACATTGGCGCAGACCGTCAGGGTAAGCGCTCCCACCAGTTTGTTGGTTTGGAAGGAGCCTAGGTTGAGGAGAAGCGCCGCCAAGCCATTGCCACACACTATCAATACCAAGTGCTTCGGCAATCCGGCTCCTTGCATTCCAATGGCGAGGGCTGTTGTCTCGTTGCTGAGGTAAGCCATGGCGAAAGACTGGAGTGAAGCCAGCGGGGCCATGCGGAAGAGTACTTCGAGTGCGGGCAGCGCAAGTGGTCCTGTCATAATCCGGTTCGTCGCAATGGTCTTGACTGCGGCTAGAAATACTCCGAGTAAAGTCAGGATGAGCCCAGCGATAGTGTAGTCGTAGTCGCCATAAGTCGCCAAAGAGACTCCAAAGATGATAGGGATCAGAGATATCTGTGTCAATGTCGAGTATTTCCTGCCATAGACGAGTCTGTATATGCAAACTGTGAACAACGGACAGGAAGCTCGAAGGGTCTGGTGAAAAGGCACTGAAACCATTGCACTAGGTCATCTTGTTAGAAAACGTGTATGTAATTTAATGGTTCGAATACTTACAGTGAAATGTTCGATACGGCGATGTTAACTGTGAACAGAGAAGAAAAGGCCACGAGAGTCAAGTTGCTTCCTCGTGACAGCTTGGTCATCTTCATGCCCAGTACCAGCATGACTAGTCCAGAACCAGCAGCCGCAAAGGCTGCATGCAGAGCGGTCAATAGCCAGGGATACGGGAAGAAACTGAGAACGGCTTTGGTGTATAGGGTAAGTCCTAGGTTTAAGGACATGTAAAGAAACAAGAAGAGGAATTTGAGCTGCGATGAGGCCCTGTACTCGATAGGAGGAGGAGTGGTCGCTGTCTGATCATGCTGCTCATCCTCCGCTGAAAGCAACCTCTTGTCTTCAGTGAACTCCTCAGAATCGCGCGAGATATCGTCTGACATGGTGGAGGCTGGTTTGAATTCGGGGAAAAGGCGCCAGTGCTGTTCTCGAAGATAGATTGACGAGACTGTGAAAGATGTTTCGTAGGCTTACAGTAGGCTACATGACTTACTAGTGTGATTATATAATTTGAATGGCACTCGTGCCTTCGGAGAGAGAGGGCCATTACTTCAGTGCTGATTAGACTCCACCGCCCGGCGCCAGACGGAGGAGCCAAGCATACCATACGAGAGAGAACGAGAGGTCGTCATGGTTCGTTGGTAACTTCCATAATCGGCATGCTGGCAATGAAGTGGATTTGAATATTCTTGGCGGCCGCGGGGAGTTGAGCCGCAACGTCGCCACGGGCGCCAAGTCGGGAAATCCCACTCTAATCTCCAACATGCGCGACTCCAGCTTCCAAGCTCCACCTCTTGCTTTCTAGTTTCTACCGGCCTTTTGAGTTACATGTACATGCTTCAGAGGCGAATTATCCTGGACCTTACCGGAACACTGCCGGCTGCAACACTGAAATCGGGATCGAACCATGCTGAATCTTTAGTCGGCATGCACGGTAATTGTCTTAATCACATGTTGGCATCGTCTTGGCTGCGCCGCGGCGAACTGACTTTGAATTGGCGGAGAATCTATGAAATTGATATGGTGACTTATTTGTCCAATGCCCAGGTTAAGTTGTGTAAAGAAACATTGAAAGGTACATCTTCTATCTTCTTCAATTATCTGTTGCGCATTAGCCCTCGATCACTCCAGACATCAGTTATCCCTTACACTCTTCAAGATCCCGCAAGCTATGTTTTCAGAATCCAAGGCCCCACGTTGTGCCTGCTTTATCGGTGCTGGCTTTGTTGTAGGTTTGACCCGATTTCTTGACTATCGGCATGGAATACTGACATGGCTTCTAGGGAGGACCAACAGGCGCAGTCACTGCATTGCATAATCCCAAACTCAAGGTCATCGTTGCTGATCTTAGTGAATCACGCATTGATGCTTGGAGATCTGATGCTCTACCAATATATGAGCCAGGATTGCAGGACATAGTGACAGACATCCGCCACGATGAAAACGAAACCCCTAGCAAAGAGAGCCGCCAATCCAATCTGCATTTCACGACCAACGTCAAGGACGCCATCAACGAGTCCGATATCATCTTCATTTGCGTCAACACACCGACGAAAATGAAAGGGTCAGGCGCTGGCTCTGCACCCAACATGCGCTATCTAGAATCGGCCGTGCTCGCGATCGCCGAGAATGCCACAAGCGACAAAATCATAGTAGAGAAGAGTACTGTTCCAGTCAGAACCGCAGACTCGATACGAACTCTCCTTGACGCCAATGCCAGACCTGGACTGAAGTTCGACATCCTGTCGAATCCGGAATTTCTTGCAGAGGGCACTGCCGTCAGGGACCTTCTCTACCCTGATCGAGTACTCATTGGATCCGAGTCCTCGCCATCTGGTGCTACCGCCGCCCTCACACTCGAGAATCTCTACGCCGCATGGGTTCCGCGCGAAAGAATTATACACACAAGCTTATGGTCATCGGAGCTCGCAAAGCTAGCTTCAAATGCGCTTCTGGCTCAGCGCATCAGTAGTATCAACTCACTGTCTGCGATCTGCGAAGCCACCGGTGCCAACGTGCAAGAAATCGCCCATATCGCCGGTCTAGACCAGAGGATAGGCGCAAAGATGCTGAAATCCTCCGTCGGTTTCGGCGGATCCTGCTTCCACAAAGACGTCCTGAACCTCTGCTACCTGGCCGAGAGCCTCCATCTCCCAGAAGTGGCCGAGTACTGGCACGGGATCCTGAAGATCAACTCATGGCAGCGCGAGCGCTTCGCCCGCCGAATCATCCACAAGCTAAACAACACTTTGACGGGCAAGACGATCGCCGTGCTCGGCTTCGCATACAAGAAAGACACGGGCGACACGCGCGAGAGCCCCGCCATCTCAGTGGTGCAAACACTGCTCTCGGAAGGCGCCTACGTCAACATCTACGACCCACAAGTGACACCCGCCAAGATCTACGAGGAGGTCGCCATGCCCGCCTACCACGACCACATCCGCATCAGCGCGAACGTGTACGAGGCGGCGACGGGCGCCCACGCGCTTGCGATATTGACCGAGTGGGACGAGTTCTGCTCCGGCGATGCGCCCACGGAGAAGCGCCATAGTGTTGACTCGGGCTTCGCTTCAAATGTCGCTACGCCTGCGACCAAATCACCCGCTTCGTCACGGTCAGTGTCGCCTTCGTCACAGAAATCGAGTGAAGACGGCAAGGCCCGCATGGATTGGGCCGAGGTTGCGACGCTGATGAAAAGGCCTATGTATGTTTTCGACGGCAGGAACGTCGTTGACCCGGCGAAGCTTCAAGGCATGGGCTTTAGTGTTGAGAGCATTGGACAGGCACTCTAGTTATTGGTATTGTGTATAAGTTCGGGCAGCACTTTTTGGCTGTCTTCGATTGCATTGGACGTGGAGTTCCAACTACATGATAGCACAATTCACATTATTTCACATTATTTCACATTGTTTCACATTATTTCTCATTGGCATTATGTGTAACGAAGTAGCCCGACGTCCACATCAACCGGCAATGGAGTTTTATACCAAAAATGACGTCTAGATGTAGTGTTTTACAGATCCCTCCATAGTCTTGATTGAAAGTTAAACTGAATGTATATCACATGTCACATGTGTCATTGTGTTACTACGGATGCCCAAAAATCTCGCCATCCATCTCTGCAGAACACAAATCCTTCCATTCCAAAGACTCTCCTGTATCGGTTCGTGCGATGATAGCTTTTTGAGTCGTCATGGCGTTGTAAGAGTCATCTCCAGTGCCAGCTACGGCCGGCGTTCGTGGTAGTGCTTGGGATTTAGCCTCTAGCAACTCTCTACCGTAGCGCTGGAGCCAGAGAGATTGCCAGCTGCGCTCCCGCGCACTCTTATCGCCATTGTGATGGATCATGACCGGAATCTGATCCAAGCACAGGTGGGCGTAAAGAGGGACGTCTTTCCAGCCCGGGACCGCGGCGTCTGGGAACGAAGTATTGATGCTGGCGAGCGGCATTTCTGAGCTCAGGACGTCGGCAGGTAGTGACGGACTCAGTCTCGAGGCGCAGTCGAACATCTTGCGGTCTTTTCTAACTTGTTCATCGAGCGCGTCGGCGTAGACGACGAATCGGCCGTCGGATTCAGAGTTCACAGTCTGATGGCCTAGCTCGGAGAAGTAGTCCAGCATCATGCCGAGCTCGTCGTCGGGCGTGGGCTCGCGGCCTAGCTTTTCGTGCGTGAAAGATGGATTCAACTTGTCGCTGATTAATGTTCCTTCGATGGTTGTTGCTTTGGCTTTTGATTTTCTGCCTCTGATGGAGAAAGTTTTGGCCTCAAGGCTTGCGCGGCTATATTCCTGGATACCAAAGAGTATGTTGAAGATGGATTGATCGCTACCGTGATATAAGAAGTCGGAGCCGCCGCTGCCGTTGTCGTTTGGATCATGTTTTGGCATGGATTGGGCCATGGCCCATGCTTTAATGAACATCTTCCTGACGTGGCCGATTGGCCCGATGATATAGCCCGAGTTGAGATAGCGCTGTTTGCCGCTCGAATATTTATTCCAGCCCATGATGGTGTCGGTGTTGGCACCATAGATGTCAGAGTCAATAGGCGAGTCAGGTAGAGGATAACAAGCGATCGTGTGAGGTTGGTTCGGAGCGCATCTCTTCCCTGCGGCGAAGACAACTTGAGCAGATAGTCCTTGCTTACTGGCGCTCGATCCCAACTGTGTGCGTAGACGCTCGTTTCCATCAGCGATCATGGAGCGATACCGTGACACAAGAACGTCCTTTGGTAGTTGGAACCAGATATCTAGACAAATCTTAGCTCTGTCGTAGTCCTATTCATGCTTAAAGGCGGAGTGACTGACCATAAGCATCTGCGATTAATACTAGATCATCGTCTTCGGTTGTGGGTATGGTGTTAAGATATTCTAGGACCTTGGATATTTTGGCGACATGGCTACCACCCCCAAGTAGATATCCTGGAGACACGGTCAGCGACAGCTACGAAATTTATCTCATGATACTTTTCTCATACCTGTATCATAAGTCTCCTCCCACGCAGTCAGGACCGGAACCGGATAGTCAAGTACCGTTGTCGTAAGCAGCGTCTTGCACAGATTGATATCTCTATTTGATGCAGGTAACAGGAAATGGAGGCGAGTGTTCTCTTCTGTCAGCGGCGGAGACTGGTCAAAGTGTTTGGGCTCTTCGTGGCTCCATATGGCGGTTACTTCAGGGCCACTCTGCTTGTCGTATTAGCCCGGGCGGAATGGGTAGAACGGATAATCGCAACATACATGCCACACCAAGAATAATATCGTTGTTATACTGACAAAGAATCCGAATAGAGCGATTGTCGACTTCGATTGTGGCATTCGATTCATGATTCTAGTACAGTGTCTCCCAGCGTGAGGTGGTCTCGTGCTTCGAGATACTAAGGTAGTATATCGACGGTTCGGCAACACTGACTAATAGATCGATACCGTACCTGGTTGCTGCTGTCGCTACGAGCCAGTGCATCCTGCCAAGCACATTACCCATTTTTGCACATTGACAACCAACCTGTGTCAAGGAAGTATGGCAAAGGCGGAAGTGCCCTGGTCACGCCGGAGGTTCCGACTAGTCTGAGGCATGGTGAGGCTGTTGTTCGTATTGGGTCCATCACTTGGCATGACCTCTGTTGGCTCACTCGGCCGAAACCATTCTATTTGGCCGCCTACGCCGAGCCGAATACTGGAGCTCTGGGGTCACATCAATAGACCCAGGTGAACGGACTCAAGAGGGGCAAAGAGCGGCCCTCCGGTGAGGTCGTCCCGACGAGGAGCAAAGCGAGAAGAAGTATTCGTCTTGGCGTCATGTCCAACTGAAGTCAATATGGGTAACGGCTAAAGTTACTTGGCGAACGATCCTGCCTTGTGGATCTCAAGCCTTCCTATAGCCACATCCACCAAACTCGGTTGAGCATCGTCATCTCTCGATGCCTCAAAACCTTGAAGTTTCACGTCGGGAGTGCAAGTCTTGGCAAACAAAGCCAAGATATTCTGCTGCCGCAACTATCCATCCACCATGGAGGCACTGTCTTCCGAAGATTTCTCGGAGACAACCTGAAGGATACAGGTAAGTTAGATGTCTCAATAGACTCGCTTGTAGGTGGAGACTCAAACCTCTGTCATATCACAGGCGCCCGTACCTCTCATCAATACTACAGGACGTGACATCTTGATCTAATGTATGCTGTAGACCGACTGACACAGCTATGGTCATCTCACTGGCGTTCTGGGCGGTATGGAACTGGTTCCTTCTTTCGAACGCCAAAATTCGTTGCGTTGGCCTTTTTCATAGCGGCGTCGATATTCCTTTCACTGAGCTTCTCTACGACATCTACCTCTAGACCGGGTCCCTCCACTGACGAGGTATGTCATCGACCCTTCATCAAGATATACGAAGATACTGATAGTCAAGGAGGTACTGGACTATGGTGTTGGTACCGCCGTGCCCTCCGCTCGTCTACATTTACTCGTTCCAGCAACAAGTAGTAACGTCGAGCTTTGCAAACTACTGCTTTCGATAACCATACTTGGATATCCAGCTCCCATCTTCGTCAATTATGGTGATGCAGAGGATGCAGATCCATATGCGCAGCACTTGTCTAAAGTCCAAGGCATAGCAAATTACCTCGAATCAATCTCTAATGACGATGGCATCGAGAACGATCTGATCCTGGTAGTCGACGGATACGATGCTTGGTTCCAGCTTGGTCCTACTACACTGCTGGAAAGATACTATACAGCCATAAGATTGCTTGACGAGCGCGCGATTGCCACATCTGGAGAACAGCAGGTCCTCGACCACGACATTCGTCATACCATACTTTTTGGTCCTGATAAATTGTGTTGGCCCATTGACTTTAGTCGACCAGCATGTTGGGCAGTACCAGAAGCTCCGCTAGATTCGTTCGCATTTGGTCCAGAAACGTTCACTGGTCCGATAACATCGGACTACAACCTACCTTTGTGGCTCAACTCTGGAACAAGTGCGTCGTTTACCTTGATCTTGGCCTATTTGTACCTACTGATCCTTTTTGGTAGTCATGGGACCGGTCGCAGACCTGCGAGACTTGCTCGAGGCAACACTCGATCGCATACACAACAACTTCACAATCGCATCTGATCAACTCTACTTTGCAGATGTCTTCGGTGCTCAAGAATACGCCCGTCTTGAGCTACGGCCCAACGCTACGAAGCACATGTCCGACATGTACCATAAGGGTGAACCAGACCCACCGAAGCGATCCGTACCGCCTCCTTTAAATCGCACAGAGTACCATATTGGCATCGACTACGCCTCTAGCATCTTCCAGACCGTCGCCTTTTACCGACAATTTCTAACATGGACGAGGCCTGCGAATATCTGGAAACCCGACACAAAGATATCTCTCTTCCAACCTCTTTTTGACTACTATCAATACTCGCTACCCAGCGACATCGAGACGTCAAGAAAACCCTTTGCAGCCATGCATAACTCGACCCATCAGAACACCACGTGGGCCGAGGTCGATTTGTGCCTCAACACAGCCACCAAGGAAATTCCAGTCATCATCCACTTCACGGGTGACAAGAGTCTCCGTCAGGAATGGTGGTCGAACATGTGGTACCAGTCTTCCGCACGCGAACTGAAAAATGCCAGCGTCGAGAATCATTATATGACCGAGCCTTTGTCTCAGCAGAGGATTGCAGACAGGATCTGGTACGCGGCGCGACCTGAAGATGCGTCGAGCGTAGCCTTTAGCGGGAAAGGGGGTGCGTGGTCAGATACGGGCGGGTGGTTCTCATGGGGTAATTTGTGTAAAGCTCATGAAGAAGAGCTGTATAGATGATCGTGTACATGTCTTCTGCATATCTATCGAGATGAAGACTTTCTGAAACTTCCCGGAATTGGTATCATGATTTCTCTCTACAATTTAGCACTCTGCGTGCTGCTCTGGCCACTAATATCCAGCCGTGCCTCGATCCACTGCCACAAATCCTCTCTGAAGCCCTCGTATCTCACACCTACAGTTTCCACATGCACTGCTCACGTTAGCAACTTTCCGTACCCAAACAAACGGCGTACTTACTATTGTGGTAAAACCCCTCATACCTCTTCAACTCTTTATCCTGGCAGCTAATGCTCTCCCGGACATATCTCTCACTGCCCTTGAAATCATTGACGTGATCCTCATCGCCATGCAGGACAAGCACTCTCGTTTTCCCGCCTTCATTCTTCCCCTCGCCGATCGTCCACTCCCCGCTGTCCAGCTTCTCGCCACGGTCGAGCATGTGCTCTAGTCCGAGAAGAGTGCCCGTGTCGTGGCATAGAGGATCGTTGCCCCAGGACTCGTTCTTCGCAGGGTCGTGCGATAGCCATTGCAGGTCTAATTTGTTGACGAGTTGGAAGCGCGGGAGCAATTTCGCCGCCATCTTGCCCGCCATAACGGTGACTCTCCAGGGCCTGGCGCGGGGATGTAGCGCGATGAGTGGTGCCAGAGAGATGACGCCGCGGAGTTTTGAGCAGAGGTTCGCTGGGTCCAGCGAGAGGTAGGAGAGAACTTCGGCGCCGCCCATTGAGTGGCCCATTAGGAAGACGGGCACGGGCGAGGGGAGGATTGTTTGCAGCATTGTGGTTATGTCCGCTAGGACCTGAGTTGTGTCGCCGCAGTCACCGCGCTGGATTTTCTTGGATGCAGAACGACCCCAGCCTCTATAGATGATTAGATTTCAGGTCTCTGACCGAGGAGGGGTATGGGTACCGCTGGTCGAATCCGTAGACCTCGAGGCCGTGAGAGCTCAAGAATGGGAAGAGCTCATCATAGTTGTTGCAATGATCGCTGAAACCATGCACGAACAGAATGCGACCTTTTGGGCTACCGGAAGGCTGTGGTCTGTCAGTATGATGGACATTATTGATAGAGCACAGCGTTTGACCTTCCACGTCTTGGTATAGACCTCGAAGCCGTCGTCTAGCTTCTGCGTTCCCTCTGTGACTGAACCCATGGTGATAGATGTATGTGTCTAACAAGAAGTGATTGAGAGCAAATGTTTGCTTATGATCACGACGTATGTAAGACATACGTGAGATCACATGCTGCCTCGGTTCGACGCGGCTGGAATACCTTAGCTTCGACGACGTGGGGCTAGGGCTTCGGATCGCGGTAACTCACCTTCCCGAGAGGGGAAAGCTTACCCCACGCTCGGCGACACCGGTGCCTGAGGTGCATTCCGTCTGCTTGTGACACCCGTATCACGTTTCCCTATACCATTTTCTTTAGCACATGTTCGGCATTGTGTCCTTCAGAAGCGCTATACGGTGTTCGTCTCGGAAACAAGCCATCTGCTCCGTCAATTGCGTATACTCCAATCATCGAACGTTCTTCGCCATGCCTACCGAAACAGCTCGCCAGCACGCTCAGGACTATATCGACTATGTCCATGCCAGTCCGACACCGTACCATGCAGTAAAGTTTGCGAAGCAAAGACTTGACAAGGCCGGGTTCAAGCAGATCAAAGAGAGGGACCCCTGGGGTTCGACTGTCGTTGCCGGAGGAAAGTACTACACCACACGCAATGCATCAACCATTGTGGCATTTGCAGTAGGCAAGAAGTGGAAGCCCGGAAACCCGATCTCCATCATCGGCTCACATGTTGACTCCTGTGTACTTCGACTGAAGCCTGTGTCGAAGAGACAGGCCGACGGCTACCTTCAGTTTGGCGTCGAGTGCTACGGAGGTGGACTATGGGCGACATGGTTCGATAGAGATCTGGGTGTAGCTGGTCGTGTTATGTGCAAGACAAAAGATGGCGGTATTGAGCAGAAGGAAGTCAACTTGGAAAGGCCAATTGCTAGAGTACCAAGTTTGGCACCACACTTCGGAAAAAGTGTACCTTTCGAGTTCAACAAGGAGACACAACTCTTCCCGATCGCTGGTTTGGTCGAGGCCGAGCTCAACAGGACTGGTCAGACCGCCGAGGACGCAAAGAAGGAGGAGAAGAGCCCGGAGTCGGCCGATTCATTTTCGCCCGTCAAGCCTATGAGCCAGAGGCACCACCCATACCTTTTGGAGCTCATCGCCAAGGATGCTGGCGTCAGCGTAGAAGACATTATAGACTTTGAGCTCATCCTCTACGACATCCAGAAGCCATCCTTTGGCGGTATCAACGACGAGTTTGTCCTGGCCGCTCGTCAGGACAACCTAGGAATGACCTACTGCGCGCTCGAGGGCCTGATCCGATCAACATCTCCTTCTGGAGTATCACTAGACAACGACAACACGATCCGCATGATCGCTGGCTTCGACCACGAAGAGATTGGCAGCACATCTGCCCAAGGAGCTAACAGCTCTGTTCTTCCGTCGATCGTGAGACGACTGTCTTGCCTGCCAGTGTCTAGCGACGCACAGAGCGATGCTTCGTACGACCGAGCAAGCTCCGAGACGACCGACACAAGTACAGCCTACGAGCAGACGCTGGCGACCAGCTTCATGATCTCTGCAGATATGACCCACGGAATCAACCCCAACTACGCTGGTATGTACGAGGGCGAGCACAAGCCTCACATCAACAAGGGCGTGGTCATCAAAGTCAACGCGAACCAGCGCTACGCCACCAACTCGCCGGGTATCGCCCTGCTGCAGGAAGCCGCACGAAAGGCCAACAGAAATCCAAGCGACAAGCGCACTTCTGGCGAGGGCGTGCCTCTGCAGTATTTTGTGGCCAAGAACGATATGCCATGCGGAAGCACTATTGGGTAAGTAGGCTCACAGGGTTAGTCAAGGACATTCACTGACGTTTTACAGTCCGATGCTCTCGGCCAAGACTGGTATCAGGACCATTGATGTCGGGAACGCGTTGCTCGCCATGCATTCGATCAGGGAGTGCAGTGGTGTGGAAGATGTGGCTAATGCCGTCTATCTCTTTGAGAGTTTCTTCGAGCACTATGGCGATCTGGAGAGCAAGATCTTTGTGGATTGATAGGTGTAGCAATGGAAGAATTGTCAGCCCCTCTTGTCCCTTCGACCAATCATTGCGTGCCATCTACCTGTATGCTGAGCGGCCGAACCGAACTGAGGTTGATTGGGTTTCTTGATTAGACATCGAGTGGTGAGTACAGGTACACGAGATGGAAGACATGTCACGCTTGTGAAAATGGCTTATTAGCATGAACTCTGAAGAATTGTCTAATCGAGCTTCTCTACAAATACTATCGCCCAAAGACAGGATGGTCATAAATCGTGGCTACTACTAAAACAAAGGGGGTATCATATCATATCATGCACAGTTCGCACCAGCATCATCTTCAACCTCAAAGATACTAGTCATCGGCGCCTTCTTGCTCGAGAAACTCTCACTCGCCTTCCGCGACAAGCTCAGACTCCGCATCGTCCTATCGAGGCGCGATCCCGACTCTACATCGGGTAAGACGCCGATGTGCTTCAGCGCCTCCATGTCCAGATCAATAGCGTCGTACCTGACGCTGGGATTGAACTTCCGCGTCGGCGCCAGTGGCCTTGTCGGCGTGATCTCACCACTGTCCTCTTTACTCCTCCTGCCCAGGGACACATGTTCCAGTATCTTCCGGCCCCAGATCTGCCACAACGGTTTCGTGGTGGCGAGCGCGTATGCGACGGTGCTGATGACGACTTCCAGGAGACAGAGGACCGCGATCGGCGTCTCTTTGTCGAAGAAATGGGGGCCGTATTCCACATCCTTGATGTACGGCAACCGCACGAGGGAAACGGTACTACCGATGATGGCGAGGATTATCAGGAAACACGCCGCTGCGCGCGAGCGCGGGGACATGCCGCGGCTTCGCGCGACGAGGACAATCGGAATTATGGCGAAGACCCAGTCGAAGACGGCGTTGCTGATGATCATCACCCAGTCCACTGGTTGTAGTTGGCCGGGCCGGATCGGACAGTCGACTCGTGTTAGAATGTCGATTGGACGTATGGCGCCGCAGCGCAGCATGTTGACAAGGAGGATGGCGGAGAATATGATGAGTTGCGCTGCTGCTGTACAGATTATGATATATCGTTGGAGGCGGCTCTGAGCGAGGCGGAGAAAGAAGATGGCCAGGGAGAGTTTCAGCGTTATGGATGAGAGGAGGTAGGTGAACAGATCGACGAGGAAGAGCTGGGAAGATCAGACAATGTGGCTGTGTGATGTCTAGTCGCAGCTACTCACTGCGCTCAATGCCTCGAACAGCTCCTGTGACCGTGGTTTGTAGTCGTACTTGTGAATCTCGACATAGCAATACACCACACAGCCAGTCATGCAGATGATCTGGGTGGCCAGGAGAAACCAGTCGTCGAGGCCGAAAGTCTTTGTGATATTCAACCGCGTGTAAACGCGCATGCCGACCGCGAATGTCGACAAGACCATGGACACGACAACAACGCCAACCACCCAGGCCCTTGGTGGTGCATCATCGTCGAACATGGTCGTGCCTCCGCAGCAGAGTTAGGGAGGGGCCTCTTCTGCGCGGAGATGCCCTTCTTGTCAAGTGGTCGCGGGTTGCAGGAATGGGGAAAGATGAACAGAAAGGAATGGAGAGGATCTTGCCTCATCTAAACATACCGTTTGAGGCACAGTGTCGTAGCGCTCAGCCTTACCTTTTCGATCGGTACTCTGACTCGCTTGGTTCATGTCGGCCCGCGCTATGTCAGGTATGCGGGTAGCGTAGCAGACATTAGGTAGGTGCCGTAGAGGTCCCCTTGCCGAGGGGATGCCGTACGTGGCATGTATTGGTGCGCTCAGGATGTTCAATATCGGAGCTGACTGCGGACTCGACATCACATACTCTACCTTAGTCCTTGGCCTTTCATCAACAACATTGCAGTCGTGAAAATCAGATTGTTGGTATCAAAAATCATCGTTCCAAGATCGCTGTTGTATTGGCCGTTTCATCGTTCGTCGTTTCGACTTCCCAAGCTCGGAGATGGTATCGCTTCGCTTAATCGTCTGAACACTCGGCAGATTCCATTGGAACATTTGAGCGGTCAATCAATATCCATAGAAGTTTACCAGATTTGTATATGGGAGAGATGATGTGTGCTTGACCGGTCAGTCGCCATGGTAGGCACTCGTGGCCTACAAGATAGACACTGTCGTAGAATTCTGGGCTTCTATCTTTACATAGCCATAGCCATATCCTAGCCTAGTACCGTGTTCATAGGCGTACACATGATTCACCGAGCTGTTCACCTCGACGAAACGACTGTGTATTTATGCCGAAGCTGTGCCAGTGGGATCGGGATCCGGCTTCGAGGCAAAGGGGAGCTCCGATACGACCAGAGGTTCAGGTATTCTGCGAGTAGGACACCATCAGCCCGTCGTTAGCAGGAACCGGGTATTTATCAAGTACCTTAATCTGGAGTAAGAATTTGCCCAGTGTTTCACCTTGCCGCCTGACTCGAGAGTTCTAAGCACATGGCGAGCATGGAATCTCAATTGCGAGGCTTGAACTATATTGATGGTTTGAGAGGTCATTTCGTTTTAACAAGGCACGTTACGAAAAGAAGAAGCAAAAGGATAATGCGATGGTGGTATCATACTGTCTGCTCCGCAGAGCAAGAAAGTTGGCCAAAAAAGAATGTCGTATATGTCAATCGTGCCTCGTATCAAACAAGCGAAGAGCCCAGCTCTTGCTATCAGACGGACCAGTAGCCGAGATGGTCAATTACTTCCGCTTCGTCTTTTATGCAACCTCCGGCTCAACCGAAGAAGAAATACTCAAGATGCTGAAGTCTATACCATATCTTTCGAGCCGTAGTAGTGTGTGTAGTCGAACGAGTCGCCTCTGCTATTCGACCCTGCTTCGTGCTCGGCGATGACCGAAACGCTGGGTTGTTTGCGTAACTCGATCTCGTCTGTCGATACACGGAAGGTCTTTGACATGCGGATACCAGAGGTAATCTTGCTTTTGTCGTCGGTCGTGCTTGCGTTGCTGCTGTTCCATGTGAACCAAGAAGTCTTCTTGCGGTCCACCGTGTTGACAGAGTTCAAAGTGGTAGAGTTGCCCATGTAGACGTCTGGCTGGGCCTTGCCTTGTGGAGCTTGCGACTTGCGGCGTGAGATGACATTTGACCAGATGCTGCCAGAGACGCCTGCGAGGGAAGGCGCAAATGCGATCATGACAGACTTGACGGCTGGTAGACACATGATGATGATCGCGAGGTGGTTCTCGACAGTGCACCAGATGAGGAGAACACCGAGGTAGTCTGAGATATATGTTAGCATTGCGACCAAGACAGTGCCGAAGACAAGCCACGTACAGAATCCGTCGTCACTGGCGTCGAGCCATCTCTCCAAGTAATAAAGGCGCAAGACGCTAGCAACAACGACAATGAAGCCCATTGCGAAGAGAAAGTTCATTGCTGCTGCCTTGGACTTAGACAATTGAACATCGCGAACGATCAAGATTGGCAGGACGTAGAGGACAATATCGTTGACGATCATGATGGCAGCATTTGCGTAAAGGTAGGCGTTTAGGTTGATGCAAGAACCAGGTGTCGCTGGGTACCATTGTTTGTGGAATGGGACGCAGCGAAAGACAAATGCCACCAAGCTGCCAACGCCAAATATGATGGCAAGGATAGCCATGGTGACCAGAGCTCCAAAGTACTTTTGGTCTCGGGACAAGAGTTGGTAGAATTGTAGCAGCGAAAGCTTAACGAACATGTTGCAAAGGAGGTATGCAGTAAACAAAGCACTGAGAATCTGTGGATGTGTGTTAGAAGGCGATATACCTGAATTCTGATCAACTTACTTTGGCAAAGAAAGCATATTCTTCTGCGCCACCACTAACGAACCGCTGACCGAGACCATATCCGGTTTCGACGATTTGCAAGATGGCTTCTGTCAGTCCGCAGATAAGGGCGAGAATGAGCATGACTGTCTTCTGTGAGTATCAAGGCATGCGCAAGATGTCCAAGCTACATACTGTCATGTGACTGGAGCGTTCGTGTCTTCTGCCATGTCCTGTAAATACGTGTGACCGTGGCTGTTGTGCTCATCACACAAAAGGCGATGTTGATGGCGGTGACAGGCGCCATAGTGGATGCCATGATGATGGCGGCAAATGAAGGTAGAGAAGGTTGATTGCTGAACGAGTGAAGAGATAACGATGAAGACGCAGGCAGTGATGAATATCTCAAGAAACCGTTACGGGGCGAGGACAAGGGATATATGTGTAAGTGGCTGTGAAAGATGATCGCAAGCACCTGCCCATCGGCACAACGGCAATGCAGGCAACTGTAGCCCTCTCGTGTCTTGCATGACAGTTGAGAGACGTACCCGTACCTTTGCTCGCTATAGGTCGCGGTGTACCTACCGAACGGTCCCAGATTGAAACAAAGTTATAGCTGATTGCATCTCGCCAATATGTTTAGGCGAGTACTACTATACCAGTCCTGCGCGATTCAGGGTTGACGTGGGGGTGTTGTTTCTTGATCCACCATTCAACGGTCAAGTGCATGAGCACGGTTTTGAAGTGGGCAAAAAGGAAATAAACCTGTAACTAGTAGTCGCTTGTAGATGCATGCTCGATCGTCGGCCGATGGGCAAGGCCTATGATGCAGGTTAATTGAGCGTGGCTCGCACGGGTCGGGGGGCCTCCGCAGGCTTCTCCGTATATTGATCTGCAGGGATATATAGTACTGTTCCAGTCTGCTTTCACGGAGCATGAACCGATGCTGGCCTTTGGACAGCGTTTGACGACCTGCAAAATGAGATGACCGAGGAAGGATAGTGGTGTCGACGGTGTTGAGGTCGTGTTTTCTGGGGTTAGACGTGTTTTGCCTACCTAGATGCAAACAACTCTCTGCCTACGGCGTCAGACCACAACAAGGAAGCAGACGATAGGAGAGATCCTCCATCACACATAACTTGACCCCCACATGGATGGCGATGCAAAGACGCGGTGGACCGTGTCGAAGTCTGGACGGTGATAGACAATTGCGACGTACAGATACCTGTGCGAGATAGGAGATGAGAGCAAGACGCTTGGAAGCGGACAGACCCGTTCACGGTCCGCCTTCCTTCCGCTACCTTGTCCGGTGGCTCCTGCCAAGGATGGCGTCTGTCACTAAAACCTTAAAATTCCGAGACACGTGCAGGCAGCAGGCAACAGACAGCCCGTCTTTGCTGCCACATTTATCGAACAGTACTATTTACGATCGCAATCGACATGAACATCGCAGACGGCGGACCGCAGTTTCAGTTGCTCTCGGCCAGAAAGACTACTGCAGCCAACTGCAGTAGTCCTAAATTTCTCTTACGACGGGAGCAAGGACACAAGTTCCTATCATATCTGCAGCCACAAATCCGGCCTGTCTTCGGTTTCGCTACGCCATGCCTCGCACGATTGATCCACCCATGACCTGCATGGGCTCACCGCACGACACGCATTGGTACGCTCGAGCAGCCTCTCAAGTCTGAACGTTGACGGGTTGTTGCAGTTGCGGACTCCACATCTTAATCAATCAAAGTGTGTTGAAGCGATGTCAGGAATCAGGACAGCGGCCTCGTCCGAGTCGAGTGGCTTTTCCCACCTACTACTGTCTTTCGAGATGCGAACCAAGCCAAACTACTGTGGTAGCATCAATTGCACAATTCCTCTCTCGCGTCCAGGACACGAAAATAACAACTTATTGTTAGAAAATTACGTTCGTATTGAGCAAGCAGCATTGCGACGCCCACCACTCGCTGCTCGTAGGTAGGGTAGCGTCTTCCACACAGTCGTCATCAAGGGCTGGGTAACGCTCCAATCGCCTAACAACTGATAGTCTCGTGGTTTGACGATCACGAGAGTGAAATCTAGAGCTCCCGGTCTCGTTTATAGAACGCGCCGAGACGAGTCATTCCGGAGCAAAGATGCTGCTGGACGATTGAACAAACGAATCACCATAACTGGGCCAACAAATGCTGGAAATGCACTCCTGACCCGAGGATAAGGATTCGGGCACCCAACACCGGGGACATTCCCGCCACCATGTACCTATACTGTACGTATCCAATCCTTCTCCAGTAAAAGTCGTAACTTGGCAGGGGATTTCGGATCGATTGGACCTTCCTCGAATCTGGTGGAGTCATAGATATGGACCGAACACAACTTACACTCCTGAAGTCGAGCAGCTGCAGTGGTGTATCGGTCGGCGTCGGGAACAGCGTGTGCAGATACTACGTTAAAGAAGAAGGTCGAGACGGGAATCAAGACACCACTCTCGAGAGTCGCTCGTGCTTCAAGACCAAGACGCCGCCGTGCAGATACGGATATGCAACCATCTTCTGGAGTAGTGAAAGACATCATATGTGCAGTTTCAGAACATCACAATCTAACTGCGATCACCTGTTTCACATCGAGACTGCCAGCACTCATCGACGTCCGATAATTGACGCAGCCAGACCCAACCGCACACTCAGGAAGCGACTATTTGACGATCATCAGGTACGCATGCCGCGGTTCCTGTCGAATAACCTTCGACCTTCGAGAGCTGGTCTGAGGTGACAGGGCTTCACGGTCGGCTGCAGAAGTAGCTCAAGTTGAATCCAGAACACCCCACGCTTCATGATTCGCACGAACGACACGCGGGAAAGCCATCATATGACGAGATGCGGAGCGCAACATATCGGCAGAACCTCCAGTATATTAACCTGACCATGTTGTTTGCTGATGCGATAACCAGCTCTTAATTATCCGTCCGCATACATGGATCAGCAAGAGCCGAATGCGAATCAGGCCCATTCTATTGGTCTTGCATCACTATACTGCCTAAATTACTGCCCAAATTATGCGGTATGGTATAATAAATCAACAAACACATTTCGCTTGCATGCGCTGGAACCAAACTAGTTCCTGGCACTGTAAAGTCAAGCCGCTCTTTCCAATCCCGCAATCGGTTAATCAATTCTGGCTACAAAACAAACAACGTTGAAGCCATATCCAATTGCTGTTCAACTGCTTTTCTCAACTAATCGCTTGGTCTCGAGCGTGCAATTATCTCACAGATCATCGTCTTCTCGCAAGCACGGGAACAGCTACGGGTCAACTTGCTTCTTGGCAGTCGTTGCATAACCATTGCTCTGAGGTCATGTCAGTACAACTGCTGGGAGAAGGATAGAGGTCAAACATACCGCCTTCCGGGGGTATCTCGTCCAGATTTGTACACGAGATGTGAAACCATGCCATCGGACATTGCTCGTTGTCACATCCGATCATTTGCCCTTCGGACGGTCCTCCGCAGTAACAGTAGGTCTCTTCCTCGGCTTGCACTTCCTGCTGCTCTTCCGCCTCATCCTCATCCTCATCCTCATCCTCGTCTTGATACCGCACTCTCTTCCTCTTTGCCTCGCGCTGTGGATTCTCAACCAACCGCGCACTTTCTTCATCTTTTCCCTGTTGTTCTTCCTCGGGATCAAAAGTCCCATTTTCCGGATCCTCAAGCGCATTAACAATCTTCCTCAAACCCATCTCATCCCCCTCCTCCGTCTCATTCAACTCAGGATCGATCCAGCCCTCGGTATAACTACCACCAAAATCAATAATCCACAATCGCGCCTTATCGTCGACCATGAAATTATCCGCCTTGGCATCTCCCCACACAAACCCGTTGTCATGCAGCACCTTGATCATCCTCGCCGAGTCGGCCGCCCAGGTCTGTCGCTTGTCCTCGGCGACGTCGGTGTCGAGCATGTGTGTCAACGGCGTCGGTGACGGGATGTGAGTCTGCAGGAAGCCGACGATTGTGGACTTGGGCGATGATGGTAGTGATACGAGACCCAGCACCTGTGGCACGCGGATCTTGGTGTGCAGGCCGCGCGCCTCCATGTCTTTCATCATCTTGAGCTCGCGCTTGGTAGGACCTGGCTGCGTCATGTCGACGAGTTTGAGGAAGTAGGTCTCGTTTGTCGTGGTGCTGCGCACGATGCTGGGGTGCAGTGGTGAAGGCGAGGAGGAGGTTTCGAGAATCTCGAGGTCGGTGGTTTTGTAGCTGGGTATGTTGTAGTTCGTGATGTATTTTGGTAGAGGCAGTGAGGGGATCAGGTTTGTGATGCGCTGCTCGAGCTCGGGGATTGCACTCTCCTTGATGGGCAGTAGTTCGTCATCTGTATTCGCGATAAGGCTGTAAAAGTGTGCTGGGCGGTGGTACCAGTCGTGGAGGGTCAGGGTTGTCTTCTCTTCACTGGCTGGTGCTTCTTGGGCAAAGATGTCGCCGAACGGTGCGATGATCCAGTCATGTAACTCGCTCGAGGCCTCTTCCTCGTTGTCATTCTCTGCCAATTGTACGCCGCTGTCTTTGCTGTCTTTGCTGTCTTCCGGTACTGGTGGACTCGAGCCGTAGCCCGAATCGGTTTGGCCGGCCTCCTCGTACGCGCCGTCGTCTTCAAGCTTGCGCTTTCTTTTCTTCGTGTTATCGACGTTCCCCTGCTCTTCACCGTCGCTGACGCGGACTGCATTCAACATCTCGAGGTATTGGCCTTTGATTGCGTCCGACTCGAGTTTGTCCACGTTGATCATAATGTGGAAACGCACATTGTGGACGAGCACGGTCAAAGCCGAGTTGTCGTCCTTGTCGTAGAAGAAGTTCTCGGTGTGGCATGTAGGCGCCGTGTCTTCCTGGGTCTGGCTGCGTGTTGCGGCCATGATCGTGAGTTGTGTAGATGTCTGTAATACGTTCTTTCACAGCAATCCGGGTAATGTCGTAGTATATCCAATCGGTGTATATGTGCTTAGAAAACCACCAATAACTCCCGAAATCGTAGAATAGATGAAAAAGAGTAGATGACCGGAATAGGAAGCATTATTGAAGCAGACGCCAAATACGCGACCTACCGCTATCTCACCTGGGGTTCACAGATGTCATTGCCCGTGATTTCGAGGACCTTTCGACAGATCCGAACACCGATCTACAGAAACAGATCTATAATGCCAGGAACGCCGCGATATGATTCGTTCGGAGCATGGTGCATTTCTGTATCTGGTAAGGTTGCCATAGATTGAGTTTGATGTTTTAAACGTTCGATCTGACGGCTCTAAGTGGTTGCGTCATAACCAGCCTTGCGCGTGTTTTGTCGCGAGATAGGAGCGCAAGGAAAGTACTTTACGCGTGAGATCCAATGATGAGGACTGGAGGGAATGTTGCAGGGGTGTGACTATCAATGATTAGCTTGCATAGAGAGAGATATTGCAAGCTCGTCATATGCCTGCTTCTGACTCTGCTTCGTTCGAGGCTGGCCATTTTCCTGAGGTCCTGCTGCCAAGGTCAATGAAGCTAACGTCGGCGCTGTCCACGAAGGAAGACATTGCAATGTCCGACATGGAGCAAAAGAATCCCATCTTCTCCTAGAAAGTGTCGTGGGAACCCATCCACAGAGGTCCATCGCAAATGTTGTTGTATAGATAAAGTCGTGTCATTACACTGCAACGAGACTGTAACAATGTAGTTGTGCATGCGCAACACTTTCACAAAACTACCCAATCCTGTGTCTGCGTATACCCCAAGTCACCTCCACAGCAAGAGCATGATTATCATAGTACCAGTCATACAACCCTTAGGTAAGGTATCGACAGCATACGTGCCGGTATACCATTCCTGGCCTTGCCTTATCTCCAGGGCGCAGCGGCATTCCGATTGAGCGGTCGCGTCATGCTCGCTTGGCGTACGGGGCGCAGAGTGGTGGGCGGAGCAAAAGCTGGTTGGGGCAACATGAATTATCCTCAAATGAAGCCTTCGCACAACAACTTGAGGCAAGAGGTCACGATCACAAAGACGGCGGGTTTTTATCATCCATACGAAGTCGAATCCACGTACATATCGAGCGTGTTACGAAAGTTCAAGTCGGAACATGTCGCGCGAAAACGACGTCCTGCACCACGCCATCTCCCTCCGGCCGCACCCGTTTCATGAGCACCCTGACCGCGTGGCCGACCACAACCACGGTCGAGTCGTCTCACTGCCTGGCGGTATAGTGCCCTGCCTACCACTTGCAGATCAGAAGCCAGCGGCCAGCACTGCATACGAGGCTGAAGCAGCCTCCTCTCACGATCCTGTTGCGCGACCTACTTTCGCCCGGTCCGGAAGCACTTCCGATCCCGAAGATGTCGAAAGTCGATTACCGAGTTACAGCGAGGAGGGCGATCCATATCACCTTTCGAGCTCTATCAAAACGGCGGAGCAGATCGAGGAGATTCGTGCCAATTCGTCGAGGAAGCGCGCTGGCTCTAAGACCGCATGCGCACCTTTCGTAAAAGGAAAGGATGCACTACACGCCAAGAAGATTCAGGCTTTCTACGAGTCGCAGAACGAAAACATTGAGCGCATGCTCATGCCCGTGGATGAGCATGTCAGACAGGCAAAGGAAGAATTTGGTGCGGATCAACTGAAGTTCAAGATTGCTGTCTATGGTTCGTTCGCTGCCAACGTCATCTTGGCCGGCCTGCAGCTGTATGGCGCTATTGCTTCCGGATCGCTGTCTCTCTTCACAACCATGGCTGACGCCATCTTCGACCCATTGTCAAATGTCACACTGATCTTGTCGAACCGCGCCATCAATTCGGTAGACCCAAGAAGGTTTCCCTCTGGAAAAGCAAGGATCGAAACGGCGGGCAACATTGTCTTTTGCTTTCTCATGACTTCGGTGTCCTTCATCCTGATCGTCTTATCCGCTAGAGAGTTGGCAGCAGGGTCCACTGAACAGACAACCCCCTTACATGTGCCTTCGGTTATTGCCGTCGGTGTAGCATTCTGCACCAAATTTGCCTTGTTTTCGTACTGCTGGGCCTTACGAAACAAGTATAGCCAGATTCGCATCCTTTGGGAAGACCACCGTAACGACCTTTTCATCAACGGCTTCGGTATACTCACCTCGGTCGGCGGTAGCAAGCTTCGGTGGTGGATCGATCCTATGGGCGCCATCATTCTATCCTGTCTGATCGCCTTCCTCTGGCTTCGAACTGCTTACTCGGAATTCCAACTCCTTATTGGCGTGAGCGCAGACACCAACATGCTGCAGCTTCTGACCTACATCTCGATGACACATAGCCCTCACATTCTCGGTCTGGACACAGTTCGCGCCTGGCACAGTGGGCCCCGTTTGATCGTGGAAGTCGACATTGTGCTGGATGAGCGCATGGCGTTGAGAGACTCGCACGATATTGCAGAAGCTCTGCAGACAAAGCTGGAGAGCTTACCTGACGTTGAACGTTGCTGTAAGTGAGCATGGTCTGAACAACTTATGATATTTGCTGACATTGATCCTCAGATGTCCACTGTGACTTTGAGGTATCTCACAAGCCAGAACATTTTACGAAGAAGCAGCTATGATTGGGCACCACTAGGAAGACGTTATGATAAACGAGTCCATAGTAGTATCTATGTTAGGGCCTCGAACCACGACCCACGATGATCCAGACCCTTGCGAACGACGATATTTCATCCACCGGTCGGCTTGATTCCGACGAGATGCATGAACAACATAGGGTGTTTGGTCTCACATAAGTGGATTCGGCGCGAACGCAAGGTGCCATCTGCTCGTTGGTAAACGAGATGGATGTCTGCGCATCCGAGCGACCTGCAGCGGTCTGAACCAAACTATCGACACTGCTAAATGTAAACAAGCACTGCTCGAGTCAGATAAATTAGCAAACTATGGTCAATGCTATCGATTTTCCTCACGGATGAACAATAAACTATGAGCACCTTATTGGAAGTTGTTTCTACTTTTAAACTCAAGCTTAACCATCCGCCCCCAGCTTCATCAAACTCTATGGATCTACTAAGCAATTCACTTTTTCCTCCTCGATATCAACACCGGTCAGCAGATCAAGAATTGCGTCGGCCAAGTGAACTGGCACCGGCAGTGATGCAATGACGAGAGATCACTTCGCCGTTTGACTCTACCGCAGACTTTTCCATGCCGCACTCGTATGCCGTAGAAGAAGATGCCGTGTTCTATCTCGGGTCCTGCGGCTTCCATGTCTCTTCTCCGTTAGCAACGGCGACCAACTCTCGAAGCGCCGAAATGTTCTTCTACGTATTATTCTTCGACTTCCGTGTCTCTTCTCCGTTGCCAACGGGGACCAACTTTCCAAGCGCCAAGATGTTCTTCTAAAGCTTCTTTGACTTCCGTGTCTCTTCTCCGTTGGCAACGGGCGAAAGCATGTGGATGGACTAACGGCAGTGTTCTTGATCTACGTAATGCTGCCCGAATGCGGCCACCGGTAGAGAAGCCGTTGACGTGAATGCGTGGCTTCAAGGAAACTGCCGTATCTCATTCTCCTGTCCGGTGTCGCTGCCATGATGTCTGTGGCTTTACGTACGTGCCGCCTACGTACTGCCGTGCCGTGTCGCGTGGTGGTTGGGAATGTCATCGAGTATGTGATGCCGAGGAGCGCATGTCATGTCGATGGCATGTCTCACATGATCAGTAACCACAAAACTACCTCATGCTAATTGTTGTACACATAGGATTTAAGAGAACACTATTTGACAAGCTTCAATGCCCCGCGAAAGCCTCGAAGGTTACACATGTAGACCAGAGTTACCACTCTTTGATCGAGGTGTGTTCAAGTTTGTGGTTTGGCTGTGTTTTGCTCCACCAAACCTCGCCAAGACTCGTGTTCATTGGCTCTGACCGGGCGCTATCCGCCGCTTGGCGAAACGTTCTTCCAACGTCCATGTGGTGTCCCCAGCCATTGCAGGGCAAACTTCACGACTCTGACACACCTCATACCTTACTATCGACACACCTTATTCTTCACTATCGACAACTTTGTTTGCGCCTTGAGAAAGTGACGCAGAGTTAGTCGAATCATTAATGCCGGTGTGATTGTATTGCTTCGAAGTACCAGCGGTACATTCCGATATTGCAGAGCTTGACCTGGGTCAACATGCTCGAGATATACATATCGACCAGCCGGACATGAGGTCTCGCCAACACCATGTTATATCCATCTCCGTCATGACCGGTTGTTCTTCTAAGAACCTTCCAAGTTTCCGCCGAACGAAAGCCCGACCGCTCACCGAGGCATCTGGAGGTCCGACGCTCAATCGGAGAGAGTCAGGAACCAACGGTTATAGCGGTTTTGACTCGAGTAGACTTCGGCATACCAAAACCAGAAATCGGGTTACTCGTTTCTTCGACATGAAGCACTGATATGTCGTTTGGCTCGATTGCTGTAGACGATTGCCAATGACCATCACGCCTTACAATACACACCCATGGCAAGTCACAGATGTGCTTCTTTAGCAAGGAAATACTGAGGCTTTCGACCATACCACATTACGTATTTACAAGACCGAACTCTCCTACCACCAACAGCACAACTTCGTGCAATGTGTCACGATTACACTTTCCCTTGGTCGGGACCTAGTTCGGCTGATTCGTTTCCTGGGTCTATCGAAGGATGCATCCGGCATCCGTCAGCCAGAGACTTCGTGCGATACAACGGGCCTAAACGGTTTGTAGAATGGTCCCGGACCGTCGGCATGTGTTTCAGTCAACGACGAGGCAGTTTTTGAGGCACATCTCGAGGTGAAGTAGACTTTGGTATAGCAGGTTTTGGTATATTAGTCTCCATCGCTCACCTCTCATACCATTCATTCCCCATCAATCTCCACACTCTCTACACAACAGCACAAACACAAAGAAGCTTCGGCCCCACTATCCTTAACCTTCAGCCCTTCTTATCACAATGCCTTCTTTCTTCTCCACCGCATTCGCAGCTGGCCTTGTCAGCATGGCCGCTGCAGCTGCGATCCCAGCCAAGAACTCGACCTTCCAGACTCCTCCAAAGCCTGTGGTCGGTGCTACCTTCAGCGTTGAGCAAGTCTCCATTGGCCAGACCGCCCTTCCTCCTCCAGCCGTCGCCATGCTCAACACTTACGCCAAGTTCAAGAAGACAGCCAAAGCCCCAAAGCACCTCAAGGCCGCCGCCACTGCTCAGGCAGACGCCCAGGAGGGATCCGTCGAGGCCATTCCAACAGCTTACGACGAGGAGTACCTCACACCTGTCACCGTTGGCGGTCAGACACTCAACCTCGACTTTGACACTGGATCGTCCGATCTCTGGGTCTACTCGTCTCTTATGAGCGAGGACGACCAGGAGGGTCACGAGGTCTACGAGATCAACCCAGAAAACGTCATGGAGGGTTACAGCTGGCAAATCGGGTACGGTGACGGTTCCGGTGCCTCTGGCACAGTCTACTCGGATAGAGTCCAAGTCGGCGGTGTCACCGCCACTTCTATGGCTGTCGAGGCTGCCACCTCCGTCTCTTCTGCCTTCCTGTCAGACACCAACAACGATGGTCTCCTCGGTCTTGCTTTCGACAACGTCAACCAGGTCTCCCCAAAGCAGGTCCCTACCTTCTTCGACTCCGTCAAGAGCACTCTTCAATCCTCACTCTTCACCGTCACCCTCAAGAAGGGCGCCCCTGGTACCTTCGACTTTGGCTACATCGACGAGACCAAGTACACCGGCGACATCACCTACGTCCCAGTCCAGAGCCAGAGCGGTTTCTGGATGTTCAACGCTGGCGCCTACAAGGTCGGCAACAACGCACCAGCGGCGCAGCACATCGGTAAGGCAATCGCCGACACCGGCACCTCGCTCCTCTACCTCCCAAAGAAGATCGTCAAGAACTACTACTCCAAAATCCCTGGCTCCCAGAACAACGCCCAGGTCGGTGGCTGGATCTTCCCTTGCGACTCCGCCATGCCAGACCTGACGGTCATGATTGGCGGTAACCCATTCGTCGTTCCTGGCTCTCTCCTCAACTACGCTCCTGTCAGCAACACTCTCTGCTTCGGTGGTGTTCAGCCAAACATCGGCATGGGCTTCTCCATCTTCGGCGACGTCTTCCTCAAGTCTGTCTTTGCCGTCTTCGACCAGACTGAGGCCTCTCCTCGTCTCGGATTCGCCGCCCAGGCATGATCGGTCCACTCCTTTTCTCGTTTCTGCATCGCACGGAAAAAGCATTTCATTGGCGCTCGGATAGACCTCGCAGAGAGCATTTACTGGTGTTTTGGGATATGGTCCTCCACGGTGCAAGCATTTGATCGGCGCTTTGGGATAGATTTGAAAGCATTTTCTGGTGGCATTGGCATTGGCATTGGCATGATCGAGACGCATATATAGACATTACGAGCGCATGAAAGCATTTCTTCCGAACCACAAACAAAGTTCCTCCCTCTTCTCAGTGACAACCTCTCCACACTAGCGTCGGCATGTCGGCTTTTGCCTGATGTCGCGGAAGTGGATCTGCCCTTCTGACGTTCAACAAAGTGTGGGGCAGATTCAATGCTCGGCCAGCAACCGTGACAAGTCATTCTTTATATTGTAATCTTTCAATACAGCGACCATTGGTACACCGCAGGATCCCATTCCAATTCATTATGGCACCTCCACAGTACTTGACCGGTGACCAAGCCGGCATTGACGCATTTCTCGACCGCTTCGATGTAAGTCCAAGGCTCGGGGCATTGTGAATGAGTGATGGACATCTAACGATCATATCCAGGTATTCCTCTTCGACTGCGATGGTAGCGCTCCCCTATGACTCGCTATAGCACTGGCAACGTGCAGAACCACGAAAGAACAATGGCTGATCATACCGAAGGATAGGCGTGCTATGGTCCGGCGATCACCTCTTCCCAGGAACAGCCGAAACGCTCGAGATGCTCAGATCAAGAGGTGCGAGGACATGAACACATATGGCTACGAAGAGTCGCTGAGCGGCGCGCACAGGCAAGCAACTCGTCTTCGTCACCAACAACAGCACCAAATCCCGCGCCGACTACAAGAAGAAATTCGACACCATGAACATCCCCTGCAAAGTGGTACGTAACGGCGCCCTCACACTTTTCCTGCACACACACTCACGCACTCACAGGACGAAGTCTTCGGCTCCGCCTACAGCGCCTCCATCTACATCAGCCGGATCCTGAAGCTGCCCGCGCCAAAGAACAAAGTCTTCGTGCTGGGCGAGAGCGGCGTGGAGCAAGAACTGGCCAGCGAAGGCGTAGCGTACATGGGCGGCACCGACCCGGGCATGCGCCGCGACATGGAACCAAGTGACTACACGTCGATCGCGGACGGCAGCGCGCTGGACCCGGACGTGGGCGTCGTGCTCGCCGGCCTGGACTTCCACGTCAACTACCTGAAGCTGTCGCTGGCGTTCGCCTACCTGCGCCGCGGCGCCGTCTTCCTGGCCACCAACACGGACAGCACGCTGCCGAATGCCAAGACGCTGTTCCCCGGTGCCGGTGCCATTGGCGCGCCGCTCGTCAAGGCGTATGGCAAGGAGCCGCTCGCGCTCGGAAAGCCCAGTCAGGCTATGATGGATGCTATTGAGGGCAAGTTCGCGTTCGATAGGAGCAGGACTTGTATGATTGGCGATCGCTTGAATACCGATATTCAGTTCGGCATCGAGGGCAAGCTTGGCGGCACGCTGGCGGTGTTGACGGGTGTCAGCAAGAAGGAGGAGTTCCTTGCTGAGGGCGCCGAGGTCGTTCCCAGCGCGTATCTTGATAAACTTGGGGACTTGCTTGGGCCGGGGGCGAAGGTTTGATGAGGGAAATTGAATGGAGTGATAGACCGCCCTTCTTATCCATGTGCCTCGTTGCTGTGTCTGTGTTTGCGCCAAGTCTACTTCATGATTGAAATACGACTATCGTACTATCATACTATCAGTCCTAGCCCAACGTCGTATCGTACAGGTCTCTCAAGCTATCTGTACTCGAAACATTGCATATTGGTATCTATGTAAAAACGCTACGCTATCATGCAAAGCATCAGCCAAAACCCAGATCATCCGTACCACCGCGAGCCAGCTCTAACCGAGTATCAAGCCAAGTCAGATCAACTGTACTGCCGGCGTAGATGCCCCGCCGTCCACGACTAAGACATCACACTGGGCCTGCGCTGCGGCCTCAACTCCAACCTCCTCCACATGCCGACATGCACAATACCCTCCTCATCCCACTCGCCCATGTCCAGATCTCTTACAAACCCCAGCTTGGCCCAGAACTTATCCGCGATCGCTTTCTGCGCATGTATGAGCACGAGGCCCCTCCAGTGATCGTCCTCGTCCGCAGCGACGCCGAGCTCGAGCTTCCTGTGCTCGGCCGCCGTCGGTGACATCGGGGGCAGGATGTCGTCCTGGTGCTCGGTCGCCCACGAGAGCGCGGCGTTGACGAGGAGATGCGAGAGGCCGAGTCCTGCTTTGCGTCAGCGCCTGCTTTGAAGATTGAAAAGAAGGGGAGGGGTAAAGTTTTGGCAGCGTAACGTACCGCGGAAGGGCTTCAGCACCGCCAGTCGCCCGAACTTGATATACGGCTCCTTGCCGTTGCCTGGCTGTGCCCGCGCGCCCTTGTCCGTGTCCGGCACCGCGCCCTCGGCGTTGTCGATCTTGTGACTACTCCCCGGCTCCGGGTGAGGGGGATGAGGCGGCGGCACCAGCCTGATGGTGCCCACGGCCAACTGGTTCGCGGTGCTGCTCTTGCGATCGCCATCGCCGTCCTGGCCCGCGCTGTTCCCTGACGTGCCGACCGAGGCGTACGCGACCCAGTGCCAGGAGCGCGCGTCGTCGCTGTCGAACTCGTTCTCCAGCGGGATCTGCTGCTCGTCGACGTAGACTTCTTCGCGCACGCTCATGGCGTCGCGGAACACCTCGGGGATCTTGTCGTCGACTTGGTGCGAGTGTAGCTGTGCCGAGTCGTAGCCGGCGAGCAGGGCGCCTGGTGGTGGCAGGAAGCCGATGAATTGAGACATTATTGCGGTAGTGGTTAGGCGAACTCAGACCGCAGGTGGTTGAAGGAGTAGAAGATGTCGGTGCTAATTGACCGGTTGGTTGCTTTCAATTCCGGTGGATGAGACGAAGACGAAAGGCTCGCGAAGCTAGACACAAAGAGCTCAGTAAATACGCATTGTCAGGTACCCAAGGCAGGCAGCACCCTGCTCCTGTCCGAGAGCCGTCTTGTAAAAAAGAGGAGACGGCGGAATTGCTGCAAATAAATTGGTTGATTAGATGATTCAGACAACAATCATCAAAGCGATCGTCTTGGCGGTGTCATCTGTTGATTGATCAGTGAAGTTGTGGAGCTGTCGGGCCCACTTCACTCTCCGTCTCACACCACTGTTTTAGCTGGAGGTTACGGTAACGCAACATGCCGGATCTGCACGTCAAGCTGTCGCGTCACTCAGATCACGACACCACATCCTCACAAACACAGCAAGTGACTCCTATGGTCTCAGGAAGTAATGATCTCAGGATATAGGTCTATGATTTACTCGAAAGAATACTAGCAGCGTCATCGCCCTTGGAGAGTCTAGCCCTCCTTCCCAGGCGTTCCTTCTAAGAGGCAGATTTCCTCGCTTCTGTACTGAGATGATCCTGTATATCCTTCTCACGCTCTTTAACCAAACTAGGTTTCACGGCCGCCCACTCTGCTTTGCTGTCTCTGGACCACGGTGCTTTTGTTGGAGTCGCGGATAAGTGCTTGCGTGGAGCTGTCAGAGTCCTTGCCAAGGCCTTGATACTCGGGATGCGTGATGGTGGTTTTGGGTTCGGTGCGTCTGTGGTCGGCTGTGGTAGCATTGTGGGCGGCGGCGCTGATTGAGGTATTGATCCCGCCTCCATCATTGGCAGTACTGGTTGTGATTCAGAGATCGGTGTACTGGGGAATCCGCCTGGTAATGCGGCAGTGGCAGGTGGTAGTATGGTCTGGACACTAGTCGTGCTTGCGTTGTTTGGCTGATCACCTGCGTTGCTTAAGGGCTGAATCGATACAGGCATCATCTCTCCAGGTGGGCTTGATTGAGTAACGATGGAGGGCTCTATGGTTGGGACTGCCTGACTTGCAATAGCCGGCGCAATGTTGGAAGGTGGTGAAACGGTGCTTGGAGTTGTGTTGGCCAAATCCGTGGGTGTCACGTCTCTTTGCACAATACGGGGCGCTGTGGGAACAGTGCTTGAACCTGTGTTGGTTGAGTCGGCCGGTACCACGTCTCCTTGAACGACGCTGGGTGCCGGTGGAACAGTGCTCGGACTGATGTTTGTCGAGTCTGGCGGTGTCACGACTTTCTGACCCCAGCCGTCACTCGCCTTCAATACTGGTGATCCTGCTGGTGTGTCGTCGGGTGTTGCAAAGGGTGTCATGGCGTTGACAGGTGATGCAGCGCCAATAGTGCTCGGAGCCAATGAGATGTTGGACCCTCCGACCGTAGGCGTGCTCACTGCCGAAGGAGAGTTTTGACTCGCAACGATCTGAAGGGTTGGCTGCTCAATATGGTCAGGTTGTTTATCCTGCTTCTTCGAGAGATCGACCCCAAGTTCCCGAGCTGCGTGCTCTACAAAGTCCAACAAGTCCGGCATAGATTTGGTGCGCGATCTCAAGAATTCAGGTGGTGTGTCTAGGATGATCGAGAAGTTTTGATTGTGGTCGAGTACTGCACGAGGTCGGGTGTCTGCCGATCGTAGAGAGTCCGACACACTCGCGATCTCGTTGGACAACTGATCCATCTCTGTGCGGCCAGGTGGTCCATTCCTGAGGTTGGTGATCACCATGTCGAGGGCTCCACGATGCTCGATGATGATTGCATCTATCATATCTCCAAGATCGGCTGCCACAAGAGTGCCGATCTGATGAGGTCGTGCATCGGCGACCGCGGCACCCGGTAGATTGACCGTCTGATGCTCCTCTGCAGTACCAATCATGGAAGGACCCTGCATAGCCTCGTGCAAAGGTGTACCCGGCTCTGTGGTTGTCGATCCATGCTCAGCAAGTATACTTGCCTTGTCAAAGTCATGCTCGGTCACCGGAGTCTCAGTACCGTGATCGGTTTGCTCTCGTCGCATGATCTCTGCTTCGGCAAGGCAGTCCACACACGGCTCGGGAGATATCGACGTTCCTTCTGTCTTTGTCAGAGGGTTTGCAAGAATGAACCACGGGCTGGTCGATTCGACTTGATGTCTGATTCTTCGACCACTAGGAATGTACGCACCGTTGAGACCTTTGTCCAATCCTCCCAACGCCGGACCTGCGCGTGCCTTGGGCTTTAGTTTGCGGCCATGTTGTGGACACATAATCTGCCCTGCAGGTGGAACGGTCTCGGGAATGGGGTTGATGCCTTTCTCAAAGTATTTCGACCCTCTGCGACCATACCCAGATCTGACGTTGCTTGCTTCATTGTCGCCGCGAGAAGTGTCCAGCACGAATGGTGACGAGCCGGCCATTGCAGATGCCCTTGGCCTTGTGCGATCTGGCACAGCACCATGAGCGAGCGCTAAGGTCTGATCTGGGCGATGTGAACGACCTCGCGAGACAGTATCTGATTGATTGCTGGTCGGATTGCCTGAGGCGTCTCTTCTCATGAAAGGGTTCATCCGACGCTGTAGATCTGTCGATTGCCGGTGCATCTTCGAACTCTCATCCTTGGTATCTGTCTTTGCAACATCGGGCTTGCGGTCGAAACGCCTCACCCGCTCCGCGATTGTCGAACCTCTCGCGCGCAACGCTGGCGGGGATGTGGATGTCTTGTCTACAGACGTAGGCGCAGCCACATTACTTGCTGGAAGTTGTTGAAGGGATTCTGGTGCCGGTGCCGGTGCCGGTATTGGCTGCGGTGTTGGATCTGGTTGTGGATTTGACGGAGTTCCGTCGAGACCCATTAGGTTCACTACCGAGTCTCTGATGGCTTCCCCCGAAGAGACGTGATTTGGCCTTGCGCTCGGCGATCCTCGCTTTCCAGACCAACCACTTCGCCGCCATTTTTTCGCGAAAGCCAGTGTGTGGCATTGCTCCAGCATGCTCAGGCATGTGCTGATGCTAGATTTAGACGCTGTAGTGATAAGTTGGTAGGTAATGCTGTAAAGAATGAGATTGACGGAAGGCCTGCCGTTACGAATCGATTAAGATGGATGGAAACGTCCTTCGTCGAAGATGTTAAGGTAATGGCAGGTAGATATAAGAAGAGAGAGATGAGGTATAGGAAAGAGAATAAGAGTCTAAACAAAGTCAAGAGGAAACTGCGGCTGTGCTTGGGGAAATCGCGATGCTCAAGGGGCTCTGCTTCCTTCTGATAATCTGGACACCTGAAATGGAAGTTCAACAAGATATTGTACAATCTCGAATTTTGAAGGTGCTGTACGATACACGGACAATCTATTTCATGCACGACTGAAGGCTCTCCAAAACCTGCAAATTGGGTCAGCGCATACATCAACGAGTCTTGTGAGATTACTGACCTCGAGCTCAATCTTTGCCTCAGCGATATCCTGCTCGCTACCGCTACCGCCAGCGATCTTCTGGGCCTCTGCGATCTGGTTTCTGACAGCCTGTGTATGGTTAGTTCCATGTCCCGACCCTCATCTTGAAAATGTAATCTGACCTCTGCGCTGAAGTCCTCAAGTGGGAAACCCTCGACGGCGTTAATGCTCATCTTTGAGCCTGGCTGAACAACGGCAAAGCCACCGGAAACTGTCCTCAATCAGCATTGCTCTTGCATAACCGGTGAGCGCTGCGCTGAGCGGTTGAATCCCCCCGGGTATCCAAATCATCACATACGGAAGAATTGCTTGCTGCCACCCGCCTCTTCAATAACCTCAACAAGACCTGGCCTCAATTGCTCGATAGAAGGGACGTGGTTGGCGAGGACACCCATCTCACCAGACTCGGCGGGAATATTGACCTGGACGCTTCGTGGATGTTAGATCTGCAATGCGGTCGTAGCGGGATTGATCGGTAGAAACATACACATCCTGAGACTTGTAGACGGCCTGTGAGATTACATGTCAGCTGAATCTCTTCCTTATAGCTGCGCCTGCGCTTCATTACGCACCCTGTGAGGAAGAGCAAGGGAGAGTCTGATCTTGTCCGAAGCGATGTCGGCGTATCCTCTGCGGGCGATCGCTGGAGTGAAAGCTGAAGAGCGAGCTCTAAGAGCTGCGCTGGCGACACGGAAGGAGTTCATTGCGATGGAGAGGAGGGCTGGTGTCGAGAAACAATTGTCGTTGGTGGCCCTTTGCGAAGTTGAACATGAAGCTTTGAAGTTCGGAGCGAGCTAGAGTCTTGGCATTGATTTCCGAGCCTCTATAAACCATACAGTATCGCTACTTCAATTCTACCATCATAAGTAGTATGTCAACCAATACATACCGACGTTATAAATAATCAGGAGATGACAATTGTCGTCAACGATGAGTGAACTAATGAGTATTGAATTGCTGATCATGGTTAAATAGCGATTTGCCGAAATCCCAGCCAGATGCGATAACCTGCGTCTTGTAAGACACAACGCTTTCGATGCTGGAGATGGGCTCCCTCGACCCGGCCGCGCCTTGCCAACAAGGCATCGAATGCTTCTGTTCTTTTGCCAAACCCAGTTCCAAATCAAATCCGCCAACGCCATCGCTGAAGTCCCATTGACCGCTTGAATGTTGATAACCATCCGTGTCCTTTGTTTGTCCTCTACGCATCGTCCACGCTGCTTCCGTCCCGTCTATTCAGGTCAGTATTGATGTCATTATTAATAGGATAACTCTGACATACGGAATGTATTTGACACCAGCTGCCTCGACTGCAGATAGAACATCCTCAGGCAACTAAACACGGTCAGCACATGATCTCAACTTATCGTGCACCACAGCTCTTACCAGTCCTTGCACTTTGACCGCGTATACGCCCGCGACATATCCATCCAGCCTCTGCCATCTCGCAACCCAACTGGATGTTGGATCGGCCAGTGTGATCAAACCCTCGAATACCTGGCTCGTGCAATCCTGAATGGAGTCTGAATGACCCGCAAGCTCCAGGAACTCTTCGCAGTTTGGACAGCCCTGGTTCATGAAGCGTGCCGATGGCTGTACGATGCTGCATACCATGCAAGCGCGCAGTGAGCGGTGTTGTCCCGGCGGTACGTAGCTGGCCATTGTGTTGATTTCGTTGTAGAAAGATGCGCCGAGAGGGTCGTTGCAAATTGAGACGTCCAAATCAGAGTCGCCAAATAGAATCCTCCACCAGAGCGCCAAATGCCAATCGCAGATCTTGAGTTGATTTGGTCTTTCGTCGTGATTGATTGTCAGATTAAACTCTCCCAAATGGCAGCAAGTGAAGCTCCTTGGCGCGCAAGTCAGTCATCAGTGTGGGGAAATTATTCTCCCCGCCGGACTCTTTTGACCTGGAATATCGTTCGCCCTCTGACTACTTCTCTTCTACCGAGTACATTCACATTCATTACGCTTTGCCGATCGATTTTGCAAGTTTTCGATCTCTTTTCGCCTTTTCAACTATACACCACAGACCTTGGACGGAATATACACATCTACTTGCAATCATGGCGGAAGCTGTAGAACTGAAGAACAAGGGCAATGAAGCGTTCAAGAACAGAGACTGGCCGACTGCACTCGAGTTCTACTCGAAGGCGATCGAGAAGAATGACAAGGAGCCGGCTTTCTACACAAACAGAGCACAGGTTTGTGCTTCCTGGTCATGAATGTGGTCGCGTGCGGCTTACCCAAATCCAGGCCCATATCAAGCTCGAAGCCTACGGATATGCCATCGCCGACGCTACAAAAGCTATTGCGCTCGACCCTGACTTTGTAAAGGTGAGTCTAGGTTTCAGGATGCACGTAGCACCACTAACTCTAGATCAGGCATACTATCGCCGAGCAGTAGCCAACACCGCTATCTTAAAGCACAGCGAAGCCATTCACGACTGGAGGATCGTTGTAAAGAAGCAACCTGGTGACAAGTTGGCCAAGCAGCAATTTGATGTGAGTCAAAAGCTTGTCAAAAGAGATGCCTTCCTCAAGGCTATCGAGGTCGAGGATGCGCCTTCTGCTGCAGTAGGTCTTGATCTGGAGAATATGCAGGTTGGGTCTGGGTATGATGGAGTCAAACTCGGAGACGAAATGACACAAGAATTCATCGACGACATGATTGAGAGGTTTAAGCAGGGCAAGAAGCTCGACAAGAAATACGTCTACAAGATCATTTTGGCCGTCAAGGACATTGTTTACAAGGAGGCGACCATGGTGGAGATGAAGGTCATTGACAAGAGCAAGCTTACTGTCTGCGGCGACACCCACGGTCAGTTCTTCGACCTATTGGAGATTTTCAAGATCAATGGCTTCCCGTCAGAAAACCATGGATACCTCTTCAACGGAGACTTTGTCGATCGTGGCAGCTGGTCCTGCGAAATCGCCCTGCTCCTCTACGCCTACAAGTGGCTACGTCCAGATTTCTTCTTCCTCAACCGTGGTAACCACGAGACAGACGACATGAACAGAGTCTACGGCTTTGAGGGAGAATGCAAGGCCAAGTACAACGAGCGCATCTTCAAGTTGTTCTCAGAGTCATTCTCTGCCCTACCTCTGGCGACGCTCATTGGCGAGAAATACCTCGTACTCCATGGTGGCCTCTTCTCCGATGACAAGGTCAGCCTCGACGACATCAGAAAGCTCGATCGCCACAAGCAGAGACAGCCTGGTCAGAGTGGTTTGATGATGGAGATGCTTTGGACCGACCCACAGACTGCCCCTGGTCGTGGACCAAGCAAGCGTGGAGTTGGCTTGCAGTTCGGTCCGGACGTTACCAAGCGCTTCTGCGACAACAACGGGCTTGATGCCATCATCAGGAGTCACGAGGTGCGCATGGAAGGTTACGAATCAGAACACGACTCCAAGTGTATCACCGTCTTCTCAGCACCCAACTACTGTGACTCCACTGGAAACAAAGGTGCCTTTATCAACATCGAGAGCGACTACAAGTTGCAGTTCGAAAAGTTCGATGCCGTGCCGCATCCGGATATCAAGCCAATGGTATGTTGAAAATAGTTATAGGCGATTCTGAGTGCCTATGCTAACTGCCCCAGGCTTATGCCAGCAATGGTATCGGCGGTATGATGTAATTGGATCAACGACTGGGACGGTTTCTGGATCTATGCATTCGTATGGCGACGAGAGGATTTATCGCATTGGGTTCAGTCTTCGCATAAGAGGTAGAGGTTAGACTGGCATGGCTAGGCGTTGATAAAAGGGTGAAGTTTCAAGCGGACATTTGCTGACTGCAAACCGGAGTTTTATACCATGTACTATACAACATATAGGAATTAGAGCTACGATGAATGATTATAACTTCTGATAACAGAAACAAACAATGATGTGCTTGTATATGGAGATGCGCATATGGGCTGACTTTGGGGCGAGCAAAAGCGCGCTTCGACTCACACAAATTCCCAAGACTTCCCCCTCCGCATTGAACTCCGATTCCAGATCGACGACATCTTACGAATTGATCGACCTAATACTCGACTGCTCAGCGTTCTCAAGATAGCGATGATCGCTTCCTCGAAACGATCTGGAGTGCTCACATCCGTACGCGCCTTTAGGCGCTGAGCTCTGTGCTCGCTGCGCGTCCCTTGACGACATCATCTCAGCCAATTGATATCCCGCGACCATGCGATTACCTAAACTCAGTCAGCTCCAAGCTCGATTCGTGGCCTGCCTAGGAGCCTCAGTCGTTCTCCTTGCTATCTACTACGTTCTGTCATCGCCGAGGTTTGCTTACGCTGCGGAACTGGACATTACAAATCATGGATCGATAAGAGAAGCAGAGGATCACAACTGGGAAGGGACAGGTGCTTCGGAAGAGGCGCAGATCTTTCTTGATCAGGAAGCGATCGAATCAGATGACCAACTGGTCGAGTTGAATACGGCAATAGAGGATGCTCCGTGGATGCGCCCTCAAGAGCAGGTAGCGGAGGAGGACGAAGAGGAGCAGGATGAGGAGCCGGAGCAGTATTCGCTGCTAAGACGAGCTACGCCGAGTGCTACGGCAAGCGCGCTGCCAGGTAGCAACACTGCTATCAATCTGAATATTGAATCTGGTCAGAAGCAGAACTGGACTATCACGAATATCACCAGCTGGAATCGCAAGTCACCATTGCCGGCCGGTCTTCCAAGCGAATTTGGTAGTGTCAATACCTCGTCGTTATATGTCCGCGACAATGGTACCACTCAGGTCTTCATCTCCATCAATACGTGTCTGCAGCCGCAATGGAACGGTACGGTCCCGCAGGCAGAATCGCCGCCACAGCTCTCGATAATAGTCACAGCACCCACCTTTACGCAATCAGTGACACTAGATGAAGGATTCGCAAGTGTCTCTTTCAACGCAGCTTCTTTTATCGATATCACCGTCGAAGCCCCGTCCCTGAACAGGAACTTTACAGGTGGATGGAACTATGAGCTGGCAGCATCTGTCGACAACTATTACCACAGTGTTGGGTTGAACCCAGATCCACCACTGTATTGGGTAGACTCGGACACCACGGCTGCTTTGCTGGTGACTGCAAATTTGACTTACGATGACCCAAGCAGTCTCGTGTATCAGCAATGGATGAACTCCTCCAATCCGTTCATCGTCTACGTCCAGAATGCAGAATACGACAATGTCATAGATGGCGTCAGAAACAGCTTCTGTGGGCTGGAAAATTCGCCAATCGAGTATACAGCAAATCCACAGGATCCACAGGGGATTACAAGCAGAGTGCAGATGGGTATGATCAACCGGTCTACTCAGCCTCAACAACAATTTTATGTGAAGAACCTTAATGGAAGTGCTACGTATGAGGCCATTCTGGGAATGCAAGGTAATTCCAGCGCCCGAGGGGCAGGGGTTGTGGGCGGAGGTGGCTGGGTCTCGCAGGCCAGATACCTCAGCACAAAATCTGGTGAGTGAGCAGGCTCCAGACGCACCCTATGAGAATGCTGACGATACCCTAGACGGGAATTGCGCACTTCTGTACAACCTTACCTTTTGCTCAGAGGTCGCTTACGCGGTTCCGAGCAACCCTAATACAGTACCGTCAATACAGCAGCTTCAGGCACTCTACGACGGCTACGCAGCATCACTCTACCAAAACTTCACCTACTCTCTCCAATTGATTCCTTGCAACACAACCTCGAGCGCACAATACTCTTTGGCAAAGAACTGCGACGACTGCGCCGCAGCCTACAAGCAATGGCTCTGTGCGGTAACGATACCACGGTGCGATGATTTCACAAGCGACAACGAATGGCTGCACATGCGCAACGTCGGCCAAGTTTTCTATCAGAATGACACCATGCTGCCAAACCCAGTGTTGCAGCAACCTTTCAACCCGATGCCTGATGCGCCGGGCAACTCGCTTGCGCAACAGCAGACATTGATCTCGTCCTTTGCTACGAACCAGAGTCGGAACCCAGCACTCATTGATCAGCGAATCATGCCGGGGCCATACAAGGAGCTCTTACCTTGCGAAGATCTCTGCTACTCGTTGGTGCAGAGTTGCCCGGCTGCGCTGGGATTCTCATGTCCTCCTCCAGGTAAAGGATTGTCAGCGGGCTACAACCCTCGAGATCCCACTGCTCCGGGGAACCTCAGTTGCAGTTTCTTGGGCGCGGCCTACAACCTGAGTGCGGGTTCGACCATCGGCATATCGCCATGGATGGTTCTGTTGTCATGTGTTGCCGGTATGCTACTATTATGGAAGTCAGGGTGATATGACATTTGTGGTATTACAGCGAGGCGTTCGGCATGGGTATAGAATTGAATAGAGATCACAGGTTGTACTGTCCTGAAACTGTAAGACTTCCCACCTAGAGTAGCCGCAGTACGCTACATGATTTGCTTGCTCTTTGTTCTTCAATGTCCTACGCAGGGATATGACGGCCAAACTTCGGCGTTCCCGCCGGTTTGGCGGCATACCATTGCTATCCATTATGTTAAAGTACCAAGAGTAGCCATCCGTGAACAAACCATTCTGCAATATTGACCAGCGCGGCAGAGCCGTAAGGACCTACCTTGGGATACTGCGCTCGAACCTCAGATTTTAGAAACGGCATTTGTGTCGTGAGCAAACAGTGGTACGTTCACCGTTCTAGACATACATACTTCAGGCCGCCAAACGCGACCATTCTGTACCCTCCTTACTTCCTTTTATTCCGAGCATGTACGGAGTTCTTCGCTTTCTTATCACTTATACATTCGTTCGATGCAAGCAACATCGTCTGCAGAGGCGTTATCATATGCGCGACCAAGACATAAACTTACAAAGATAGGTACTCTGAGCCTATACCACAAAACCCTGGATCAAGACTGGACGCCATTATGCGCTCCTAGTCAAACCGGAGATCTCAGAGTGCTTCGCGGAGATATCTCAGTATGGACGCTCTTGGTGATGGAGACCACATGATGGACGACGATGAAATCATTGCCACTACCGAAGTCAACGGCATGCTTCTGGACACAATTGACCCATCAAACCTGGCCCTTGATATCACGGGAGATGTCACATCAACGAGTCTGGAGATGCCACGGCTGCCGATGATACACGATACTGCTACAAATGGCTCACAGAATGGCGGCAACGCGGTGGGTATCGTCAATCGACAGATCTCGACGGCGCCTAAATTTGCTCCCTTGCCTTACGCTTCATCTCGCACCGGCCTTGTCTATGATGTGCGAATGCGCTTCCATGTCGAGCCTAAACCCGAGGACACAGACATGCACCCCGAGGATCCGAGGCGAATCTTTGAGGTCTACAATGAGCTCGTACAAGCAGGTCTTGTCGATGACCCTTCTGCGCCTGACTTAAGAGGAGACTATCTGCTTCTCCGCATACCAATACGATCGGCTGTCAAGGAAGAAATCCTTGCTTGTCACAGTCAACGGTCATGGGATTTTGTCATGGATCTTCCGAGTACGTTGAGCTCCGAGGACCGCCCAGCTAGACTAACACCTTTGTAGACTGGGACAAGAAGAGGTTAAAACAAGTTGGGGATTCAATGGACTCTGTTTACCTTTCTGTCAATACACCAAAATGTGCCCTGCTGGCTGCCGGCGGTGCGATCGAAGCCGGCCGTGCCGTAATGAACAAGCAGGTTAAGAACGCCATCGCGGTCATTAGGCCTCCAGGTCACCACGCAGAACATGACCATCCAATGGGCTTCTGCTTCTTCAACAATGTGCCCATAGCAGTACGAGCCTGCCAGAAGGAGTTTGGCGATGCCGCGAGAAAAATACTCATCGTCGACTGGGATGTGCATCATGGTAATGGTGTCCAGAATATCTTTTACGAAGATCCCAATGTGCTCTACATCTCGATTCACGTTTCGAAGAATGGCACAATGTACCCTGCGAAAGATTATGACACGGGAATTGATATCAAAGATCACTTGCATTGTGGTACCGGCGCAGCCGTGGGCAGAAATATCAATATTCCATGGAAGACGGATGGCATGGGCGATGGCGACTACATGTACGCATTTCAGCAAATCATCATGCCGATCGCACAAGATTTCAATCCAGACGCGGTATTTGTCTGCTGCGGATTTGACGCAGCAGACGGCGACATGATCGGAGGCTGTCATGTCACGCCTGCCGGATACGCACACATGACACATATGCTCATGTCATTAGCAGACGGCAAGATCATTGTTTGCATGGAAGGAGGTTACAATCTCAGATCGATCGCAGTATCCGCACTCGCAGTCACGAGGACATTGATGGGGGAGCAACCAGAGAGGCTACAGTCGACTCAGCCCTCGCCCGGCGGTGTCGACGTAGTACAAATGGTCCTTCGGCAGCAGAGCAAGTTCTGGCCTTGTCTCCACCCTAAAGACCCATCACAAAGACTGAAGCAAAGACAAGCTTTACGAATACATGATGTGGTTCGAGATTGGCAAGCGAATGTGCTCTACGAAAGCCACGCGATGACCCCCCTCTTCATCGCACGAAACAGAATATCAAAATCCTTCGAGAATCAAGTCCTCGGCACAAGCAACTACTTCGAAGCACGGCCGCTCCTCCTAATCTTCCACGATCCACCCGAGTTAATCGGCTCTACGAGTCCACGCACACAGCAACTAGAGCTACACAACACGTACTTGGTAAATGAGCACCAGATCCGTACACTGCACCAACAATGGACTGACAACGCACAACAGACCGACGGCGTGAAGCCGTATATCGACTGGGCGGTATCACAAAACTACGCCGTCATCGACGTCAACATCCCCAAACACCTAACCGACCTCGAAGACAACCGCGAACACGCCAACTCGGACCCAGCCGAGCAGCGCTCAAAGGAAGCCCTACTCCTCGCCACCTACCTATGGGAGAACTACGTCGAAATCGGCGACGCACCACACATCTTCATCCTAGGCGTGGGCGCCGCCTACGCCTCGATAATAGAGCTATTGAAGGACAACGAGCGCGTGTTCCCACGAATCGACAAGGTATTCTTCTTCGTCACGGAGCAGGACCTGCGCGCCTGCCGCACGGCCACCGACGACGACCTCTTGCACTGGTACTACAGGAACAGCATGGTGTTCACGGCGCCGAACCATGATGCCTGGGAGAAAAAGCCCAAGAAGAAATTCGGTAATCTCATTAAGAGTGAGCATGAGGATATTCAGGCCATGCTGGCGGGGCACAAGGATGAGATCGTCGAGGCGATGCGTGAGGCTACGCTCGGCTGGGAAGAACCTGTCGAGGAGGAGGTTGAGGGCAGGGCGAATGGCGCGGATAGCGAGGACGACTTGATCGGCCATGCCTTCGGTAAGGGGAAGGATCCGTTGCAAAGCCCGATCAGGTTGCCTCCGACGGGTAACTTTGCGCTGAGTCCGAATCGCAATGGGGCTAGAAGCATCGGCAGCCCAAGCCGGGGCAGATGATCAATCAGAGGAGGATTGGAGGACGCAGTTCGGGAAGCAAGGTCATGATAGTAGTCACTATACCCAATCACAACAAGGTCTCTGGGACGAACCGATTAATAGCTGTCGGACTCGTCCCGAGTGCTTTGCAAGGATATAGGAAACAAAGATGATATCTCGTTACGAAGATTATCGAGCAATCCACGACCGGGTGCTCTTGATGCACGATGGGGTGTGGGGTTCGTTGCTGCACTACGGGGTTGACTGTTGACGTTTCAATCTAGAAGCTGGCAAGTGCATAAGAGCTTTCGGTCAACGGCCACAGCAACTTGTAGAAACCGTAGGCGCCGCCGAAGAGGAGGGCATAGTATGCTACTGTCCACTCAACGCCCAGTGGCTGCTCGACTGCTCGAGTCTGGTGAATGGAGGCAGCGTCGTTCGTGTCGTTGTTGTTGTCGACGGAACTACTTACCTCTTCGGCCGCTACCCGGCTCAGCCTACCCCAGACGCGAGGGAAACCCATGTAGTTGCAGAAACTGTGGGCGAGGATGCAAGCGTAGACATTACCCGTCCGCAGATACAGAAACGTTGCGAAAACGCCGAACAGGGAGGTGTAGGCGAACTGGAAGGTGATCATGACCAGGCCAGACAGCAACACCGAAGGAGTCATGGCGGTCGCGAGGTATGACCTCTCTGACGTTTGGTGCTTGACGATAGTCTCATTGAGATGATGGAGGTGTGCAAGACCGAAGATGAGAGGCGTCTTGAAGACAATCTCGCTTGGCTCGACGTTGGCCAGCAAGTAGAGCGACACAGCCAGTGACCGGAAGACAACCTCCTCGCTTACAGGACCGACAACCAAGGCCCGGAAGGTCACCAGATCATCAATGACGTATCGCTTGAACGAACCAAACGACAACCATCCCCGCCAATTTCCGTCGACAATGCCTTCTTCGAAGAGCGGTCCAGCAAACAGGATCGCCGTCAGAAGGAGGGATCTGGTGACATCAAATAGATTGACGGGAAATAAGCCGAGAAGCCTCAAAACTTCTAGAAGATTGGCTCTGCCATAAATAGCCAGGACAGCAGCTGTGATGACGGTGCATATAGCACTGACCCAAAACACGGACCGCGCACGTGCCTTGATGCTCGCCGGGCTGTTGCGGTTCACGCGGGTGTTAGTCCTTAGTGATTTGGACAGGTAGAATGGAGCGACGTAGAAAATAGTATAGAAGACCTACATGACGTCTGAATGTTAGATGAGCATTACGTCCAGGAGTCTGGGTTGAAACGAACAGTGAGAGCGGCTGCTGTTGACTGATTGATAGCAGCGGACCGCACGCTAGGAGGCTCTTGCACCTGTCCCATCGGTCTTGTTGATCGTTTGTCGGGCTTTCGGATAAGCGATACACGACTGATTGAACGACTCACGTGTTCTGAAGTCGTGAACGCGATGTGATACTGGGAGAAGGACCGAGAAGAAGGCAGTGCGTCAACCCCTTGTTAGCGATCTCTGACTGCCTAGACTGTGCGAGGACAATCGATATGAGATAGCAACGAGGACGTTGCGTGTTGAACAAGATGAGAGGAGCAAACGGCTACTCGGATGCGACTGGAGGTTTACGGCGGATCTACATTTCTTGATCATGAAGGGATTGTGCAACCAGATGTTGCGACTCGGAGTGGGAATGTTTTGGTCAAGGTGGAGGGATGAAATGATGCGGCCAAACGTGTCAACGGTGCCATTTTACCAGGCACGGCCCGAAGCGGGATCTAGCTTCATCGGGTCAAGTCAGGTCGTACGCGGGCCACTGCGTAATCTCACAATGCGACCACGTCCAACGATTAACGTCCGCCGTCTCTTCTTACTCGCCCGCCCACTGGCCTTTTGGCGTCTGTCGTCGCTTGTTTGTTCGTTTCAGACGCGGCGCCCCTGTCAATCATCGCCAACGCGCTACTTGTCGATTACGATGAAGGCCGTGCTGTGTGGAGGCGGTCCATCCGAGGCCGCAAACAATTTCCCCCCAAGGTGAGCAAACTGGTAGAACCAGAGCTTGGAGCCTCCTGAAAACCACCGGTGATGGAGTTCAGGACGTGCTCTGGTATGGCAAGTATCTTCCATCGTGTTTGAACATCTTCTTCCACCTCTGTTTGCTATACACGTTCGTTCCTGGAGTCGACTCGCTCTTTTTCACGACTTCGCGAGGAGTTACACAGCAAGTCGCCATTCAATCTATTCTCGGCGCGGGATCTGCAGCTGGCACGCTGTCGAATCGATAACCTCCACATCGAAAAGACCATATCTCGACCTAGCCCACAGCCTCTTCTGATACTCGACTCGTCTCGATACGCGCTCGTGTCTTTCTTTCAGTCACTCTTTGCAGGTCTTGACCTGTGTACACTCTTTTCATGATCGCCTAGTCGAAACGACTCTTTGCTTTCAGTCACTCCTTTACAGTCACTCTTTTAGCGAAACTCTATAATACTTGGATCGACACTTTTCACGCACCATACACACTCGTTACTAATTCTACATAATGTCTGCCTTTTTCGGCGCCAGGGCTCCCGAGCTCGTTCCAGAGAGCGTTCGCGATCTCAAACTCAAACCAGCACATAGCAAGAAGATGCCTCTACACGAGAGGTCGTCATCCGAAGTGAACGCGAACAGACCAACCATTAGACTTGTCAACCCCACCAGCCCGCCTGACATCTACACCAAGAGCCCGTTCCCACACTCTTCATCACAAGTTCTGAGACCGTCAAGCCCTTCGAAACTCAGGCAACAAGAGAATCTCAACTACATCACGCGCCCACAACATGAACTACGCCCAGCGTCACCAGTCGGCGTTGGACTTGTGCCTAAACCTCTTCACCTCAAAAGCGGAAACCGACGCGGATCTGCCTCGACGACAATGTCCAACGCGGATACTCTGGTCGCGGATTCTCTGTTCTCACCTACAAGCGCGCGTTTCTCGACCGACTCCTGTGCAAAGGGAACCCATCCACATCACTACACGATCGAAAACACACCAGGTCCATTGGAGCCGTTACAGGAACGAGAGTCAAGCTCGTCAGTGGAAGCCCAGCAGCAAGAGCAAGGACAAGTAGCAGAGCCGGCAACGAAGGACCCTTATAACCTCGTATTCAGCCCATCAATATACAATAGTCCGTATGATCAGATCAAGCCGCCGACTCCTCCTAAACTCAGACGGAGATCTAGCAGCTCGGGATTGGGCTTTGAGGCAACGCGCGAGCCTAGCTCTTCTCCTGAACGAGGCCTGGCCGGTAGCTCACAAGAATCGGGTTTGGAAACTGCACAAGCACCACTTCAGGACCAGCCGAGTCGACCACACAAGATCATTCGCTACATGAGCTCGAGCGAAAGTGTCAGGCCTCAGTACGCATCTGTCAGACCTCCAATCGCACCTTCAAGAACAGGCAGTGGTGCTGGATCTTGTGAGGATGACGAGGTCATTGCTCCTTTGGGACTAGGTCGCTCACGTAGCACACACATGCATTCGGCATCTTTACCCGGCCATTCATCAGTGCCACGCCTTGACAGGGCTGCGCTTTCGACAATCACGTCTGACTCTGCGGCCTCTGTAGCTCCCTCATCTTCGCAATACGAGGCAGAAACACCACCAATGACCGGACAGACGTGGCCGAGAAAGAGGAGGACTACGGTAGCATCCAGTTCCTACAGCGACTCTGTGGTGTCTCCAGTGACAACACCTGTTATCCGCCAACAAGAGCTTGAAGCTTCGAGTTCTTACGGATCTTCGGTAGACAGCGCCGACTCTGCCTTGCCAAAGCCGCTTTTCAGTTCGAGCGCTCCAATCCCTCAAAAGCCTTTCCACGAGCAGCCAAGACATACGGGACACAGTGATGAGGGCGACGATACCATTGGGGAGCTGCAAGCACCGCCGCTCCGGGAAAAGAGGTCGGGCTATCTTGTCCACAAACGCTCTCAATCCGATATTCGTCCAGGCTCAAATCGTTCGAATTTTTCGAATCTCTCGAACCACAGTGTTGCCCACAGTGCGGCCGAGACTAACCGCTGGTCTGTTTCGACCTTCAAGTTCCCTCAGTGGGCATTCTCCTTCTATTCAGGCCGCGCCGGCCTCCGCAGCGCAAATGGCTCGCGTGTCACATTGGCAGGTCCGGGTTACACAAGTACGAATGCTTCTCGAGTTACTCTGGGTGGTCCTCCATATGGCGGCCCAAGTGAATCTCGCGGCTCTCTGTCCCGTCCTGGAAGTCGTGCTCGCCACGGCCGAAGCGAGACCGTCAACACCTTTGCAACCCGACCAGCTAGCAACCACAGCAATTGGGAGACCGTCTACACCGAGTCTCCTGCATCAAGATTTGTGCCAAGCATCTTCAGACCACGCAATCGCGTACGAGCTCAGACCGATGCGACATGGCAGACCGAGCGAGAAGACACCAGTGACCTGGGCATCTACCGGATCCCTGCAGACAGCTCTGAGCCAGCGTCAGCAGCAGCTTCCGCGCCTGTGACACCAACCAAGCCATCGAAACGGTCGAACCTGAGGAATAACAGACCTCAGTCACAGATTCCGAAGCAGACGATCCGCAACATCACCGAAGGACCAACGCGATCACACGGCCCTCAGGTACCTCTCAGCACCGACCCAAGCTACTTCTCCTTCCCGCACCTCGTCCAGAACGCCCGCCTCTCCCGCCACCTCAGCGTCTGGCGCGTCCCTTCCATCGACGAGCCCTTCAGCCGCGACATCCTCGGCCGCGGAAATCGCCAAATCATCTGCTTCTGCCTGGGCTTCATCTGCCCACTCCTGTGGATGCTGGCCGCTTTCCTGCCCTTGCCCGCGCGTCCAGTAGAGAACGATTACGCAGACGAAAGCGTCTGGGCCGCTGGGGGTAGACACGACAGTGTCGTGCTTGGTCGTGGGAAGGAGCGCGCCGCTGTCGATGCTGAGTGGAGCTGGTTCGACGAGAAGAAATATCTTAAAGCGAAATGGTGGCGTACCCTGAATCGTATCATGTCTGTTATTGGGGTTGGCATTATCGCCGTTGTTGTAAGTTCACGTCGCCTTGTGATGCTTCGGTGCATGTACTAACATTCTTTCCAGATCGCACTTGCTGTTGTTGCGGCGAAGTTGTAGACTGACTGTCACGTCTACCATGATTTTCCTTGAGTACATCAAATACCCAGTATGCGGCTTGCGAGCTTCCATGACTATTTCTTCTGTATCGTTGTTTGGGTTTCCGCTTTTACGCTTGTTGTTGATAGATTCGACACACCCAGAGTTTTTGTTGATATCGGTATGAGTTTATGCCTGAAGGCGGAATCAGATATGATTTCTCGTTAGATAGTGTTACAATACAAGTCTTGAAACAACGGTTCCCTCCTCTTGTTCATTGTATGTGGAAGTGATATCGTCGTTCAAGAGCTATGGAGTGATGTCCAACTTTTAATGTGGTATCCATTGACCTCGCTATGGGAATCTAGCATGTCCACCTTGTCTGTCGAAACGAACAGATAATAGCCCAGCGTAGCTTATATCATTGAATGACTCTACCGCGTGTGCTCAACAGACCAAGCATGCACTAGGTCTGACTCTTTCGTCTCATCGCCTGCCGACGATCCGTCATGATATCCCGTGTGCTTCACTCAGCAGCGGCTGCAAGTCATGACGCAGCCCCTCACTAACCAATATAATGCACCCAACTCCTGCTCTCTTCCATCAGGCAGCACATGCATGACAGTTGATGCAGATACTGTTCCGCATCAATGGCTCGTGTGTTAAATCGGCAACAGTGCTTAGCGGTCGAAGGTTCCTCCCATTCAAGTCCTGGGTTCGATTCGCGGCGCCACCAACCTTGTACAATACTTGTTAGTACCTTCTTCTATCAGGGCACTCCCCAAGAATAAGTAAACTCTTAGCGGCCGTGGGGAACAGCTTGTGAGGATGAGTTTCTTTCGGATGCTGGGTTCGGCTGGGACGTTTCTTTTGCTGTTTTCTGGTATGCTGGAGGACTTTGCCTTGCTGGTGCTGTTCTTTTGCTTTCGTCGAATCAGGCCTTCAATGCTGTGTACTGGATGGAACCAGATAATTCGGTTTTCACGTGGACGAAATCAGAAAGAGTCTACTCATCGTCGCTGCCATCGCTGCGCCTCGCGTCTTCTTTCACAGCCTTAGCCATATCCTCTCTCTGCTTCTCCTCCTGCCTCTTCCAGTGACTGCCCTCCTCATAATCATCTCTGATGCCCAACGCGCGTCGCAACCTCTCACTCTCCTCGATTTTCGCACGCGCAAGCTCATGCACTTGATGACTTTTCAGCCCCTTCGCAGCGCCCTTTCCACCTTTGCCCTCTGCATGCTCCTTCTCGAGTTTCGCCCTCAGCGCATCGCATTCGTCGTCGATCTCGTCGTCGGTCTTTTTGCCCTCTTCTTCTAGACTGTCGCGTAGCTCAAAGATGCGTAGTTCAATCGCCCGCCGTCGGTCATGCTCTAGGATCTCGGCGTCGGGCTGCCGTTGTCTGTGTTGTTGGATCTTGGACGGGTCGCTGCTGTAGGGTGTGTCTCGTTGTCTGAGGTTTGAGAGGTTGCGCGTTACGTAGCCTGATGTGCCGCTGCCGCGAGGAGTTGTGAGACCGACGTTGTCAGCCATGACTACGTAGTTGTGAGCGCGATTAATGGTATTTGTGAAAGTGTGCTTGATTATGGTCGTTCTTGGTCGAGGTTCCGAGGTGGAGCATGAAGTGAAGTGAAGTCACAGAGTGCGGAATCTTCCCGCAGAAATGATGCTTGACTTCACTTCATTGCGGAGTTATTCACTTTTACGAACCAGGTCAGTACTCAAGTTCGAGAAACTCTTCCGCGTGTGCTAATAGGACCAAAGGAATTATTCAAATATGGATTCAAAATCAGATACATCAGATACTACAGAGGTCGAACAACCTCTTACGAGTCTACCCTTTCCCCCGCTCAAGAAGTCGCACATCATACACTGCTCGTATCATTACTGGCATCCGAAGTAAGAGGATATCTCGCGAACAAATATTTACAAAGGAAGAGATATCTGACACCGCGATCAGGTTCCGAACAATCACACCAAAAGCCCGCCTAGTTCCTCTCACACAACCCTTCGTGGATTACCTTCGCGCAGATGGCATCATCCTCCCGGACGAGGACGACCAAACACTTTCCGACGACGACAGCGGCATCTTCTCCTCAACAGACGACCAAGATGACGACGGCGAAGACGAAGACGTGTCAGCAGCATGGCGCGACGTGCATGACAACATCAAAGCAACCATTGCTGAGCTAGGAGGAAAGGTGGTACCGAAGCTGAACTGGTCAGCGCCGAAAGACGCAACCTGGATCTCAGCGACGAATAGTCTGGAATGCCGGACACCGAACGATATTTACCTCCTGCTCAAGTCCAGCGACTTCGTGACCCACGATCTGGAGCACGCCTTCGACGACTGCGACCCCGATGACGAGGAGGAAAGCAATGCTGTCGCCGAGGACATCAAGAACATCCCATACGTCCTTGCGCTGCGTAAGTGGGTGCAGCTGAACCCTAGCGTGGAGTTCAGATGCTTCGTGCGGCGGAGGACGCTGGTCGGGATCTGTCAGCGCGACCTGAATCACTTCGATTTCTTGTTCAAGATGAGGGAGGACTTGCGCGATCTGGTTCAGGACTTCTTCGACAAGAAGGTCAGAGACTCGTTCCCGGACGAGAGCTTTACGTTTGATGTCTATATTCCACCGCCGCACAACAAGGTCTGGATCGTGGACTTCAATCCTTGGGCCATCAGAACAGACCCTTTGTTATTCAGCTGGCTGGAGCTGCTCACGATGAAAGACCCGAGCAAGCGGCCGACGTTGGAGGATGTGGTGAGGATACCGCTAAATGGCAATGTCGTGAGCGGTGCCAATGGTGTTCCGGCAGTAGAGGACGAGGAAGAAGATGATGAAAGTGAGTCCGATGAGGAAGAAGACGAGGAAGCAGACGAGGACTACACTTTTGGTCCAGAGTTCAGACTGGTGAAGCGAGATGATCCAGAGGCCTACATGTTCAACAGCACACGATACAGTGCTCACAAGCTGCCCAAAGACGTCGTGGACGCCAGTCAGAGTGGTGCTGGTGGTCTGCGAGAGTTTGCAGACAATTGGAAGGATATCCTTGCAAGACGGCAGGAGGAGGATCGAAACGCTGGAAGTGATGAGGACTAATTCATTGATGGTGTCAGTCTACGCGAGTAAGCTAGACATGATACTATGATATGATACATTGCAGCATGCCTTTGTCTTTGTCGATCACGACCCTTCATGAGCATTCCAAACTCACGTGCAAGCGTGACAAGAAAGCAGAGCCCGCGACACCGGGACCTTCACAGATGACGTACGCTTGATTTCATGTTGGCCTTTACTGCATATTCACTTTCAACTTGCTTAGTAAGATCAGCGCGGACCTGCAGTCATTGTTGACGCCGCCGGTTTCCTGCCACTCTCCAACTTCACGGACTCTCCAGTTTATCCACTTCTGCTGAACTCACTCACAACCACGTCTTTTGACCACAATCAATCTCAAGACAAAATGGCGGCGACGAAGCCCAGTCAAAGTAAGTGGCACATCGAGCAGCATCTGTATCTTATTGATTATCTTAGATCCGGTCAAGCCAGGTCATGGCATGGTCAACAGTCCATTTGCAAAATTGTCACCAGAGATCCGTTGCATGATCTACAAGCAAGCAATGGCACTAGACAAAAAGTACTCATTCCACGAGACACCACCTCTGCTTCAGGTCTGCTCTGTCATCAGGCAGGAATCTCGCGAAACATTTCTGGACAGGGTCAATAGCGTGCGTGTCCCAGTGAGCATTCCAACCAATTCCGAAGATAATTTTCATTTCACCGAGCATGAGAAGAAGCGTCTTTCGGAGATTCCCGGCAAGGTGATCAGCAAGCTAGAAAGAATCGATTTGATCGTCCAGTACGACACCAGCGGCCCCCCTTTAGATATAAGCGTCGACAACTACCTGTCGAGGTTGGGATTGGCAAACATGAAGGAGCAAAGGATCAAGCTGAGAGAAATCGAGCTGAAAAGGATTGAGCTCTCCGTGCACTCAGACCAGAGGTGCCAATACACTGTCTCCAGCAGCAAGACTCCATCAAGATACTTCTCGTCAGTGACGTCTGACTACGACCGTTGTTACGGTTGTTTTTTAAGAATGATCCCCGAAGCAGCATTTTCACACTATGACTGGGCCGCGAGCGACACATCAAAGCTGATTGAAGCTGTCAGACTTACAGCGAACCTCTTCCAGTGGAATGGAGGAAATGTTGTTGGGCAAGTGAGCGAGAATATCGAGTCGGTGATCAAGGGATCACCCCCAGACCGTGAGACCATTCACGGCTCTGTTCAAACCATGTCTCGCAAGGCGAATGAGCTGCAACGAGCAATTCCTGGATCGGTCGAGGAAGAGGAGATTATGATCGAAGTCCACGAGCTGATCTCGGCGTTTGAAAACTCGCGCACATCGAATCAACGAGAGTCCTTGAAGCAATTGTCTCACAAGCGTGAGTGGCGCAATCGCTGAATATATAGGAAAGGATCTGCCATATTCTGCGTTCTGCCAGGACAATTAAACCGCGGGAGAATGAGACGGACTGCGCACGAGAGCGGAAGCTCATCAGAAAAAGCAAAGATGCCATCGACTACTCCTGCTGTCATTGTCGACGAGATTCGCGCCGCAGTCAGTTCTTTCCCTTCACAGATACAACCCGGCACTCGCCATCGTCAGGCATATTCCATCCAGCACACATCATCCAGCAGACAACAATCAACACACATCGTCCAGCACACATCATCCAGCACACAGCATTCCAGCACAGAACGTCCCGCTCAGAAAATCCAGCACAGAACACTCAACACATCACCAAGCAGCACCCACATTCAGCACCTAATATCCAGCAAACGCATCACCAAGCATCAAACCACATCAAAGTCAATGTACGGACTGGAACAGATAAAGTGGTAGATACATTCCGTACCAGAAAGTATATGAACTCAAACCATACCTCGTGTCACAATCTTCCTCCATCGTATCGTGACCAATCCCTCTCCTCTCCCCAATTCTCTTGATCAGAGCAGCGATAGCCATGTTCCCATTCCGTGCGTCTCTATGTATACCTCATTGCGACCAATTCTCTTGCATACCAATCGTCTCTATGTATACCTCATTGCGACCTCTCTAGGATACGAAAAGCTTCTCCAAAGCGCGGGTAAAAAAACAGTAACAGTAAAAGGTATCTATGAACCAAACACCCGCCGAAGATAAGCCACCGTAAGCTCTATACAACAGACAACCACGGGTAATGTACTGTGGTTCCCTTCAGAACACCCAAACGCCTCGCCGTAAGCACTTCGCTCGCGCTGGTATTCCTGTATTAATAACATTGATATTTACCGTCGCGTCGTCCCTGTGTACCTCTTCGCATCTCAGTCATGTGAGATAATTCATCATGAGCTGACTTCACTGCCAACAACAGCATCGCGGTCTTCACTCGAGCTCCCTGACTCGCTGAACCCGTTACTGCCGAGGGCTTGCTCGAGTCTCTTCCTCAAAGCGCTCATCTCGTCGTCTCGGGCCTTGATCGCCGCCTCCATGGCCTCGCGCTCCTGCTGCAGGGTGCGGATGTACTCGATCGCGCTCTCGACCGTGGCGGCTTTACTGTTGGCCGCTTTGGCCTCTGCCGCGTTCTTCGTCTTGGCGTCGTCCGCTTTGCTGTTGCCGTTGATGGCGGGCGTGGGCGCGTCGGCGGTCTCGTCCGAGTCGGATTTGGGTTTTATGGCTGGTGAGGGCAGGAGTGCTTGCATTTCTTTCAGTGCTTCGTTGATGCGGTTTCGTCGGCCTTGTTCGGCGATCTTGTGCGAGGTGCGTTTGCTGGTTAGGCCTGAAGACAGGGAGTCGGGGTATGAGACACCGGGAATCAGAGTGCCTTCTAGGAGGTGTGTGTAGTTGGACTTGCTGGCGAGGAGGAGGGCTTGTTGTGAATCGGTCAATGAAGCTAGCACTTGTTAGTTTCATATAGTGAATGAATGATGGTTATGATTACTGACCGCCTTCAGGTAGTAGCGGCTTGATGCTCGGACTGATCTTCGGCCGCAATGCAGGACTGACGAGAACATTGGAACCTGCGCTGATACTACCTCGCTTGCTGTTCTTTCTAGGTTTGCCATCTTTGCCGAAGAAAGGTGTGCTTGCACTTTGTGGCGAGGTCACGGCTGATATCAGTGGACTTGAAGTCGCAGACCCAGGACGGTTCATTGTCGATGAAGCGGTGCTCAAGGGACCAAGCTTGGGCGTCTTTCGCGCCTGGATGCGGGGTGTGTTATCAGCAGACGCATTACCAGCTCGCGGTCGTCGACCTGGAGTTGCCGATGGAGGAAGCGCAAAGTCGTCCAGTCCGGGTTCCATGCGGGACATTGCGCTTGGCTGAACAGATTGGGTCAGACGTTGAGCAATGTTCGCTCTTTGCGAGTTGTCAATGTACATGAGCGATGCAGGTGTTGCAGGCGCGGCTCCCCTGCCATTGCTGTTGCCATTCACAAGAGTACTTGGTGGAGCCGAGTTTGCTTGAGGGTGAATCACTGGAGACTGCACAGCCGAACCAGGTCGAGGGGGCGGTCCCATGAGAGCATCGGACAGAGCCTCTGGCGACACAGAGTCGTTGCCTGAATTTTCTCGTGACTGTAGATGTTGACTGATGACACTGTCGGCCAAGGCGGTCGACAGAGACTCGGACTTGCGCTTTCTGGGTTTCACTGCGGGGCTTTGTCGAAGACTCGTGGCCGAGCCTCGTGTTATCGGACTATCATGCATCTTTCTGCGTCGCGCAGGTGCTTTGACAGAGCCGCCATCGTTTCCGGTCATATCGATGTCATGATTTGATCCGGTGGGGGAAGGGGCAGCAGAGGTGCCTGCAGTACTGGGCTGTGTGTTGTGTCCCGCTCTGCGTTGTCTAAGGGCATTCTGTGCCAGTAGTGCAGGCGATGTCAAGGGACTAAAGTAGGTTCCAGGAACAGCAAACTCTGGGACCTGCTGTTGGTAATGCGAGTCTTGTGGTGTGACGGCAGGTGACACAAGCGGAGTAAAGTTATCTTGCTTTTGCTGTCTCTGGAAGTGTTGTTCAAGATAATGAGCTTGAGCATCCATCTGTTGTTGAGCATATTGAGTAGGGTCGCCGCCGTGCATCTCGTAGCTGTTAGGTGTTGGTGGTATAGGATGTTGCTGACGATAAATCATGCCTTGCATTTGATCTTGGGAGACTTGATGCTGCTGCTGCTGCTGTTGGTGTTGTTGTTGTTGCGGCTGCTGCTGGACCATTTGTCCGTGCTGTCCGTTCCACATCTGCTGATTCATCATGGCGAAGTCGTTGCCATTGGGCGGCCTGTTCTGCATCGTGTTCCCATTAGTCATGCCCAGGCCAGACATGTCAAAGTCTTGCTGAGCAAAGTCATGTACGGCATGTCCACCTTGCATTCCTAACTGCATGGCAGCGGAGAATTGTTGAGTTTGTTGCTGCGGGGCATATTGCATATGATTGTTGTCGGTATTGGTATCAAGAGGGAACTGTGTCATGTCTATATCTCCAAGGTCTGCTCCGAGGTCAAGGAGATTGCTAAAGTCCAGATTGTCTTGATTCATCGAATCTTGAGCCCAAGAGGCTTCCTGGGTGCCGTTCATTCCTGCGCTTCAGATGTCGGTGATGTCGAGAACAAAATAGTGCCGCACCAGGTGTTTTTCGAGTCGGGTGCCGCGTGTGGCACGCCCGAGTATAAGATCCAACTCTTTCAGCAATTAGGTTGAGGCAGTATGATAGCTTTGTGCGCAGAGAACGTGTGATTGTCGAGCAAGGTTGCGATGCGAATAGCAAAGTTGGGTCGGTTGGTACAGTAGATTACGGGCGCAAAGTGAGCTTGAATGCCAGGCGCAGACGCGGGCTCTCAGCCGTCGAGCAATCGGAGAAAGCTGTTCGTCAAAGTACCAGTGCGGGATGAATTATTGTTTGGTGGTGGATGCTGCAGGAGGATGGATGGTGGTGATCCGGCCGCAGTGACGACCGAACAAGGTATCTTTCAACTGTTGGTAATTATGATTGTGCCACGATATGGGTTTCGCGGTAAAGCGTGTGAGTATCTCGTGATTGGCAATGGGTCGATTATCTCAGTGCAACTGCATCAGAGAAAAGAAGAGGAGTCGAGCCTGGTTTGCGCGGGTTGCTGGTCGGTTGATCTGCTGGGTGAGCGAGCGAGTAGCGAGGAGTTACCTTAGCGGGTATGTACCGCCAGTAGGTTAGCGATCCGCAAAAAAAGGAAGAAGCCGGTGCAGTAATAATGGGGTGTGCACAGTGTGGGTCAAAGTTGTCGCAGTGGAAGAAGCAAGGATAGCGTTCGCACCGGTGTACGCTAGAGCGCCATGGGTGAAGAGAACTGCCCACTGCCCACTGCCCTGCGGCGGAGGCCTGGATGGTGGAGGGGTGTCGGACTGAAAATCTGGACGATTTCAGATCGAGTCTAGCTCAACAGGAACGACGGTCGCTGTTGCACGAACTGTACCGACAATTTGTGACGTTTGCCGGATAGTGTCCGAGAGCAGATAAAAAGTTTGTCTCATCGTTATGCTGTAGTGATGATGACAACCAAGTGCCGAGGACTCTCAATCCAACTCACAGTCTTTTCGAGCCTTCCACGGTAAGGTAACATGCCATAGCGGGAATGTTCCGAGGCTTTGTCGATGGCGTCGCGCTTGTGCAATTACAGGGTCTTATGCGAAACTTTGTTCGTTGTTACATCCGTCGGGCCCTCCGCCTAACCTTCATTAATCATCGCGGCCATTATTTTCGCAATTGATAGTCATGGAGTTATTCCAGCCTCAGCAACGATCCAAACGACGATCGACAGCAAGACGCAATCACTGATGCAGACGATCCGAAACAGAGGATCTCATGCGTATACAATATGGAACCCAACAGACCTGCTTTCTATGATGCTGACAGCCAGACAGGAGAATTGGAAAACAGAACAGCTAAAGCAAGCGAGGTCTACCGCTAGTGGTGTCTCTGGATCTGACCATTCGTCGCTCGGTCTGGCTTTGCGGAGGTCTGCCTATTCGAGACCCTTTCCCAATTCCCACTCCACGACAATTGAGGAGCACAGCCAACAACTCCCCACCTCGATGACATTCTCGGTCCTTCTATACCTGCGTGGAACATCTATGGTCTCGCAGTGACATTCGTTGCTGGCCAAAGTGAGAAAAATTTGCTAGAGCAGTGGCAGTTCGATGTTGATGTCAATTCGGTACTGCGGCCTGTGTGCCACGGACATGCTACGGACGGGTCAGCGACAGCAACGCGGTAAGTTAAAGCCGCTATGTCATTCGCTGTACGATGACCACCTTCTTCTTATTATATCTCGACCACACACCCTGAAGTTGGACCGCGGATCTTTACAGACTCTTGTACTGTAGCAGAGATTTGACTTTCGAGTGTCGCATGCTCAATTCAAGAACGAACTCACAAGGGTCGAAATGCTCATGATGAGGCAACACTGCCCGTTCTCATGTTGAATTTGGCTTTACTGCTACCTCCACTCTTTCGAAACTCTGTGCTGGAATTATAGGACAGCTCAGACACCTTTGAGGCCATAAACTATCGGCTGGAACGAGTGGAGAGGTCAATACGATTCCGGACGTCGCCGTTGAGACGATGCTGACGCTTCTTCCTCAAGCCTACCTGAACGAACCGGCGGTCTCACCTTTTTCCTATCACGGTCGCTGTCCGAGTCCGACACTGGTCGAAGAGTAGTGGAATTATTACCTGAGAAAAAGGGTCTTTTCCAGCATCCATCTCCTACTTTTATTGCTCATTTGCCTCGTTGACGCTCTGCCGACTACTCGATGCCATGTGGGCAACAAACTCTGCTGGGACCGGGACCGAGCAGCGACCACGCGCTTTTCGCAACCGTGCCAGTCGATTCGGACTGTCTTCTCACCGTCAGAAGAATCGGCTCCGATCAAGATTACTACTGATTCTATTCATCCAACCTTCGACCACTTGCCGACCGGTCGAAACTCGTTCTTTCCGAACCTCTGGAGAACGAGATTCACCATCTGGTATTACATAAGAACAAACGTCTTATAGCCACAGATAGGAAGTTGGCGGCTAAATTGATCGCCGCACCTCTTCGGCAATCTATGATTTTTACTCGGCTCCAGAACGACATTTATTTCAAGTCGGCATCTCTCGGTCAGGTCGATTCGCCGAGTGGCTTGCTGGAACATGCAACAAAAAGAGACCCGATCTTTGTTTTTGGCATCCAGTCATATTAATATTCATGAAGCAAAGTCGGAAATAACGCCATGGACGTCTTTATCACATGCACGACAAGGGTGAATGCAGCCCATTCGCTTGCTTTTGCTTCGGCACTCCTGATCTTCCCCGGACTTCAGAGCTTTCTGCATGACAAAACTGTCATGTTATTCCTGCTGCTGATCAGCCTGCGAAATGAGGCTCACCGCCTGACCGATTTGTGACGCGTACGCTATTACGCGGGTGAGAATTGGTACATCAGAAGCGAAATGGCTTATTCGTATATTACCGACCCATCCTGCTGGACACCGCTACTTCCACTCATCAGGTGGTACCTATGTAGGTGGGATGCTGGGCTGATAAATTAGGGCATCACCTTGAACCAGGACCTTTGCTAACGAGGCGTCCAACATCATGCAGCACTCGCGTTCGATAGACGAGATCGTCGTCCGATTGCCGCAAGAAGAAATTCTCGACTTGTACCCATGCTTGTCTGATATTGAGTTCGATCGTCATATCGTTCTCCAGTTATAAGACCCTGGAGACTCTAGCAGAAGCCAATCTGCCATGAGACATGTGAGTCGCGTGAGCAATAATGACTGATGATGAATATCTGCTCAGACTCAACTCGGTCGATGAGTGGTGTTAGCGGTTGATACAAGAGGTAAGCGAAACAAAGGTAAGACCAGTCATCTACGCGAGCAGACAAGATTGATTGAATAGCTGGACACTACTGTCAAACACTCCCATGCAGGTTCGAGCTGCGATGAGGCGAGATGGACAGCGCCACCTGACGTTGTTGCGGCCAAAGAGACTCACTCACGGAACGCACACTCACTGTGCCTCTCGCAAAGCGACAAGCAATCTGCAGCAGCATGACAGCATAATGAGCTGGAACAGAACCTTCTTCAGATAAGGGACACGATCATGCCAGACATTGATCACCGGGTAAGCTCTGTTAGACAGTCCTAGTGGCAGACCTCGTGACAGCTGGAGGCCTGGGCTTCCTCATCTTCTTGATAACCTTATGATAACGCTTCACCCTGGTGTCGAGATTAGACCGCGTTCAGGAAGAGTGTACAGACGTCGTCATGCGCTCGATATGACCCAGAGACTATCCACAAAGGTCGACCACGACTTCGACCATTCAAAGCTCGAGGCATCGATGGGCTTCGTCACGCAAATCACCAGATCACCATCATTCGACTGCACCTGCGAGTGTACCAGGATCAATTCGCCCTTCGGTTGACACACAGAAAATTACCCTACTAGTACTATACACGCGAATCTGCCCTCCTTTTCCTTCACGGCCCCAGATGGTGGGCCGAGTTGATGTTCAAGCCTTGTAATGCTTCCACCGGTCGAGAGTCTGGTCGATGGGAAAATGTGACCATACCGACGCCTTAACATTGCTTCGACTACACGCTTGTCTTGCTGCTTGCTTTTCTCCCATCTCGTACTCTTGTTCGCTTCAACCCCAGAGAATGTTCCATCCAAATAACGCCGTTGCTGAAGAATTACCGCGTACCGGATGCAGTTGTTGAATCGAAAGGTATAATGATGAATGATCTGGCGGAGTACGGTTACATGACTACGCAACATCCGCCTGATTGTTGTGGCGCATACGGGTCGTCGCGCTTATCGACCTAAGATCTGTTAGTCTCGACACATCTCTGTGTACTCTCGTCGCTACTTACTGTTCCCCATTTGCTTGGGACCATAAAGTCCTTTGGTTCCTTGTCGGTGAAGGCGATGAGGCTAGAGGCTGAGTCAGCACCGCTTTGTCGATATCATGGCTTCTTCTCATCTAAACTCACTCGACAGAGGCCTCAGACACGGGGATTCTACGGCGGTTGAGGTCCTCTTGCAGCCTTTGGTTCAACTCATTCAGACGGCGCAACTTCAATTCTGCCATGCTTTGTTTCTTGCTCCTTCCGGCATCATTGGGCCTGACTTCGAATGGCGCAGACGACATGATGACTGTGTTTGATGATGATGATCGCTGATTGAAGACTAGACAAAGGCGAATGCGATTCCGTGTGTGGGGTGAAGGTCGTGTGCGCAAGATAGACTGCAGACAGGTACAGGATCGCCGAGTTGCGAGGTCAGAGGCAATGCGACTGATGCAAAGAGAGGTTGCCAACGGTTCTCTAATAGAGAGGCGCTGGGATTCAACTGTCAGCCGCTTTCGGTCACAACAGCCGTCAAGGCAGTGACTGCCTCGTTTCCCGAAGCGAACTCTTTGCACGTACCGAATTCCTGGAATCGGCGTGATTCGATGGACTTGAGGGGTTTCGCGATGGGTTGTGCTACGTGCTGCGTGGGAAACGGTAAGCTTGTTGCTGACCTATGGGTCTGTGTCGCGACAACGTACATCAACCGGTTCAAAGGAGCGACGCTTCGCCGACAGCACTAGATGCGACAATTGACAGCGGAGCAGCAGCCAAGAGTAGCAGAGAAGGACCAGAAACAACGCAGATTATGTTGCAGACACGACGCAGCTGTTGATGGACGTGGACGGTGATCTCTATGTAAAAGGGTTTCGGCACGAGAGTCGAGAGGTCGGAGACCTGGGGCCTGGGGCTGTCTAATTACAGGTTCCCGATGCGGTATAGCCGCGGGAGCCAGAGAAGGCGTCCGCGGGTGGTTGTCTTTCACCGCTTCAATTGTCAAGAATGCAGCAACAGCTATAGTACATGTAGGCTGCAGGACTACGTAAGATGACATGATGTTCCGTTGACATCGCATGGCAAGACGTGACATGCCGTGTGCCAAAAGGTCTGTATCACTGAACGTTGAAGTTCCCCTTAATGGTGAATTGCATGTGATTGTTGCATGCGAGCAAAGCAAGGCCTGACGTCTCGGCTGCGGCACTTTCTTTTGGCCAAGCTCTCCCACGCAAAGCCCGGCTGCATAATCTGTCCACCTAAGCGAGACACACTGGGGCAGCGAAACTCTTCACGTACATCACCGTGCCGAGACGAAGAATTCATTGAATATCTACGCACGCGGGCTGCATCACGACAAAGCTCAGCACACGCGTCAGGAGTCTCTCAAGCGACTTATCTGCGACTTGATCGCCAAATAAATCGCCCAATATGCCTCCTCCAGCGCACACCAAGCCGGAGAATGTGCTCAAGGTAAGGAATCCTTCAATATCAGGCTGGAGAAAAGGGGAATGCACGGGATATGGTCGCGACTGGGAAAGATGATGGAAAAAGATATGGCGTTCATGACGAAAGGATGGTACATCTATAAGAAGAAGATCTGGACTAACGCGTCCGCCTACAGAGAGCACAAGAACTCATCGGAGTTGGACAGCAGCAGGCTGCTCTGTCTATCCTCCACGAACATGTCACATCAAAGCGCACACGAAGCCAGGCCATCGCCGCTCTGGAGCCGGTTATGGTACTTTTCATCGAACTCTGTGTCGACTTGAGAAAGGGAAAGATGGCAAAGGATGGACTTTACAACTACAAGAACACCTCACAAAACACAAACGTCGCTACCATCGAAGTTGTCTTCCGCCGCTTCATCGAGCTCGCCGAGCAAAAGGTCACCGAGGCCCAGGCCAAGGCTGATGAGGTTTCTTCCGCTGCGGACAATGGCGAAGCTATTGCAAATGTAGGAGATCTCGAGGCCTCCGAAACTCCGGAATCCATCCTTCTCTCGACCGTTTCTGGAGAACAATCAAAGGACAGGACTGACAGAGCGATCGTTACTCCATGGCTCAAATTCTTGTGGGAGACCTACAGGACTGTTTTGGATATCTTCAAGAACAACGCCAGGCTCGAGGTCATGTACCAAACCACTTCCCACCAGGCCTTCCAGTTCTGCTTGAAGTACGCCAGAAAGACCGAGTTCAGGAGACTGTGTGAGTTGCTCCGCAACCACTTGCAAAATGCTGCCAAATACTCGTCCCAGATGCACGCCATCAACCTCAGCGACCCAGACACTCTCCAGAGACACTTGGACACCAGATTCCAGCAGTTGAACGTTGCCGTAGAACTCGAACTGTGGCAAGAGGCATTCAAGAGTGTAGAGGACACCCACACCCTTCTCAGCTTGAGCAAGCGTCCAGCCAAGAACACCATGATGGCCAACTACTTCGAGAAGCTTACCAGAATCTTCATGGTCAGCGAGAACTACCTTTTCCACGCCGCTGCCTGGAGCAGATACTACAACCTTCTTCGTCAGTCTTCGGTCCTGGTCGCTGCCGGTCAGAGCCCAAAGAAGGACAACCCAACCAACATCTCCGATGCCGATCTCACCAAGGCTGCTTCTTTTGTCGTTCTTTCCGCTCTCGCTATTCCGGTCATTAGCACATCGCGGTCCCGCGGTGCTCTTGTCGATGTTGACGAGGCTCGCAAGAATAAGAACACCAGACTCACCAACCTTCTTGGCATGGCTCAGGCTCCCACCAGAGCCACTCTTTTCAGGGACGCACTCAACAAGGGTCTGTTGCAGCGTGCCAGACCAGAGATTCGTGACCTCTACAACATTCTTGAAGTCGACTTCCACCCTCTCTCTATCTGCAAGAAGATCTCTCCAATTCTGAAGAAGATTGGCGAGGACTCCGAGATGGAGAAGTATGTTATCCCACTTCAGCAGGTCATCCTCACCCGTCTCTTTCAGCAGCTGTCCCAAGTCTACGAGACCGTTGAACTCAAGTTTGTTCTCGATCTCGCACAGTTCCCTGAGCCATTCCAGATGTTCGCTGCGACCATCGAGAAGTTCATCATGAACGGTTGCAAGAAGGGCGATCTGGCCATTCGCGTTGACCACGCCACTGGTGTCCTGACCTTTGACAACGACGTCTTCTCCTCTGCTCGCGCTTCTCAACCAAGCGGCGGTGCCACTGGTGCCACCTCCGAGGTCAGCTCTGTGCAGCGTCTCCAGAGCACTCCAGCCGAAATCGTTCGTTCTCAACTCACCCGTCTTGCCAAGGCGCTCTACATCACTTGCCAATACGTTGACCCGTCTTTCAATGCCGACCGTCAAAAGGAGCGCCAACAAGCCCTCCAGCGCGCTCAGGCTGGCTCTGAGAAGGAGCACCTTGACATCCTGGCCCGCAAGGATCTCATCCAGAAGCAAAAGGAGACTGCCGCCAACGCACAGGCTGCTCGAGAACGTGAAGCTGCTACCCAGAAGCGCATGGCAGCTCAGAAGCTCCAGGAGGCCGAGACTCAGCGTCTCCAAGACGAGCAGCGCGACCGTGAGCAACGTCGCCTGAAGGCCGAACAGGACAAGATCAAGCGCGAGGAAGTTGAGAAGCAGCTCAAGGAGCTTAAGCAGGGTGTCAAGGGTGTCGACATTGAGAGTCTGAACATTGACGAGCTCGACAGTGCTCGCATTCGTCAACTCAAGCTTCAGGCTCTCGAGAAGGAGAAGAACGATGTTGGCGAGAAGCTCCGTGTCACCGCCAAGCGTCTCGACCACCTTGAGCGTGCCTACCGTAAGGAGGAGATCAAGCACCTGCCAGCCGACTACAACTCCCAGCGCGAGCTCGACCTTGCTGCGTATGAGAAGACCAAGGAGGAGACTCTTGCCGAAGCCAAGGCCAAGCACGCCTCTGATGTCGAGCTCAAGCAGCGTCTCGGTAGACTCGTACCTGCTTATGAGAACTTCAGACAAACCATCAGCGAGCAACGTCAAGCTGAGTTTGAGAAGCGTCGCAAGAACGCCGAGCGTGAACTCAACCAGAAGATCGAGCAACGCAAGCGTGAAGTCAAGGAGCGTCGTGTGAGAGAACGCGCAGAGGCTGAAGAGGCCGAGCGAATCCGCGCTGAAGAGGAGGAGAGGGAGCGTATCGAGGCCGAGGAGAAGGAGCGTGAAGAGGCTGAGAAGGCAGAGAAGGCAAAGAAGCACAAGGAGGAGATGCAGAAGCAGAGAGAGTATGTTCTCCTAGCAAAAGCACCATCGCGAGATCACATCACTAACAGTTTGACAGGGAGCGTGAAGCATCGGCCAAATTACAGCGCGAACGTGAAGAAGAAGCCGAACGTCGTGCCGCAGAGCGAAAGCGTGGCGGCGGTGCTGCACCCTCGTTCGACCGTGCACGACCTTCGGAATCATCAGACTCTCGCGGACCACCAAAACTCAACCTCACCGGCGGTAAGCCATCCACATGGCGCGAACGCGAGGCAGCCAAAGCTAGAGGCGAGGCTCCACCCGCAGAGAACGGCGCTGCTCCACCATCAGCACCACCAGCCGACGAGCGCGTCACCACAAGAGAGGCTGCTCTGCCAACACGAGAAGCCGCCGCCCCAGCAAAAGGCGGCTACATCCCACCACACCTCCGTGGCAAGGCGACCGCAGGAGACGCACCACCAGCAGCACCAGAGCGCACAGCAAGCGGCAGCGGCGACCGATGGGCGCGGCCGAGCAGACCCGAGGGCGAGGGACGCAGCGACAGCCGCGACGCCGGCTCCTTCCGCGGACCAGCCAGGAGCGGCGGCTTTGGCGAAGGCCGCAGCGACAGCAGAGACGGTCCATCGTTCCGCGGCGGCCCCAGAGGCGGCTTCGGCGAGGGCCGCAGCGACAGTCCAGCCGAGCGCCAACCGCTGCGTGTCGCACCACGCAGCAGCATGGGCGATGCGCGAGGCGAGAGCCCGGCTGACCGTCCTGCTCAGCGCGCGCCTGCGTCTGGCGCCGGCGGCAAGTACGTGCCTGGTGCGTTCAAGAAGAGGACGGGAGAGTAGAGCGCTGGCATTGGACAAGACGTGCAAACGAGCGTTGAGCGGTGCATTGCATTGCATTCTCTGTTTGTCGTAGGTAGAAGCATATGTATGACACGACACACGCATGGTGGGTGTCTTTTACGGGCGTAGTCACGATTTAGCACCGCGGTGTAGGTAGTCAAAAAGATGCAAAATTCGGTTTCTGATTAATACATCTGGTCCCGAGTGTGGTGTGACCATACCGCTCCTTTTGATTGCCCATACCACATCACGAACCCTACCCTTTCCTACGCCGCTGCCTGATACCGCCTCAAATCCAGCGTCAAGGGGCGACTGCTATTCATCTGCTGGTCGCGCATGACACCGACCAGCGTCTCTGAATTCTGGAAGAAACCCGTCTGTGTGCAAAAATAAATCAGCCAGCCGTCGACGAAGAATCAAAACAAAAAGGAAGCAAAACGTTACCTTCAGACTAATAACCACAAACTGCATCCCAGGCCGGGCATGGTGCTTGACGTACTCCGCCAGCCGGGTGGTATTGGCATTATCGAGCGCGGCATCGACCTCATCGAGCACGAAGAACGGACTCGGGGCGTAGGTATGGATAGCGAAGAGCAGCGCCAGGGCGGCCATGGTCTTCTCGCCGCCGGACAGGTGTTCCATGTCGCGGAAGCGCTTCAGCGGCGGCATTGCGTGGTACTTGACGCCGGCGAGGTAGGGCTCGTCGTCGTCTTCGAGCGTCAGCGACGCCGACCCCGCCATCGCGTAGTTGCCCATCCGCGTCAATTCTTTGTATACGCTGTCGATCCGCTCCGAGATGTGCTCATAGGCCCGTGTGAAGAGCGACGAGCGCTGCTCGCGCACTTCTTCGTATGCGGCTTTCGCGGCGCTCATTGCTCGGTGCGCTTCTTGGTATTGTGCGTCGTAGTCGCGCATGCGGGCTTCCGTGCTGTCGAGCCGCTCGGCGGCGCGCGCGTGTGGCGCCATCGTCTCGAGTGCTTTCTGTAGCTTCTCGATGCTACTGGTCAGTGCGGTTTCGGTTGCTTCGCTATCGTCTTCGCGCAGGTCGTCGTCGAGGTCGTCGAAGTCGATATCGATGCCGTAGTCGTTAGCTGCGGGAATCTGTGGGTTCGACTCGTCTTCGTCAATATCCATTACATCGGGTTCGGCTTGCTCGCCTTGTGGCAGTGAGTCGAGACGTCGGCTGCCTTCGTTAAGCGGGACTGAGATCTTTTCCATGCGACAGCGCTTGAGGAGATTGTATCGTCCCATGTTGGCGGTCGAGATCTCCTCTTCCAAGGCTTCGACTGCTTTTGTGGTTGCCTCGATGGACTTGGAGCGCTTGGCGACCTCGCGACGTTCAGAGGCGACGTGCTCGGCTCTTTCATTGACTTTGGTTTTTTGCTCTTGAAGCTGCTCCTTCAGTGCGTCAAGCTCACCTCGGAGAGTGTCAAGCTCATCGTTCAGAGACTCGCGCTCAGATTCGAGACTGTCAATATTCTGCTGAGCGGCATTGACGTCGTTCTCCAGCCGAGTGATACGCTCATTCGTGGCTTGCAGGCGTTGTGTTTCAAAGGCAAGCTGGTTCTCCAGTCTGCTTCTCTGCGTAGTGAACTCGAGTTTCTTCTGTGACGCTTCTTGCTGCAAGGTTCCTTGCTGTGCCTCATAAGCTCGAATATCGGGGTACTGCAATCTCTGGCAGAAACCTGCAAAGATCTTATCTTCAGCAGTAGAGACCACAGTGCGGTGACGCTCAAGCTCAGCTTCGAGGTTGTCGACTCCTTGAGACTGCTCGCGAAGCTTTGGCTCGGCTTCAGCCAGCTGAGTCTTTGCGAATTGCAGCTCTTTCCGTTTACTCTCGATATTGCGGTCGAGTGCTTTAAGCTCGTCTTCGGCGAACTTGCGACGATTCTCTAGACCGGACAGTTCGCCCTGCACAGCGTCTTCCTCGTCCTTCCTCTGATGCGCACTTGGGAGTCCTTCAAGGGAGCTTATGAAATTATCCTTCAGCTTGTACAAACTCTCGACCTCCGCATCATCCCACTTCCGAGCGTTGCGTTGATCTGGTCCTTGACCACCAGTCATGTTTCCGCCCTTGGAGATCACTGTACCGTCGAGTGTGACAGCTTTGGCATCAACACGTCGATTGTAGCACAGTTCACGCGCAGTATCTAGGTCATCACAGACGATGCTGCTTCCGCAAGCGTATGACACTGCACGCTCAATGGCATGGTCGTACTCGATTGTGTCGACGGCAAGGCGCATCTTCGAGTGCATACCCTTGAGATTCGCATCGGGTGCCTTGTGCGCGATCGTGTCGAGTGGGATGAAAGTTGCAATACCGATGCTCTGCGCCTTGAGGTAGTCCAAGCAGTCAGTCGCAGTCTTTGTGGTGTCGACAACGATAGAATCGTGGTTACGACCAAGTACAGTGCTGACCGCGGTAGTGTACTTCTTCTGCTTCGGCTTGACGAGAGTCCAGAGCTGGCCACGAACACCGGGGAATAAGCGCTTGAGTTGGGAGACCATTTCACGGGCACGAGCATCTCTTTCATTTTCGTTCTTTGAGTCCCTGGCCTCGCCAATGCGTCTCAAGACATCCTGCAGTTTCTCTTCAAGCTCGCGGTGTTTCTGAGCGGTTCTAACTCTCTCCGAAGTCATGAGGTTAAGTGCCTTTTTCTTCGCGTCAATGTCGCGAGTGTTGGCTTTGACGGCTGTATCGATGTCACTGCGTCTGGTACGGAGCTCACCAATCTCGGTGTCAAGCTTGGTCACTTGGTTCTGGTTGGATTCTACACGGGTCCGTAGGCTGTTGACAGTCTCTTCGTCAGTCCTGAGTTGGCGGGTGATGTCGTCGACCTGGATCTGAGCAGCTGCAGTCTGCTTGCTGACTTCCGTGCGCAAACGACCGTACTCTTGCAGATCAGCAGCAGATAATTGCCGACCAGTCTGTTGTTGTTGCTGTTGCCACTGCTGTTCCCACTGGGTCTGAGCGCGTTGAACACTTGACAGATCCTTTTGGAGCTTCTCTACAGCCTTGGACTGGCTGTCGCGCTCTTTTGAAACATCATTTATGCGCTTTTGCGACGTTTCAATTCTCTTGGTAGAGATCTCGATCTTCTCGGTGATCGGCAAAAGGCTGTTCTCCTTGTCTTCGGCATCTTTCTCCTTGTGCTTGATCCGTTTCTCAGTTTGGGTGACTTCCTTTTGAGCTGAAGCCTGCTCACGCTTGGCCTTTTCTAAACGGTTCTCGTAGGAAGCAACGTTGCGACGGTGTTCCTTGAGTTCGTCCTGGTGCTTCTGGATCTCCTCCGTCGACGACTCAATGGTCCTTTGGAAGTTGTGCAGCTTCCAGAGCACATGAGTGACAATTGCCTGATCTAGCTCACGCTGCTTCTTTGCGTAGTTGTCGGCTTCGCGCTTTTGTTCTTGATATTGCTTGACCTCGGAATTGATGCTCCTGCGTTGCTGAAGCTTTGTTTGGTGAATGTCGCTGAGCTTTTCCTGTTCAATCTTCAAGCGGTCGTATTCAGCCTTGTAATCCAGACTGCCGCAAATCTGTTCGATAAGTCGAGTAAGATCTTTCGCGCTCTGTGACGCGATTGCTTCAACATCACCCTGGAAGACAAGAAAGTTGCGCGCCTTGATCAGGATCTGTTCAGTCTCGAGCGCATCATTGTACTCTTTCGCTGTCACCACTCGGTTGTTGATGCGGTACTCTGAGGTGCCAGAAGCAGTGATGGAGCGCCTCCAAGCTTGTTCCTCTCCAGCATCGTCTTCATAAACAGCCATGACCCAGGCAGTGCCAGGCTCGCGCTGACTGCTGTTTTGTGTGTCCATGTCTTCATCCTCATCCTCTTGCTCCCCCTGGGTATTTCCATTAGTCGCTCCGTTGGTCTCTCCCTCCTCCGCGCCTCCATCGGCTTGAATCTTCGAGGTCTGCAAGACGCGACCGCGGTACACAAGGTCGCGTAAATGGCTGGATCGCAAGTGTGATGATTTTATACCAAGGACGAACGAGATAGCGTCCATACTGGTCATGCATGTCAGCGCAATTCTAGAACGACCATACTCTTTACTCACGAATTCGATTTACCGGAACCATTTGGCCCGATGATGCTCGTAAAGTACGAGTCGCCGAAGAGCATGACATGGTGCCCACGGTAGCTCTTGAAGTTGCACAGCTCTAGCCGGACAAGTTTACCCATCTCTGCTTGCTAGCTAGCGGTGCTGAGCTCGAATTCGGTGGTCGTGGTGAGTACACAGATGATGCTGCGGGCTCCTGTATATCTAGACGCGCCTCGCGTCTGCTCGCGCGGTGATCAATCACGGAGCGGGATCTCCGACGGGCCGCCCCTGCCCATTACAGTACGGCGAGTGCGCCTTCCCCGGACCCTGCGTCACATGCATTGGCAGCCAGTCAATAAAGCACGCGTGGATGAAATGATCTGGTGTTTCTGGATTTCGCATTCACATGGTCATCTCAATCACGCGTCTACAATTGCATGTCATTCCCGTAATCACTATAATTCCAGGCGAGGTCAGCCTTGTAACATCTCTGACTCCGCTGCATTAGGCGGCAGCCGCATCTAGACCGCAACCTCTCCGATTCGCTGAGCTAGGCACAGCTTGTGACACTCCTCCAGCATATTCTAGTCAGCCTTCGTTCATCATGTCCGGATCAGTCGATATTCCAAAGAGGTCAGATTCAATTCCAGTTGGTCTTGAGGCCTCTGAATCAGCAGATAAAGACGGCACACCTCCCAGTGCCGATTATTTGTCTGCTGGATATGCCCAGTCTTCCTCACGCCAATCAGGCTTGGGTACACCTGGAACTCCTGGAGGTCTTTACACACCTGGCATGATGACACCAGGCTCTCCCGGCTTTCTCTCCAGGACTGGCTCCATGACCAATCTCAGCGAGCTCGGAGAGGATGAGTTTCCACCACTGGATCGTTTAACGGTATTTGATGTACTGGAGAACCTCGCACTACCGCAACACTTCGAGCGCCTCCAAGATAGAGTTCGCAGACAGCAGGCGAAGCTGAGGTCCAGCAGCAGAGGTGCACGCGACAAAGTTGTTGAAGAATGGAGGAGGAGGGTACCGACGTCAGAAGAACAGCTGGAAAGGTATCGAAAGCGCATGCGCGATAGTGTCGATCGCATGAACAAGAGATGGAATGATACCAGAACAATCACCGTGCGAGAAAAGGTCTCGTTCATCGGTGGTGTGCTCAATATCTTCATTTCTGGCTATTTGATCGGAGCCGCCCCTGAATGGTTCCATATCTGGTACACAGCGCAATTAGTGTATTACATGCCTATCAGATGGTACACGTATCATCAAAAGGGCATGCACTACTTCTTGGCCGATCTCTGCTACTTTGTCAACTTCCTCATGGTCTTGTCCATCTGGTTTTTCCCAAACAGCAAGCGCCTGTTCATCAGTACTTTCTGTCTGGCGTTCGGAAACAACGCAGTCGCAATCGCTATGTGGAGGAACTCGCTTGTCTTTCACTCCCTGGACAAGGTCACCAGGTTCGCAAAAACTACATACAGTCTTACCAGCTAGTGCTAACGTTTTCCAGTCTATTCATTCACATCATGCCCTGCGCGACTCTACATTGTCTCATCCATCTGATACCAAGAGAAATGCAACAAGAAAAGTTCTCCGCGATTTACAACATCAAGTTCTCTCTGCCCGGCGCTCCGGAGCACTACAGACTACGAGAGATGATCATCTGGGCCACAGTCCCATACGCGGTCTGGCAACTGTCATACCACTTCCTAATCACGGTGCGCCGCCGCGAGAAGATCGCTGCCGGACGACCGACCTCATTCACCTGGCTACGAAAATCTTACGCCAAGAACTTCCTAGGAAAGTTCGTGCTGCGCCAACCGGAATGGCTGCAGGAGCCATGTTTCATGATGATCCAATACGTCTACGCTCTGCTGACCATGACTCCCTGCCCGCTCTGGTTCTACAACCGCTGGGCGAGCGCCGCATTCCTCATGGTCGTATTCACATGGGCGACCTACAACGGCGCAACGTTCTACATCGACGTTTTTGGCCGGCGCATGGAACGCGAACTCGACGCCATTAAACGTGATATTGCCCGTTGGCAGACTATGCCGGAAGGACGCATTCTGCTCGACGAGGGCAAGAGCCCGGTGATTCAGGCCATGGCCGAAGAGGCGAGAGCCAAAGGCTCCCCATCAATGCATGGTTCGCCGCTTGCGAACCGTGGTCATGAGCGCACACAGAGTCTCGAGGAGCTCCCGCCGCTGGATCAGCCTGCTGCTTTGGGAAAGGAGGAGTTGAAGAACGAGGCGGAAAACGTGGGCGCGAGTTCGTCGTATAATGGAAATCAGGAGCAGACGGATGGTGTTCGCAAGAGGTGATGCTGTTTGTCACCAGTTTGCTCGGTACTTTGGTGCGGTTATCACTTGTTCGGGCTTATGGCACATGAAACATCATCGCGAGGTGTTGGCACAAGAGGCGGATAGGAACTGTATTCTGCTATGGGTGACTCGGATTACACAAATTGTTCTAGAGTAGTATACCCACAGGTCTAATTTGATATGATTCGCAACGTTCAATTGCCTCGTCTAGACTGCCTTGCATTTCGGTACCTCGAGTCAAATCTTCTACGTGCGGCATGTTGAGACTGAATTCCGCCTGCACGTTGTTCTCCTTCGCGGGGTGATCTTGGGCGTGGATTGGCCTTTGGTAAGAGGCATATACGATTCATCAAGTTCGTAGGCCATTTCTCAATTTCCCCAATGCGCAGGGACAAATGGCCTATGACCAAGCCTCTCGATCTCGGCACTCCTCAGCACATCCACAAGGCCAGGCAACAGCTTCTCCGTCGGCTGCGCGATCCTGACGCTCTTTCTCTGGTCCAAATCCGCAAAGAACTGCTCTTCGCCCCTTACACCTCCGAGATTGCAGATGCCGATGGCCATGCCGCGGTCCTTAGCTCGCTTGATGAGCCGCCATGCCGAATACGTCGCCAACGAACTCCCCAGCACAAGCACCTTAGCCGCCTCGTCAATCGCTTCCTCAGCAGCAGTCTTGACGGGTCCTGGTATACTCTCTCCAAACATAATGACGGCCGGTTTGAGGACTCCGCCCGTGCTGCTCGCGTCCCAGGCGCCGTCGTCATCAGCGCGCACAACGTCTTTCTCTCCCTCTTTATTCCGCGGCGGGTCTTTCAGACAGTGCGGACACGGCGGGTATCGGAAGGAGCTGTACTCGACACCGGGAATGTCGACGTCTCCGTCCGGGTTCGTCTTCAGACCCTTTGCTCGTCGCTCTTCCGGGTTCTCGGTCGTCAGCGCCCCCGAGGAAATCATTTCGTCGAGAAAGGCGGACCAGGTCGGGTTCAGCACGCGCAGGTCGGACTGGAATTGATTGCGTGGGTACTCGCGACGGCAGGAGAGGCAGAGGGCGCTGCGGAGGTAGCCGTGGAGTTCGAGGGAGCGCAGAGTGGGGTGCGCGACTGGGTGGAAGGAGTCGACGTTCTGTGTGATAACGCTTGAGATGTGGCCCATCTTGCCTAGCTCTGCTATGGCGTGGTGTGCTGGGTTGGGCTTTGATTTGTGCAGGTTGGTCCAGCCCAGAAAACTGCGTGCCCAGTAGCGCTTTCGTGCTTCATGGCTGGCGCAGAATTCGTGGAAGTAGACAGGGCGGTAGGTTTTGTTCAAGGTGTAGGTGCCTGCTGTTCCTCTGTAGTCTGCTAGCCCTGAGGCGACTGAAATACCGGCGCCAGTGAGCAGGACCGTCTTGCCCGAGGGTCCTGAGGCATTGGGCGCGGTGATGAAGTCGTAGAGAGCATTGATGGCACCGGAAAAGGACTTTGCTGATGCTGGTATTATGGTTGGATCAGGTAAAGGTGCCGTGTAAGGTATTCGCATCAACCCCATATGTGCAGCTGACGAAAGAGAACATGTCTTCGTTAACAATAATCGACTCGCAGGGCTGCCGAACAAAGTCGAAGGGTCCTCCCAAATGACGTCAATGATGCATGCTATAAGTAGAAAACGGAAAAGGGGGAAAGGGGATCTTGTCTGGTTGTTGCGGCTCGGCGAGCCGCAAACCGAAGCAGGAGAAGAAGCCGCGACCCGTGGACGTCTCGTGAATCCCATATTTTTATGAGAATTGCATCATCGTTGAAGAATGTCCATGTTCTCTGTTCTGCAGGGACATTGTCTAGACCTTGACAGTAGTCCCGTGTAAGCGTAGAAGCGACGTCGACTGCCATAGTTATATCACGGGGTTTTTCCCATAATTGTCCTTGCGACGATAGGTCTGCTGGAATCTTATTCATCACCTGTAAAATGCGTTACTTCGTTCCCTTTCCTTCCAATGGACAGAGCACTACCTGGGTTCACACCTGAAGAACGCTCTACCATATATCGAGCCCTTGAACTATTGCGAATCGACGTTGGCTGCCAGGACAAAGACCCCGCCTTTGAGGCGAAGCTTGTTATATCTTTATTTCCTGACAACCAGAGCGTGGAAAACGAACATGCACCTCTACTGGCCGAATTCCATGTCGACTCACGTGAGTGGAGGCTGAGGCGCCCGTCCTCGTCCTCGTCAATCTCATCCTCGCGCTCGTGTTCGCGCTCACACTTAACCTCAACTTCTTCAACGCGTCGTAAAAGTACAGGACAGGATGGCCCGCACCCGAAAAGACGGCCCCTATCATGGGACACTAGAAGGCTTGAGGCTATGTCTCTTGATAGCGCAGATACTTCAAGGTCACCTTCCTTGAGCGTTATCCAAGGCTCGCCTCAGTCTCCTGACCTAGAGCAAAGTCAAGCTGTGACAGGATTGCAAGAGAATGACAAACAGCATGAGTATGGGAACAGTAACGGAAATGGGAACAGTGATGGAGAACCAGAGGGAAACGAAACGGATTGGACTTCGCAGATTCCGCGCACCGAACACAATCAATTCCTTCTGAATACAGCATGGGAAAAGACGTCTCTGGGACCCATGAGCCAATGGCCGCTCGCCCTTCGCCTCATGACCCTCAGGATGCTGCGTGACCCTCGGTGTGCAAATCTGTACTGGGGCCCGGATCGCATAGCCATCTACAACGAGCCCTTTTCCATCGTCGCTTCCTCCCGTCACCCTTTCATGATGGGTGCCACCGCCGAAGCAGCGATGCCAGCCACTTGGCCATTCCTCAAGGTTATGATGCAACAGGTGGAAGATTCAAAAGAGGCCTTCACCACGCCCGAGTTCGAGATGGAGGTATGGAAAGAGCAAGGATTCCTCGAAGAGGCCTGGTATGATGGCGTCTTTGCGCCCATTACCGATACCACTGGAAACTTTGTCGGAATCTATAATTCCGGCGACGAGATCACGGGTGCTGTTCTGCCGCGGCGCTACGGTCGACTGATACACCGTATTGCCGCCACCCCCGACTTTTCAACAACCACGCCCTGGCAACACATCGTGCAGAGCTGTGGTGAATTTGGGAGAGACGTCCCTATGCTGCTTGTCTACTCTGCGGACATGAAACTTCATACGAACAGGTCCGATCGTTGCGCTCTGCGTCTTGAGGGCTCTCTGGGCTTTCCAGAGGGAGCTCCTGCGATACTCCACTCGTTTGACTTATCCGAGTCGAGTCATCCACTCGCTCAGGCCTTCAACTCAAGCAAAGCGACCGAATCACCGACTCTTCTTGATATGCCTAACGGACAGTTACCCACTGGCTTCCAAGAAGCCCAATGGCGAGGTTGGCCAGAAGCGTCCACGCATATCGCTGTAATGCCCAGCTTTGCCAATGGTCTCATTGCGGGTTTCACGGTAATGGGTTTGAATCCTCGGAGACCGTACGACGATGATCTAAAGCAACTAGTCAATGACTTCTGGAGAACGGTCTCATCTGTAATATCGTCGAGTATCAGCTCCGAGCAGGCACGAGAGCGAGAACAGATTCTCACTCGAGAATTGACTCAGCGTGAACGATTCGTACGCAAGATGGCAGAAGTAGCTACGGTTGGCATCTATTCATTGTCAGATGCCGGTACGGTGACTTATGCCAACGCGAGATACCACGAAATTGTTAACACTCCTGCCGACTCGGGCGAAGGAAAGCCGATTAGCTTCGAGCACTATATCCTGGGAGATGATCTAGCCAAGGTCACCAAGGCACATGAAAAGTGCAAGTCTGAACAGACCAATGTGAGCATCAACGTCCGCTTAAAACAAACTTGGATACCCCCGGGCTCCTCCGCCGAACAACATCGCTGGGTCATGAATTCTATCGTGCCTGACGTCAACGACGGTCGAGTCGAGGGCATCATTGGTTCCGTTGCGGATATATGCCACACCATGTGGGCTTTGCAGCTGCAAAAGGACTCGACTCAGGAAGCCCTTGATTCGAAGCAACATCTGGAACGATTCATCGACATGACATCTCACGAAATGCGTAATCCTTTGGGAGCTGCGTTGCAGTGCGCTGACGACATCATACGATGTCTAGACGAGAGAGCTTCACTACATCAAGACGGCGGTGAACTACATCAGTTCTTCGAAGGCATTCGCGAAAATGCCAAGACGATCAGTTTCTGCAGTATTCATCAGAAGTCTATTGCAGACGACATCCTCGTGGCCTCAAAGCTCAGTTCCTCGCTCATGTCACTATCGCCAGCTGTTTGCCAACCAGAACTAATCGTGAACGAAGTCATGCAAATGTTCAAAACAGCGGCGTCTCACGAGTCTATTGACTTGAACCTTACACTCCATCCATCATACACTATAACATGGGCCATGTGTGATGCTCCGAGAGTAAGACAGATTCTGACCAACCTCTTGACGAATGCCATCAAGTTCACCAAGCAACGACCCAAGCGACAGATCGATGTAATAATGGGAGCGAGTAGAACTGCTCCTCCACCGCATCTAGAGTCGCTGAAGTGGCACCCCCGGGACTCACCGCCTCCACCACAACCTGACGATGACAGCGAGCTATTCCTAACGTTCGAGATACGAGATACAGGCAAGGGTCTGACCGACGAGGAGATGTCGCGATTGTTCACCCGATTCTCGCAAGCTGATGCCCAGACTTCCGAAACAGTAAGTCGCTGCTCTCAAGTTTAACGTGGTTCCTCGACTGATGCTTTTCAAGTACGGCGGCTCAGGGCTAGGACTTTTCATCTCGATGCAGCTTGCCGGCCTCCAAGGCGGTCGTGTTGGCTTGTCAAGCAAGCCGGACTCAGGAAGTATGTCCAATTTCTCCAATCCTAGGAAGGCCCAGTTACTGACTCGCAGCCACCAGGCACATTTGGTTTCTACATCAAAGTCAAGAAAGTCCCAGCAAGCGAGCAAGCCGAGACAGCGAGGCGAAGAATCTCCGCGACGCCCTCTTTACGAAAGGTGTCCAAAACAATGAAGCCACAACTCAATATCCTGCTCGTCGAAGACAATATAGTGAACCAGCGGGTACTGAAAAAGCAACTCACACAAAAAGGCCACCACGTACAGATCGCGAACCACGGCGTCGAAGCGCTCGACTACCTGGCGACGACGGCCCACTGGGCGGCCAACAACGGCGCCGGCGTCGAAGTCGACGTCATCCTAATGGACTGGGAGATGCCGACGATGAACGGCATCGACTGCACCAAGCGGATCCGCGCACTCGAGCAGGAGGCGCAGCTCACGAAACACATGTCCATCATCGTGTGCTCGGCGAATTCGCGCGCCGAACAGCAGGAGGAGGCGTTTGCGGCGGGCACGGACAAGTTTTTGTCCAAGCCGTTTTTGGTAACGCAGGTGCTCGATCTGGTTGCGCAGTTCAATGAGTGATGGTGTTGAAATACTGTGGGTGGAGATGAAGGGATCTTACTTGTGTGCTGTAAAAATACACAGATCACCTGGAGGTGGTTGGAATTATCCTGTGTGCGGGTACGGTGCAAAGACGATGGAGATCAGGTCCAGCCCGTAGCGACCATGAGTAATGAAGATATCATGAGAACCACAGTACATCTTTGTGGGTCGCTGGTTGTTTTTTTGTCTGCCCAAAAGAACGAGAGTAAAGGTTCTTAGGCCTATTTCCTTCTTTAATCAATTGCGACAGAGAAGTTTGACACAGTAGTATCGTTGACGATTCATGATATGCATTCAGTACTTTTTAACTAGGGAAAAAAAAACATTCAATCGTCCAGTATTGCACGACATATATATATATCCTGCAAAAAAGGAAATCGTCGAATGTTTTTTTTGCCAACTTCTATCCAAGCCCAAGACTAGCTAATCTACTCGCCACCGTTGACGAAGTAGTTGATCGAGTAGCCAAGGAACTCGCACTGCGGGAGGTCCTGGAAGTTGTCGGTGCGCGAGACGGCGTCGAGGAGCTTCATAGGTCCGTTGTTGTTCTGGACCGGGTCCCATGGACCGCTGAGAGCGACCTGCGTCGTGGTGTTGGTGTAGCCGCGCACGGCGAGGAGGGAGGCTTCTGGGTTTGGCTGCAGCTCACGGACGAAGGAGGCGAAGTAGGCGGTGGTGAGTTGCGTGGACAGGAGGTCGTTGGCGTCGCGGAGGGGGTATTGGTTTCCCTGAGAATGTCAGTAACTGGAGTAGAAGATATGGGAGATAGATGGACGTACGAATACCCATGGCATGTCGGCGCCGTGGAGCTTGAAGTATGGCTCCTCTGGGTTGCCGTATGGGTAGCCTGGCTCGATTGGGCCGACGGCGTCGACGTTGTTCGGGTTGTAGCCGGAGTAGGCGCGGTTCATCTGGTAGTAGTAGGACTTGGTGAAGGCGCCAGAGTGTACGCCGGCGTAGGAGGTTGCTTGGTCGATGCAGCGGAAGGTGTTGTCGGTGGCGACGCGCTGGGTGACGTTGAAGGAGTCGAGGGTCACGTTACCGGTGTCGTAGTATGGGAACAGACCGGAGTTGATGATGGACTGAGCGTAGTATTCGGAGATTCCGAGTCCGACCATGAGACCCTCGGTCTCGTTGGCGACTGGGGTGGTTGGGTATGTGGAGAAAGAAGCACCGTCGTTCATGACGTTGCCCCAGACGGTCGGGATGCGAGGGGAGGTGGAGTTCGTGTTGTAGACGTCGAGATCCTCGGTTACGACGTAGACGCCGTCTTGCACAACGTAGCGGGCGACAGTGGCCAAGTTCACGATTGTTTGAGCTGGGACAGTCTTCAAGCAGGTAATTTGCTCCTGAACAGTGGTCTGGTTGCAGCCGGCCTCGGCAAAGAGAGCTGCGGAGCGGTTGTATGACTCGGCGACGGTGAGGTAAGAGCTGTAGGTGGTACCGTAGTTACCGGTGAGACCAAGATCGACACCACCACCGAGGTTAGACATGGCGATGGAGCCACGGAACTTGCCAATGGCCTTTGGAGATCCGAGAAGAGTACGGACAGATCCAGCACCGGCAGATTCTCCATTGATAGTAATCTTGTTCGGGTCACCACCGAAAGCGGCGATGTTCTGGATAGCCCATTCGAGACCGGTGACCTGGTCAGAGATACCATAGTTACCTGTAATGTTTGTGCCTGGTACAGCCAAGAAACCGAGAGTAGTCAGACGGTAGTTGATCTCGACAACGACAATGTCCTCACGAGAAGCGAGCTGGCCACCATCGCTACCAGCGCTGGCACCGCTGCCACCAGTGAAACCTCCACCGTAGATCCAGAAGTGGACTGGACGAAGGTTCTCAGTGGATCCGTTCTTTGGGATGTAAGGAGTCTGGATGTTGACGAAGAGGCAGTTCTCGCTGCTGGTCGCCTCGTATGCCTGAGCACAGTCGGCACCGTAAGCAGTAGCGTTGATGACTTGACCCTTTGGTGAGTACAGGGTAGAGTACTCGAAACGTGCTGGTGGGTTGGCGAATGGAATACCCTGGAAGCGGAAAGACTTCTGGTTACGGAATCCGACAAAGGTGTTTCCTTGTGAGTAGACGGAGACCTCGTTGGCGCTGGTAGCAACAGCGTTGTTAGGCATGTTCTGGTTGCTGGATTGGGTACAGAGCACCGGAAGGACTTGGTTGGAACGAGGAGCAGCTCCGAATGTGAGTTGACCAGCCTGCTGTTGTACAGTGACAGTACCATTGGCGATGATATAAGATTGACGGTTGCTAGCACGGCCGGCGTATGCGTTATAGGCGAGCTGGTGCTCAAAGTCCGAGCTGTGGGCTTGGATGGCTGCCTGGGAAATCAAGGTCTCGCCGAGAGCTGCACATGCTGTGGCGCCGTCGGCCATGGTCATAGGGTCCAAGAGAATGGCACCGATGTGGTTGGCATCGTCGGTGAAGTTGAGGTTGTTCTGGTAAAGCAGCGTCAAAGAGGTTCCGGTGTTGCACAGGTCGGTTGAGTTGTGACCCCAAGCATGAGGACTGGCGATGGCACCCATGGTGCAGGCGAGGCCCACAGCAAGAGCGGCGTAGAGACCCATTTTGGAAGTCAGTATAGGTCCTGGTCGATGATGATCTTGGTTGGTATTGCTTGGCCGTGACATGGTCTCGGAGGGCCAAGTGCCCTTCTTATAGAATGTGCTGCGAGTTGTCGTCGTGACCACCACGCATCATCAATCTGCAGTCGAAACTGCCCCATGATCTTCAGGTGGAGCACTGTCGATTGACTAGTGCATTTGTGGACTGTAGTGCGAAGACTGACGACCAGGTTGGTCCTTTACTCCGGCAGCATGGTATGATTGGCGAAGTCCGGGCTTGAGTTTGAGCTCGATTTAGCCGTGATGACACATCAACCGGCGGTCTTGGACAGGCACAGGCACTGTAAGTGAGGAGAGCTCCATACCGATCGAATGAGGAGCAGTACGGTTCGGGGTCCAGTGACATCTGCCCTGTACCTGTACCGCAAGGCTTCCGTCGTTTGGTCCTGGTTTGAAGTCGAGGGTGCCTCGCGCGGGAGATTGCAGGTTTGCAAGGGATCGTGGTTGTCTGGATAAATGCGGGATCTAGCTCGACTCCAGTCGGAAGCGTAAAAGCTTGAAAGCTTGTCGCACGTGGGGCGACTGTGGAGATGGTGGAGGCGGATGGGGAAAGTACGGAGAAGCGGCTCCGCACTCTACTGCTAAAGTCGTTCAGGTGATCGGAAATCTCCTCTCATCTCCCGCCTTCGCGTCGGTCGGGTGCATGATGCCTCAGGTCGCGACATGGCCCATCCTCACTGCTCACTCAATGGGCCGACGCGAGATATTCACAGGAAGCTAGGGCCTTCAATCAGGCACAATCAGTGCATCTAGTATCGCCAAATCCTTGTCGAGGCCCATTTCGCTACGGACACACGGAAGCCGAGGCGCTGGATAAAATCTGGCAATATGCACCTGCAATATATTCCTTGCATCTTTGCGGTACGAGGGAGCCTCGGTCACCACTCTCTGATGCAAATTTGCCTCTACGAGAGGCGACAGCTGAGCCGACGCCGACCACGTTGCACACAGAGTACTTAACGTCGTTTACGAAACAAGCGACCAGAAACACGAAACAATCACAAAGACCCAGTCATGGAAGCCGTCGAGTCGCTTCAAGCTTCCCTGCTTCAAGCTTGGTTGATACACTTCCGTTATATCTCACACTCATCGTCCTTCGTTTGACCTCATGCGTGTTCGCCTGCTGGAATGCTTTCGTAGGCTGCCTTGACTTCCTTCATCTCGCGGATCTTTTCGAACCAGGATTTTATCTTTGGATAATCGTCAAGGGGCAGACCAGCAAACTCGTGCTGGACGATCCAGGGATAGAAATGAACATCGACGGCGCTGAAACCTCCTGGTAGAACACTTTTACCTCCAGACCTTTCCAGCTGGGCATTGAGGACTTCGAATGATCTTTTCGCTTGTGCGACATATCTCTCTAGAGCATCGTCGTTCTTTTGAGCATGATAGTGTCTGAACCAGTTGACCTGCTGATGTCAGCCCTCTTGTTCCCCCCCCCCTGACCGCAAGGGAGCAGTTTTACCTGGCCGACCATCGGTCCCAAGGTTGTCGCGAGGAAGAAGATCCATTTGTCGTAGTCGACATGGTCTTGCTCAGAATTGCCTCTTGGACCCAGCTGGTTCTGTTTGTCATAGACACGAACAAGATAGTTCACGCATGCTCCGCTCTCCCAAGAAGTGACAGGAGTGTTGGGATCTTCCAGTGCTGGAACTCTCCCATTCTCGTTGATACGCAAAAATTCGGGGCTTTTGACACCCCCCTTTGCATCTTTATTGGAATCAGCACCGTGATGAAGCCGTGGACCAGCGAAGCTCACCACCGAAGTCCCACAATTTGACTTGGTATGGTAGCTGAAGGATCTCCAGAGCAATAGCGACCTTGTAAGGGTTAGGACCAGTACCGTGTGCTTGTCAAAGATCAGTCCTAGGTGGAAGACGAAGCGCTCCCAGTCGTAGACCTACCATGAAGCACCAATGGCTTGAGGTTCGCGTTTGCCATTGTGTATACTTTCACGATGATTATGTAAAACTAGGAGTGAGACAGAGAAACATGATTCAGATATAACAGTGTCGTGGACGAACAGAACATGGCATTGAGTTACATGTAACAGGAGCTGTAGCCATGGCGTCATCAGAAACAGGTGTGGAGAGCTCAATTTTGCTTTCGCGAACATGAATTCTCTCACGGCGCTCGAGTACAACGAACCACAAGCTGCGACAAACACATTTGCTCTCGAGTCGTCCTTACTCTTCCTCTCCTTATGCAGGCTAAGATGCTCTTCGACGGCACCAGGTTCAGGGTCATGCGCCGTTGACCCTCCGCGGTTGCTCGCACATCTCACTGTGTGCAAGTCGTCATTGATCCGAGTTATTCATCAGAATGACTTCAGCGAAGACTTCGACATCTCGCAGATACCTACTCTGAACATCAGCCCAGTATAAAACACGTGTGCGACATATTCCCGGTCAAGTTGAGATGTTGCTATTCCTGGAGACACAGGCATCAGCTCCTGCCCCGCCTGTTCCCACCTCTCACGTGTACCGATACATTAATAATACCAACGCTGTCATTCGGAGCTCGAGCTGTGATAAGCAAATGGCCCAGTCCGCTAGGTCTGTAGTAGGTGATCGACGACACATACCATGCGTTCAGCTGCACAGCCGCTTGAAGCGCTTCATACCGGTGAGTAATCACATTGTCTTATAGGCATCTCGAACCATTTTTGCACCAGCACGACTACATCATGACTCCTAACATGGAGAAAGTGTTTCGCTCAAGACTTTGTAATTTTTGATGCACTCACAAGATTTACTCCACTCTATCAACCTGAAAGGACGGGTTGCTGGCGCTCCATGTTTGTTGTCGATCGATTCCTGCAAGGCTGACAGCGAAGCATATGTCGATTTGTTGCGCAGGTACTGCGGCCCAGGTGGCCATGATTACTATATAGATACGAGGCCTGTAAGTGATAACATGTGGATCTTGAACTATCTTCTGCATAGTATAGACCATTCAGATGGCTCGAGTCAAGGTTAGATCTGGAAACTGCATCGATCTGCACTGCAAGGCCACGACTCACTCGTGAGTTCTGAAAGGTGAGTGGGCTTACATGTCTCGTTCTTAAGCCTCGTGGGCTCCGGTTTGCATGATCGTTTCTCTGTTGCACCATTTTCCTATCCCAATCCATATCAACCGATCCAATAACCTGGTAAGAGCATGGCTGTAGCACCCTCACCACATGCATATGGTGGTCAAGGTCCGGTGTTAATGGGCATTTCCTGGACGTTCGCACTGATCGCTACCACTATCCTTGTTCTCCGAATCTACGTGGGCCTGAGAATGACAAGACGCCTCCGATGGGACCTTTTCTGGGTCATTTCTGCCTGGGTAAGCTCTACACTGAAACACCGTTCGGTACTCCAGACTCATATTTGCTAGTACCTTGCCATCGTCGCACAAGCACTTCTGACCGTTGCGGCTACGTATGGCGCTGGACAACATAAGCAGAAACTCGCTGCTTCCGACATGCCCATGGTAGTCAAGTACCAATGGATCGGTACCTGGCTCTGTCTCTTGTCCGGAGGCGTCGGCAAGATCGCTGTCGTGGCGCTCATATTCCAGATTCAGGGCGCAGCCGTGACAAGATCTAAGCGCTATTTCTTACACTTCATCTGGGCTTCGGCAATGCTCATCGACATTATGCAAGTCATAATGCTCATCAACCAATGTTCACCACCATGGAAGCTCTGGTACTCTAAGACTCCCGGCAGCTGTGACCTCGTCAAAACTGCTTCGAATACTGGAGAGTTCACTGGAGCCTGGTCAGCCTTCTGCGATATTGCGTTAGCCATATACCCTGCGACAATGTTCTGGGACCTAAGCTTGTCGACAAAAAAGAAAGTTTGTCTATCACTTCTCATGGGATGTGGTGTCATCGCCGGTGCCACTGCAGCAGTCAAGACTGGCTTCGTCAAGCTGTCGACTTCGACTGTTGATCCTACTTATGTGTCGACACCACTAAAGATTCTACTCTATGTCGAGACCTGGTTGATCATTATCCTTGGCTCGATACCGACACTTAAGCCTCTTGTCGACCGAACTGTACATGCGACCGGCAGCATTAGGCATTACTCAAGGAGCAGCTCCGGCGGTATCACGATCAATGAGAAAGGCCACCTACGGGTCGCCTCTCGCGAGCTGGTCTCGCCCAGACACGACTCCATCTCGACCAAGTCATCAAGGACGGGTTTCTTCGTCACGATGAGGACCAAGTCCCAGGAACCATTGCGAGGTAGCGATAATGAGATGGGAGGTATCTACGTCACAACTGATTTCGGGCTCGAGAGCCAGCAGAACCGTAGCAGCCGTTCCTCGACACCTCCTACGTTTCCTTCCGAGCCCCCAACGCTTCCCCAAATCTTTATTTCCAGAGGAGGTTACTAAATCATGATTGTACGATTTTCCTTTGAATGACGAGACATGCGAATACGCTCTATGCAGTTTTTGGAGGTTACATGATTGTATTACACGTTATTCTGACATAGTCATCGTCATGTAGCGCTTCCTACTGTGGCGTCTGAGAACAAATAGGGTCGGAGTGAGCGATGCACCTTAATAATATATGCTAAGGCCTCATTGGGTTTATACATTACAAAGTGCGTTACGACCAGATGCTCCGTATAACAAATGATCTGATGTTGAGTCGAGGTTTAGTTATCAAATTGGTAAATTGTGCCTGCTAGTTGGCTGCGAGGCGCTGCCGCTGACGAAGCCATCATCGCAGCCATTGCGCGATGACCAAACCATCCATCACCACATTCTCATCATCCATGATATAAAACTACCACGTACTATCACCTGATCGTACACTCAACGTATCTCACTACTCTGAATATTCTTAGTGAAATGTCAGAAACACCCAAGGACCCCATCGGCTACGCTGACACGGCTGGCCAATTCAAGCGCAAGGCTTCCACGTTCCGTTCGTGGATATCACCTGAACCAGGTGCTGAATTTCCTCCAGAAAAGGGGCGCTATGTGTATGTTCCTAGTATCGTACCAATACGAGTCGTCTTTTAATCATGGCAGGCTATACATCAACTACGGATGCCCATGGGCTCACCGAGCCAACCTTGTAAGAAGCCTGAAGGGGCTCGAAAACATCATCGAAGTTGTCGTTATGTCCTTCAAGATGTCGCCAGATGGATGGTAAGTTATTTTTATCTTTATTTCAGTCTTCTCTCGTCGTATCGAGCCTGTCTCGGCTTTGCTCATACAGTATCTTAACATGCACCAGGGTTTACGATGGAACACTAGGCACAGCACCCAAGGACCCCTACTACGGCTTCACGCGACACAGGGATCTCTACCTCAAAGCCGACCCGGACTTTAGCGGGCGCTACACGGTCCCAACTCTGTGGGACAAGAAGCGCGAAACAATCGTGAACAACGAGTCCTCCGAAATAATCCGCATGCTCTACAGCGCTTTCGACTCGCTTCTCCCCGCCGCCCTTCAAGAAGCCAACAAGCCCTCCGGCGGCCTGCTACCTGCTGGCCTCAAGTCCGAGATCGACACCTTCAACGACTGGACCTACGACATGCTGAACAACGGCGTCTACAAAGCAGGCTTTGCAGGCACGCAAGACGCATACGAGGAGAACGTCGTGCGCGTGTTTGAGGGGCTCGATCGGCTCGAGGCACACATCGCCGACAACACGGCGCAGGGCAAGGGCCCGTATCTTTTCGGCGAGCACGTCACCGAGGCGGATATCAGAGTCTATCCCACCATTGTGCGCTTCGATATGGCGTACCACACCATCTTCAAGTGCAACCTGAAGATGATCAGACACGAATATCCGGGTGTTCACAAGTGGTTGCGTGTGTTGTACTGGGATGAGAGTGAGGAGACGAAGGGTGCGTTTAGGAGCACCACGTATCCTGAACATGTGAGTACCATATCAGGTTGTTTTGTTAAGGATGCTGACGATCTGGTAGATCAAGAGGGGTTATGTCGGTGCGGTCAAGGCCAACATTGTGCCTAAGGGGCCTTTGCCGCATGTCATGCCGCTCGATGCTTGAACGGGCTGGCATTAGGCCAGGAAAGGGATCCATAACGCTATGGTAATGACCATTTTTGATGCGCAATCTTTCGAACACATTAGGGAATACGGCGTGCGAAAGCTTCTGACTCTTCCTAGTTCCGTCGCATGACTACTTAAACTAGACACCATAAGAAGGTAAGTGTCTTCATCTAGCACCTCTTTCTAACACTCATTAAAGTGTTGCTACGAAGAAGGCCCGCTTGCAACGCGCAGAGCGTTGTGCAGATGCTAGTCTGCAACCACCACGACATGCCCACTGACATCCGCAACTCACTGTAGCGACTGGCGCGGTACGCGAGTGAGAAGGCCGTTCAACGAGACTCCGCACGAGACGTAAGACTCGGCATTCTCAGATCCAGCAAGGAGCAGGGAACACCGTCGAGGGTGATACGAAGGACAAGGAGGCAACCGTAGAGCTGCGCTCTCCATTCGAGCGACAGAGGGCGAGGCCATGATGCTGTGTTGGATCAAGGGTACTGGACCGAGGTTGACGGACCAGGAGGCTGACAAAGAGCCATAATGGTTAGAAGGTATTCCCTGACGTAAGAAAGGGCGAGACTCTTCCGACCATCGGCGATTGGAGAATGGAGTCTGTGTGAGACACTTGCTAATGGCGAGGACGCGATCAAGACACTTCTGTTCTCCGACTGACGCTGGAATTGAATGGGGATCGAGGATAGCATGTCATCATGCTCTCGAGCACGATCGGCTAGAGTATGGGAGACGACAGCGAGCAATGCCCGCTGTCTGCACAAAAGACGACTCGGAAACCTCGTCATCGATTGTGTCCCTGCTCGTACACCAACGAAGCGAGAGAGGAAACGACACACACACCGGGATGTCCTCCGCCGATCGCGAAACCGTAAGGTTACCGTCCGGGAAACTCACCAGCATGAGTATGGGAAGAGGGAAGAAGGAACACAAAGGGCCGGAAGTTCGAAGCTCGAAGTTCGGCGTCATGGATGGCTTTTGGCGTGCCTTCCGTTTTGGGCGTGCCATCAGGCAGACGCGCCATTGCGAACGCGACTCGGCACACTTTCTATGTAAGTCATTCGAGGTATGCTGTCTACCTTATTCTTCCTTCATTTCGCAATTACTTTTCGGACCCGATCATCGAACGGTACCTTCGTCGTGACAATGCCGCCATTACGACCTCTTGCCCATCCATTGGGACCGTACTTCGAGGCAGCCAAGCAGCACATACTGGCAAGTACGAAGCGATACCTCCTTGCAGTGTCTGGTGCACCGGCTAGTATCGACACGGTCCTGGACAGAATCATAGAAGACGACCTTGTCGGATCTGGTGTTGGCCAGATAACCAAAGGCGCAGCATATCACATCGCGCACCTTATGACGACTGAGCGGACGACCCCATCCGAGCCAACCGCCACACAACAGAAGAGCACTGATGAAGCTCCGCAGAAGGCTCCGCCAGCCAATTCGAAGAACGCGAACGGACACACGATCGCCCCAAAAAAGTCTAAGAGGGAGCACAAGACAGAGAGGAATCGACGCCGCAACGAGAAGAAGAAGATGAAGAGAACAGCGGCGAAATATGGCAAGAGGCAAGGAGGAGATAGTGAGGGCCGTGCGAACGAGTTCAAAGATGAGGTATGTTCGAGCTAAGAAGTTTTATAATTGTAATGGGCTAACACTTGACCAGACTCGAGGCGAGGAGGAACGGGCCAGTACCGGATGCATGACGGACGGAGAGAACTCATCATCAATGACGACCAGGAGGCCACGACTCAGCATCGGCTCAGCTGATAACGTCAAGGAAGCGTCTGAAGAGGAACGCGCTGATTGGGATGGCTTCTCCAATGAGTGGAATGGGTTTTCAGACGATGTAGATGACGAGCGGAAGGGCCCATTGGAGACGACACTGAGACCATCTTCGCCAGCACCACCTCTAGCCAGACTGTCACCGGCAGCAATGCGTTAGAAGGCGATGGCCTTCAGTCTTTACATGCACATAACACCAAACAATTTGCCTGTCGGTTCAGCATCAGGACAGTCGCCGACAGTGCACGCAAAGTACTCCTCGGACGCCTAGCGTGACAAGCAGGTATCGTCGTGAGAGCCTTTTCAGAAAGAGATGGAAGAACAACGTTTGAGGTACCAAACTCCAAAATATACCAAACCAATCGAACAGAAGCAGGCTCCTGCACGGAGCCAGGCGTCAAAGAGGCGACGATCAGGCCAGGCACTGCGACAAGGCAACCTGTCTTCCTCAGACAATGAGGATATACCCGATTTCCATCCTGTCTTCCGTTCGATCAAGATCGCAGCAACATACGACACTCCACAAGCGCACCTTACTAACGACGAATCGAGACCGGCATTGTCAAAGGCCATCAAGACAGACCGCGACAAGCCCACCAAGCTCAGCTGGCCGTGGTGAAGCAGTCGGCGGATGCACCGGGTATCAAACGGGAGGTGCAAGATGGTCTGTAAAGGACAAAACGGTACAATGAGGACAGGACTGACTCATACTACAGATGTCGTGGCCCGCGGGACCGCAGTGCGCATGCCGCTGCAGGATCGGCTGAGAGGACCACACGAGACCTGGGCCGTCACGGAGACGCTCACCGCTGGAACCAACCTCGATCAGGCGAACATCATCGAGGGCAAGAGGACAAGGTGGTCCACAAGAAGAGCTAGTACCACACCGGAGACCGACAGTATCAGATCGAAGCCTAACAAGAAGAGAAGGAATAATGATGACTTCTTTGATTTAGAGGACGAGGTAGTGTACATCGTCGAAGCGATACTGGAGGAGAACGACAAGCAATATTTCATCGATTGGGTGCCTCATAAGAAGACTGAAGAGATATAACGTGATGAATGGATCCTCTGGGTACTCGTCAGTTCAGGCGCCATCAAGGAATGGAAACGCACAAAGGAGGCTCTTACCATGGAGAGACTGCAGGTGATGGGAATACAGCGACCAAGAAGTACAATCGGTCAGGAAGACTGGAGAGTCTCGTAAGAAGAATCTGATACACTGTTCCTCCAGAGAGCAAGGCATCATTGCAATTCGGGAAGGTATATAAGCGTTTGATTCTGTGACATACTTGCGTTCTTTGTTGAGTTCTGCTACTATACTCGTTTTTGCTATCACCGGAAAATGTAAGTTTTGTACTGTATGGATTAGCTATCGACTCAATCACCGGCGCTACATCCTCACCTTCATGATCCATCAGCCTCCCAGATATCACTGACACTCAGCAGATAACCACAACGTAAGGTATCCAACAATGGAAGTCTGATCGATCACTAATCACATACAGTTCGTTCATCGTCTGATCCACGCAGCCTCAGATCAAATCTCGGTGGCTGCTTATTGCCTAGTCAAGAGAATATTCCAATCGCAAAGGCAAACAAGTATCACGTCGAACATCATCTCGATTAGCACCTATTATTCACACACACAATGCCATCTCAATACGGCCCAAGGCACGAGAAGGTCCTGCTGTCCAAGATCAGGCACCTAATGACCCATGATCACCTCGACGCTCTGGATCAACCTTGGGTACAGGTACGTTTCTACCTGGCGCAAATTGATCCTTGGGATCCTTCGAGAATCATATCCGCAAGGAATTGACCAGCAAGGCCAAGAAGGTCTACAAGCTCTGGGTGCAGACGGGGGGAGAATTTGGTGATCTACCGGCGAACGAAGTCCAAGCGGAAGATCCTGTAGTGGAACCGGCCCAGGAGAGTGCAATGGACTGGATGGCGGAGGAAGATGAGGATATGTAACAACATCAAGAGGAGTTCGGATATGGAGCAGGGAATGAGATGGAGACAGACGACAAGGAGACCGGCACATCTGCCACAGTAGCGGCATTTACGCAGCGGGCCACCAACAATATACTCAAGCGAACCATCACGGAATTCACGACACTGGGAATGGAAGATTTGTCCGCATTTGACAATCAGACTTCTCTGCCTTGCGGGCCATCAAAGACTCAAATCGGCCTGTGGCAGCTAGACGGTTTCGCGCCTGGTGAGTCGCTGACAGAACCTTGCATAGACGCATACCTTGGTGTGTTGGCGGTGCTATACCCTGGCGTCAAGTGTCTAAGCTGGGATGAAAGCCAAGATATCCTGGACCCGCAAGGCTCACTGGAGCAAGCAGAGGAATGCTTCGGCGCATATCTGGGAAGGGAGGACAAGCGGGTTTTGGTACCTATTCAGGATACAAGGACATGGGGCTTCATCTATATCGATGGCACTCAAACACCGATCAGCGTGCAATGCGCGATTCCGCTACACAAAGCAGATGTGGCCCGTATGCTGAGTCATCTTGTGCGCATCCGAAAGCTTTGCATGACCGACTGCGCAGACTCCTCATCACCATTCTTTGGCAGCGAGCCCCCGGAGAGATCTCACATACCAGGGACATCTTGGCACTCGCGATCATCACACACAGGCCTCGTACCCTGAGAGTATGCCACAAGGAACACAAGGGAGGTTGTTCCGGTCTTGTTCCTGATGGCAGAGTCGCTCGTGACGGGGACAACGCCAATCAAGGCCAAACTGATTGTGAATATGCAAACTGATTGTGAATATGGAGGATGTTCGATCACAGATTGTTGTCAACGTCGTCTCCATCTGCGGACTCCGCAAGGACTGGAATCCGCAATCCCTTCTTACGGTGGCCAAGGCCTATGAGCCAATGGATGCTGACGATCAAGACGAGCCAGACTACGAGGAAGACCGGGCCCTACGGGAAGCGCGGTACCCTTGTCAGTTTGGTTGCGACGTGGAGTATGGTGATGAATTGTCGCTGTTTGAACCCATGCTGAAGATGATTGTGTTCAGAAGCGTGAGCTCGAAGCCCACTCGCTTGCAGAGGAATTCGTATGTGAGATCTGCGAGAAACCATACAAGGGAACCAATGAGGCGCCCTTCAGACACTTTCTACGAAGGCATGCGAAGGATTGGTATAACACTGATACCGAATGGAGATGTCATCCATGCGGTCTCGGATTTCCAACAGAAGAACTGCTGTTGTTGCATGTATGCGATATGGACCACTTGACTGCCTTCGACAAGACTTCAACGCTGTCGCAACTACTGCACCCGAGATTCCACGCCAACCTAGCGAGAATCAACTGCATTGTCTGCATCACAAGGCAGAGTTCAACGAAGGCATTTGGAGAAAGAGTGCTCAAGATGGGAGAGCGAGCGCCAGGCTTGTTCAATGATATCGCGAAGGCGCATGGCATTACATCGCCTATCCATGCCCATGTTGTTCTAGGCAGAGGACCACTGTATACATTCCGTTCATTCGCGATCCGAAATTAGAGAAGGCAACGAAACTGGCCACACAAGGGTTCCGGACCGACGAACGTAATCGAATCGTGCGGGAGCTCACCGAGGCAGTCGATGCAGCATTACAAGATCAGGGAAGACGGCAAGGTCTTCGCCTGGCCTTCATATTCGGTCTTGATGGGTAGACTTGCCAATGGTCTCACTTACCATATTCACTAGGCACCTAGTAAGATCTACCTACATGATTAGATCCTTAAAGAACTTGTAAGTTTAGGAACAGTCGAAGAGTGGGAACGCACCGAGGAGTATCAGAAGAAGGGGCGGTAGAGGAGAAGAAGACAGAGACTAAGAAAAGAGGGCGCCAAAGGAAGAGCGGAGAATCTCGAAAGAAGAGACGGATACGTTTCCCGTCGACAGAAGACAATGTATTGTTTCAGTCGCACGAGAACGCAAGGCTCAAGTTCTTACGTCACTGCGTTCAGCTCTTGGATGCATGTTGCTGAATCAATTGCATTTCCCGTTATGTACATCTATTCGTTTAATATTCACTACCAACCACCATCATGCATTCAAAGCAACTCCTCAAGCGCCTTGTCCATATCAGACATGGACTTGTTCTTCCTCAACGGCGGCTTGACGGCAGTCTTGTCCTTGCTCAAGCTCTTGAGGAACTTCTCCTTGTTAAAGCCCGTCAGATTGAGGTGCTCCGCGACCGTGGTGGCGGGCGTCTGCGCGAGCCACTGCTCGGTGGAAAAGTCCTCGAAGAAAGGCGCGCGGAACATCTCGAGCATCTCGACGGGCTCGTCGCCGATGTTCTCGACGTAGTGAGCGTGGTTCTGGGGCACGATTCCGACGTCGCCTGCGACGTAGTTGAATGTTCGAGCGTTGCCGGCTGCGGCGAAGATGGTGACTCGCGCGTGGCCCTTGAGGAAGAAACTCCATTCGTCGGCGTTGGGGTGCCAGTGCATTTCGCGCAGACCGCCGGGCATGATGGTGACGTGTGCGGCTGCTGTTGTCTTTGACACTGGGAAGTTCTCGCTGTCGGTGATGCGGACTTCGCCTCCTGGGAACTTCATGGGCTTCTGCGCGAGCATGCGGTGTGTGAAGCGCTTCTTTGACCCGATGACTGCCTTGCGATCCTCAGCCAGTGAGCCAGGCAGAGTGCCCTGGAAGATGTACTTTTCCTTCTCAGAGAGCGAATCGAAGATCCTCTGATCAACACGGAAGTTCTTGGCGAGGACCGATTTAGGGGTGCGCGCGAGGTAATCCGTGAGAAGAAAAGTGCTGTCCTCGGAAAAATTTCCATCGTCGAAGATAAGCAGAAACTCGACACCCTCGTCTCCGAGACCCTGGATGCCGTGAGGGAAGCCGGTTGGGAAAAACCAGAGGTCGCCTTCTTTCACGTCGTCAATGTAACATCCGCCTTCGAGATCCAGGACCGAGACTCGAGCGCTTCCGGCGATAATGTATGCCCATTCGCTCTCACTGTGCCAGTGAAGCTCGCGATAAACACCAGGACCGAGGCGCATGTTCACACCAGCAAGCTCCTTCGAAGAGGGCAGCTCACGAATGGTAGTCTCTCTGGCCCAGCCACCTTCTTCGAGGCGAACGTGGGAGTCTGTAAATGACCTGGAACACATAAGCTTGAAACTTACTGACTGGCTTCGCGACTTGGTTCTTACCATTTCATGTTTGGCATCTTGCCATGGTCGGTCTCTGGTGGGCAAACTTGATCTGGGTTCTGGCGCTGACGATCCGGATTCGTTGGGCCCAAGATGTTGTTGCCTGTCTTTCCTCGATGAGGCATGGGGCTACGTTGTCGATGTTAGTGCATTATCACAATCGCTTTTATGAGGCTTTACGTACACCTCTTTGCTGCTCGATACATTGCGATTGGCCGCGGTCGCAGCTGCGTATGCATCAAGACTTCTCTGTCGCCTCTCCTCGAGTACGCTGTTGATGATGCGAGTCATATTGTCAGCTTTAGATGTGTATCCGTGTCGGTATTTGTAACTGTGGAAAGAAGAAGTCAAAGCAACCGACGACAAGGTACCTGGAATCACTTTCTACCTACGGCATGGTGATGAGCTCACCTACAGTTGACAGCTCCCTCGCGGACTAGCGTGATCGGTAGTTCGTTGCTGCCGGAAATAGCGGCTGCTGTGCAGGTACACCACGTCATGCATTGCGGGGTAAAATAGCCTCTTTACCATCTCTATCACGTGGAGCCGCTGTCGGTATTTGATACCAACATGATGAGATGGACAACGGAACTGCTGGATCAGAAGCAAAATTGGGGATGATGACTATCTTGGAAGGGTACAGAGGATGGGACGTCGGTCCTGGTTAGCAAGTATATTATTACCCGTTGAATGTGCTTATCCTCTTATTATAGAGTCCTTCATTTTCACCAAGGAACTTCCTCACTTTAGTCACCAAGATATTTACATCCTCGAGCTAGCTACTATTTACTTTAATGTAATTAACGAACTATAGACCGCTTCACTTATGTTTTCATGCGTCTACCTTCCTTTGTAGAAAGAACTTGTCACTACACATCCTCTTCCTCTTTCCTTTCTACAACCCCTTCATCATCTATCAATCTCGCTCCTTCCTCTGGACTCACGATGCACCGCGGAAACAATCTCGAGCTTCACAACGCATTCGTCGAGTTTCAGACCCCTTGCTCCAGGTTCTTCGCCAGACTCCTCACCAGACAACTAGCCCGACTACTTGTGAAGCCACTCAGCAAATCCCTTGTCAGTCCGCGTGCATGAATTACTTTCTCAGGTAAAGCCATCGAGCTGAGGCAGACGTGAACGTATAATAACAACAACTTTTTGAATTCGAATCTGCTCTACAGACGATCTGAGCGGGGGGTATATATAAAGTCAATGTTCAAGTCATGCTGATCGTTTCCCATTTTATTCTCGGATGTGTTCACCTGTTCTCTCGCGACAGACCACCGCCGCCCATTCTGAACGCCTCGCGGCCCTGCCGCGACTGCAACAGACCCGGAGCGCCACTCCCCATCACAGTGTTGGGCGCTCCATAGCCCTGGCTCTGACTCTCACACACCATGCCCATGCCAAAGTTGCCCTGCTGCTGCTGTCCCGCGACCGGGCCGCCCATATTCAGCTCCTCGAAATTGAACGGCGGGTGCGACGGGTTGATGTTGACGCCCATGGCCATGCTGTTACTGTTGCTGCGGGGCGGACTACCGAAAGGCGTGCTGTCGTTACTCGTCGGATTTGAGCCATGACTGCGCGGCTGCGACATGCTGCGGGCGTCGTAGAGCTCGTCGAGGCGGTGGGTTGTGCCATTAGGCGAGGTGTGTGCGAAATTCGGGCCCGGTCCCGACAAAGGGAACATACTCGGCGTGGTGCTGGAGGGGAGGGTTTCGTTGATCTTGGCCGCCAGCAGTGGGAAGTAGCGCTGGTTGCCGCCGCGTAGCTTGGCTATCACCGACGTCAGTTGGTTCAGGTAGTCGCGCGGCCCGAGCTCGAAGCTGTATTGATCCAGTGGGACGCAGGACATTACGTCGGTGAGTGTGCAGGCGATGTCGAAGAGTTTCTCCACGAGCCCGATACCGTGCACTTCCATAGCTGGGATGCTGTATTGGGATGTCATGGCGCAGAGTTCGCGGCTGATCTCAATTGGGTAGGCGAGGGACATGCTGTTGTTTTGCGAGGCCGAGGACAGGAAGCCGTTGCTTATCGACAGCTGCCAGATCATGGTTTTCAGCCATTGTTGCGAGACTTGTAGGTCGACTGCTTGTGTCTCGGTGCTTTGGAGGTAGGCGGGAAGCGCGTCGGACAATTGTTGCTGTAGCATGCCTAGCCATTCTGTGGTGCACCCTTCGCGTGTCTTGTTCCAGAATCCTACAAAAGTGTCGTCGAAGGGTCGGAAGAGGGTGACCATGTGAAGAAAGCCGGAGAGCTCAATGCTTTCGGCTGGGTCTTCGTCGATTGTGGGAAGATTGATGGTTGCGTAAAGGGACAGGGGTCGGTGTCGTTGTAATGCGTACGCTCTGAAGATATGTTAGTGACCGTGCATGCGTGACGCTAGTTGGCCTGACGAACCTCTCAGTAACAAAGAGCAGCCAGTACAGCCTCCTCCTCCTTGAGCTCTCGATGGCGTCAAAGTGCTTATATGTCTGCTCCTCGTGCATACCAATGATATGTGCTATTGTCGACGCCTCGCGAAGATGAAACCACGCAGTGTTGTGCTTGTCGAGGCAAAAGTAGCTGCCGAACACAAAGAACGATGTGATGACCGACCAGACTGTAGGCGATTCGATATAATCGTGTCCTTTTCGTACACGCAGAGTCTCGTGTAGTAATGTGATGCCAAGAGGAAGTGTTGATTGTGGGGGGACTTCTGACTCAGGACTTGAAGGTATACTTCCCGGCGAAATCATGTTCGGTTGAATGAGCATGTATGCGCAAAGAGAAGTGACCAAACAGTAGGCCTCGACGTTGTTTTCCATCTGTCCTATCGTCTCGCCGACCTTTTGTCTGTGAATGATCGGTTGTGTCGGGTAGAGGTTCGCAAAGAAGTAATCCACGCAAGAAGTTATGAGCTCCATGGTCAAGAGGTTCGGTGTCCTGGCGAATGCAGCTTGGTACTGCGCAGCATCCAGTCCAAATCCTTGACGACCAACGTTGGCCAATTGATGTTGTTTCTGTGTTTCCCGGAGCTCTGAAATAATCTTGGCGCGACTACCTTTGGGACCTTTCTTCTGTGGTACTGCATTGTAAGTGCAGGTCAGTCCAGCTGACGAGCAATTCTTGCAAGGCCTGGACCCATCACCTATGCATTTTACTTTTCTCTTGTGACAGCAATCACATGCTCTCTTGACAGGGTTCGATGATACCGGCGGGGTCAGAGGTTCGGACATGATCGCGTGTCATCAAAAACAATCGAGACCAGAATGTCGTCCTATGCAGATATGATATACAGTAACCGTGACCAAAAGATGTATTTTGACCTGAAAGAGCTGATGTGAAGCGCGAAAGTTTGAACAGCAGAAACGAGTGGAAACTGTTTCAAGAAAGATGATGGTTTGAGAAGAGACTGGGACGGCGCGTAAAGCCAATTAGGAAATAATTAGGTATGCGCGATGATGATGATGATCGGTAGCCAAGCCGAAAAGGTAAACCCAGCGAGTTCGAAAGCCAGTGCAATGCAATAAGAATTAAGGTTGAAGCTTAACGGACATGAAAAGAAAGACGATATACTTGACTGTTGAACAAACATACAGTACCGAGAGACATGACCAAAGTTCCGTGAGCCAGCCCAGGCCAGTCAGCATCAGACGATGCAACTGGTCGGTATGGGAGGGGACTTGGCAACAGGTGCCTGACGAAAGCTGGTGGGACGCACAGCTGATGTGCATGCATCATCGTGGTCCAGAAAAGGTGGGAAAGTTGTACTAGTGATGCACAGAACAAATCGAAGCTAAGACAGGGGACGAATGAGGGAAAGGACGTGCGAGATGTCGTGTGCTGAAGCGATGCATTGGCGGTCGAGTTTCGCCCTGGACTGGCAGATTTTGCTGGATTTGACTCGAAACGGGTAGGCGTTTTGGTGGTGAGACGGCTTGCGGCGGCTTAGGCTTGGGAGTCAATAATGTCGAAGAGTCTAATTTTTGCTCTTTTGTTGCAGCCGGTCCGGCGCCAAATTCGTTGATGTTTTCAACCCGTTGAAGTAAAAATGGGGTTCTGCTGCAGGATGTTTTGACGAGGTTTTGCCAGATGAAAATAGAAAAAAGCCGCCTTGGCACAAGCCACATCAACGTCCCACTTTGGTCGGACCGCCTGCCGCGCTGTAAAGCCGATTCTTCGTATTGAAGAACGAAAGCATATCAATTCAGAGATGCCTCGTAACCGTATGCTTGTACATGGATTCGGCGACCGTATTGATGTTTTGTTTTCCAGAGATAAATGAAAGAGAACATCAAGATTGCGTCGGCCGTGAAAAAGTCTTGGCAAAGAGAAAATAGTACAATACCTTGAACCATGTATCGTCAGCCCCGTGGATACACAGGCGATCGATGGGTCGACCGGTCAGAGAGTGGGTGCGGTGGAAACGACACCACGACACCAGCAGCCCAACAGGAAAATCCAGGTCGTTGCCAAGTAATCATGTCTTGCGTCAGAACATTTGTGTGATTCCGTACATTCGCATCGGAAGGACTCCGCGTGTTTAGCTCTAATGGTACGATTGAAGTGTGGCCAGATGTGCGCCATGCAACCATATTCCAAAGCATCCTGACCAACGCGCGCTCATGCAGACGAGGAGAACGTGCCGCGCACGTTGTGGTAAAGCGAAAGTCAGGGTTGCGAGTATCTCAACCGTCATCAGGTACAGGCAACCAGGGTTCGGGTATGCAATGCAAATAGACGAGGTCGTTGTTGTGGATCTCGGCTTGAGACGGCGGGTATTGGCGATGAGCTGATGTCGGACCGACAGCGCATTGGTCGAAGAATCCGTTTCAACCAATTTTCGGCTTTGGTTGAAATTGTTGAAATGGACCGGGCGTTTAGCGGTTGAAACTCATCAGTTTTCCACCATCGAGTTCAGCTGCGGTAGTCGGGCACGGCATCGACGTCGGCAGTGGTGATATTGTGAATAATTTGTGCTGATGTGCTTGTGCATAAGTCGAGGTCGTGCAACATGCGAAGAGATTCCGGAAGTTGAGGTACAAGTCCAGAAGGTCGGAAGTCCAGTGACCTGGCTGAGTCGAGCCGCACATGACCGCAGGGTGGTACTTCTGGTTGCGTGATTCAGTGTCGTACTGTCCAGTAACTTGTCACATATTGCCGATTTGGAGAGGTGGCCAGCACCTTGACTGCAAGTAAAAAATCTCACAGCATCAGTCGTCCATCAAGTGGAAAAGGAGCATCCCTTCCGCTGAGGGTGGCAGCCTGTTAAGTATGTCACGACAATGAGCCACGACAATAACCGACCGAGATGACCGAGATGACCGAGGTTCTTATGGATATGCCATAGTCCATGCCTCCCACATCGAGTCATCGAAACCTGGAGTGAAAAAAGGCCCGTCTGCGGAATGACACTGGAAAATCGCTCACGTCTCGGCGGCTTTTGAAGTATCATGGTCTTTTGGTTGCCCATTCTGCTGCATTCTGCCGGCTTTGTAATCATAATATGGCTGGAGAGCCTCCTGTCGGCTAATACCCCAGACGTCGGGGAGTATCTTAGGCGGTATTTTCGGTCAAGTCCCACGTTTTCAAAGCCCGTATCCCACATTTCGCGACCTTCCGCTTCGGTCCGATATAGAGTCGGGTAGAAGCGCTCCAGTCTAGGCCCTTTCTCCCACCGGAGAGCGCCTATCTTGCCCATCCACGACGCTGAGATGTCACTCCTCCACCGGTAAATCTGATGAGCAGTGCGGCTTCACACATGGCAGTTATTCTTGTCTGGTTGCAGTGGATATCCTTGGATACGCAATGTTACACTATCTCGGCTTACCTGCTTTGGAGAGGTCTGCCAGAGACCGCAATCAACTGCCGCTTCCCTGCAGCCAAGCTGCGAAAGGAAACAAGAAGAGGTCTTATCACAGAAGTGAGCTCTCATGCCCATCGGCATCTTTCAATGCTTCAGCGGGGAGAAAGCTGTTGCCGATGATGTATGCGGTACTAACTCCGGGGCAATCAGCACTTGACCTTGTTTGATCTAGGTAGATCCGTTGATGTGTTCAAAGCCTCGTTGATCTGGATGTCCCGAGTGTAGGCACGCTTGCGAATGATCGCGCTCTGGAGCTGAGAGCTCAGGCCAGCAACTTGGGCGTAAGCGGACAGAGGTGCAGATACCGCGCGCGCGAGTTTGGCCGCTTCAATCATCGTAAGTGATGTCGCTTGTGTATGTGTAGCTTCTGTTCACCAAAGCTTCATTGAGAAAGCGAGTTGCGCCTGCAACTGGCACATCAGCCAGTGGATTGACATAGTCATCAAGACCGTGTGTTCGATTCCGCCAGATGGGTATGTTGCTTCGTGCTGCGCGCTCCACCATCCATCGTTGTCTGTAGTAGATCGAGTTGAAGTGAGATGAACGATATGTAAGGTAACCAAGGGTGAGGCACGGAAGGAGTTCCTGCCAAACATTTCCGCGCTAGGATGTGTCAGCCAAACCTTATCTGGACCCGCAGCTCTCAAACGGTTGACTTTTATGTCGATGCCGGTTCTCCTCGTAGACGATGAATACAGATACAATGATCAAAGGTAAATTTACAATGATTGAAGGTGAAAACCGTTGTTCTGTACTAAGCGATTAACGCAAGTAGGTGAAGTGGTTGAAGATATATGTGACAGCTTAATCACAACTTGGCCTGTACCCAAAGACCAAGCTTCTCCAGCCCAGCTGGTCCATCGAACACATCACGCTCGACGACTCTAGAGTTGATCTGTGAAAAGTTAGCGACCGTGACACTCGAGACCCAACAACTTCGAACTACAGAAGGGACAATACTCACGTGCTGAGGCCCAAGCTGATCGACCCTCTCAATACCCAACAGACGCATTGCAGTCTCCGTCTCCGCCTTGAGGATCTCAAGAACACGTTCCACGCCCTCTTTTCCACCCGCACCGAGCCCGAACAGTGGCGCTCGTCCCAGACCCACCGCTTTCGCGCCCAGACACAGCGCCTTGACGATGTCGGTTCCTCGCTTGATACCGCCGTCGACGTAGACTTCGATCCGGCTGAGCACCTCCGGGCAGTACTTGCGGATCTCAAGAAGGGTGTGGATAGCCGGCGGTGCGGTATCTGCTGCTCTGCCACCGTGGTTGGACAGGATGATGCCCTTGACTTGAGGTGCGTAGAGGGAGGCGAGGTAAGCGTCCTCGTGTGTCTGGATGCCCTTTAGTACGATGGGAAGGTCGGTGTGTTTCTTGAGCCAGGGCAGGGTGGTCTTCCATGTCAGATCTGGAGCTGTACCGGCGAACAGTGCTTTGCCAACACCGCCAGTGCTCTCGCCTCCCTTCTTTGCACCGCCTGCTTTCGCCGCCTGGGGATCGGGGTCCGTCTTGCTTGCGCTGCCTTCTTGTACCGCGCTTCTGACTGGCAGATTTGCGCCAACGTTCTTGCTTCGCTCGTCGTGCTCTCTCTTGCCCGGCACCGGCGCATCCAAAGTCAAGCAGATGAACTTGACCGTCGGTAGCTTATGGATCCTTACGAGCATGTCCTCACTCTTCTTCCTCTCCGTCTGCACATACAGCTGCCACCCGAACATCTGATCCGGTTGCGCGCCTTCGACGATCTGCTCAGGCGTCTGACTCGCATTGTTGCTGATGATCTGCAGAGCACCAAAAGTCTCACACGCCTGCGCTATACCACGTTCTCCGTCGGGATGACCCAGCCTCGCCATCGCCGCAGGTGAGACAAAGAACGGCACGTTGACCTTGTGGCCCAGGATAGTAGTACTAGTATCGCAATTCGTGCAATCGACAAAGATCCTTGGGCGGAGTAGGATGGAGCGATAGACACGGTTGTTCAACTCCTTCGAGTGCAGATCATCGGCGGCAGAGTAATAGTATGCCCACGCCTTGCTGCTGATTCGCTTCGTTGCAGCCGCCTCGATATCGTCCAGATTCAGCATGTCCTCCAGCTCGGGGATCTCATCCTCGTTCGCCTTGCCTTGTTCTACCAGGCTCTTCTCTGTCGCAGGGAGTGTGCTCGCGTCGAAGGGTCCAAGCTTGGCCTCAGGAGGCAGCGATGACTCGAGTGTGCCAGGCGGGTGCACAGGGTCATACTCTTCTGTAGCGTCGGTGCCGGCGAGTTGGAGGATGATCTTCTGACCGCCGGGGTGTTCGGGCAGAAAGCTGGTCACATCGTACACGTTGCCGTAGAGGACGACCCAGCAGCTATCTGCCGATCTGTGCTGCTGGACTGGCACATGGTCAGTATGGTAATAGTGAACTCGCTGGTTGGTTGGTTGTAGAAAGCGGGGGAGAGTCTCACCTTCCTCGTATGTGTACGTCTTTGCCATTCTGGATCGCAGTATGTTATGAAAGCTCTGGTAATCTGACTATAATCGCCCAGTCCTTACAATGAAGGAAAAGCAAGTTCGATGCTCGCTCTCTAATAGAGGAAGATCACAGTAAGATGGTTGGTTGTTCGATGGTCAAGCCGCCATCGGCTAATGGGAAGCCAGTCAAAAGCCGTCGCCGCAGCCGGATTCCCCCAAGATGCGGAGGTCCCCAACAGTGGAGATTCGGGGTAGCTCCATTTCGACAAAACCTTCCACAATCTGTATGATAAAATGTAATGCTGCGAATTGGCTCATGGATATCTATTATTTGTTTACGTGAAAACACTGTCTATGATTTCGTGTCCATAGATTCCATATCACAACTCTCCTCTGATTGCCTGAGGAATGTGGTCAGGCTGAAGTAACTTGCACTGTCGGCCCTCGCATAGCTGGATCATCTCCTTCTTCTCATCCAAATCCTTTAGCAGTTCATTTCTGCTCCTCAACCATTGGCTCTTTGAACCACCGCCGACTCTGACAACCGTACTGCCCGGCCTGACGGTCAGTCGCAGAGTCTTGGCTGCATCTTCCACGCCTTGGCTCTCGCCTGACAGCATCATGCCTCGAATGCCCATTCGGGCGGTGATGACAGCTCCCAGCAATCCTGTCAGCAAACCTGGATGCTGGCTGAGCTCGACATCGAAAGCCTTGACCGTCTTCTTCGCCATGGCCGTGTATCGCTCATCGTCGAGCATGCTGCCGAGTCTGAAGAGGTTTGTCGCGCTCACGCCGTTTGTACTGGGTTCGGCGTTGTCCATGGCGTCTTTACTTCTGATGAGCACATCACTCGCGTCAGCAGATGTCGAGTAAAAGCCACCAACGCCGCCATTACTATCGTCAAAGAAGAGCTTGATCTGAGTCTCTTGTAGTTCAGTTGCCCATTGTAAATAGGCATCGTCAAAGGTAGCCTCGTACAAGTCCAGCAAGCCGCTGATCAAGAAGGCATAATCGTCTGCGAAACCGGGCACCTGGCCTGGCCCTTCGCGATAGACACGCAGGAGCTGATGTGTTTCAGGGTTGAACAGTGACTTCTTGATGAACGCGGCAGCAGACTCTGCGGCTTTGAGGTAGTGAGATGCAGATTCCTTGTCGGTGTACGCGAGCACGGCCGCAGTGCGTGCGAGACCGCCCATCGCAAGACCGTTCCAGGAAACCACAATTTTGTCGTCGAGGTGTGGACGAGGACGGGTCTCGTCACGGTAGAGGAGAAGTTTTCTCCGGGCGGACTCAATGGTCTTGACCGCTTGCTGCTCCGTCACTGAGAACTCCTTGGCCAGTTCTGCAACTGTGCAAGTCACGCAAACAGTGTTTTTGCCTTCGAGCTCGCCTTGTACATCGTTTCGCGGGCTCACGTTGCCGTCCTCTCTGATATCCCAGTATCTGGCGCACATCTCAGCCGCTTTCTCGTCGTCTATCGCCCGTCGAAATTCTTCTAATGACCAGACATAGAATGCACCTTCCTTGTGTTCGTCATCATATGCTGTAGGCGCACTGTCGGCATCTTCCGAAGCATGGAAACCGCCTTCTGGGCTGGAAATTGGCGGTGAAGTCAGGTAGCTTGCAATGTCGTGGACCGTGCTCAAGAAGAGTGGTGACTTGGTTTGGAGGTATGCGTCAAGGTAAACGGGCAGAAGCTGAGCGTTGTCGTAGAGCATCTTTTCGAAGTGAGGCAGACTCCAATCTCTCGTGACCGAGTATCTGGCAAATCCGGTACCAACCTGATCTTTGATACCGCCCTGCGCCATGTGCTCCAGTGTTTTGTAGGCCATCTCCTGCCCGTTCTCAACGTCGCTCTTGGACACGATATCTTCGGTCGTTCCATCCCAAGCGCCTAGTCGAAGAAGGAAGCCCAGGTGTGTTGGTGTGGGAAACTTGGGCGCGCCGCCGAAACCGCCAAACTTGCTGTCGAATCTTCCTCTGTAGTGCTCATAGGCCTCTTCAAGCAGCTCGAGTTCAGGCATGTCTTCTCCATCCTCGTCGAGCGTCTCGCCGGATCGTCGGCCTGAAAGCGTTCCTTCTTGTGCGAATTGCTTGAGTTGTGCCGTGATTTGGCTCGCGCTGTGTCTGCACCTATCTTCTTGCTGCGACCAAGCCAGCGACACCTTCTTGAGAATATCTACAACTCCACCACCCTTGCCGGCTCTTTCTGACTCCGGACCAGGCCAGTATGTGCCGCCATAGATGGGCTCCAATTCCGGTGTGACGAAGACGTTGAGAGGCCATCCACCTCCGCCTGTGGTCGCCTGTAAAAAGTCCATGTATACGCGATCCACATCCGGTCTCTCCTCGCGATCGATCTTGATGGGTATGAAGTTGTCGTTCAAGAGTTTGGCTACCTGGGGGTGGTCGAAGGACTCATGCGCCATGACGTGACACCAGTGGCAGGCACTATATCCGATTGAGACGAAAAGTAACCTGTTGGTCTCCTTTGCGAGCGCGAGGGTCTGAGGGTCCCACAGCTGCCATGCTGTAGGGTTGGAGGCATGTGAGCGGACCTGGGGTGTGTGCGTCAGCAAATGGTCTACCGATGGCTTCTGCTAGTGGACTTACATATGGAGACTTGCTGTCATTGCAGCGGTTCTTCAGCGGTAGAGACAAGCCATTGGCTGAGGCTGATGTCGTCGTCGTCGCCATTCCGCGAAAGCTATTGATTGTGATTATATATGAGGAGCGAGGATCTGACTTTCGATGGCTTGCTGCCAAGTGGGTTGCAGAGAGTCGAACGGATGGGGATAAAGTTGCAGTTGGTGAGGTGAGTGACAGGTGAGACAACCGGTTGAGCCGCAATCGCCGCATGAACAATTGTACGGTGGGAAGCAGATAGGTTTTCGATGGTCGCACAATTGGATGGTACCTGAATAGTATTAGAAAATAGGATAATTTCAGTGTGAGTGACAATAGGTTTATCGTTCCCAGAATGGAAGATCTGCGGCATCGGCGGAGGCGGATTCAAGGAGGGGCCCAGCTCGATGCATGTGCCCACGTGTAAATATGCGGCTATTCTTTCGTCACAAAAGTTCAGGTTGCATGTGCCCCTCTAACAGATAAGTTACCCCACATCCCTTTTACCAGTGAAGAGGGCACGGTTCTCGATCACGCTAGTACTGCAGATCGTCGTATAGGACTATAGGTGTCCTTGCTCTGACTATCCGCGTAATGTACCAGAAAACACATACTCTACGATCGCCTCGCAAGGTCGGGATACGTGGAGAGGTTCAGCGGCAAGACCAGAATGTGAGTCGTGATAAATCAAGTACTTGTGTATCAGAATCGCATTGGAGCCGTACATAAAGGGGTATTCTAGCATAAACAGATCCAGTATTATACACCTACTTTCATCACATCTTGCCCTCTTTCTGCCGCCGGGCACCCTCGACTCTCTCCCAAGCAGCTTTCTCGAAAGCGCCCAGTTTAGACCAGAAGTGTCTTCCTGCATCGTGTTCACGTACTCTACCCAAGAGCTCCGCAATCTTCTCTCTGACCTCAACCTTGGGATGGAACAAGCCAAGTGCAATGTGAAATAGTCCTCCACCGCCTGCCGCACCAACGCCAGAACTGTTGTGGCTTCCAACCGCAATAGTTGGGCTTGTGTTGACGATGACAACCAGTAATTGATTGATCTGCGCATCAGATACAACGCTCTTACTGATGGCAGTGTAGATCGCGCCTGCAGCATCAGAGCCGAGTCGTAATTTGGCAAGCTTGTCGTGGAGATGCTGCAAGTCCACATCGCGAACCGCGCGGTAAGAGTAGTATACAGCGAGGTCCTGTATGTAGTTGTAGTAACTCCGTGTCTTTATCCAGCCTTCAATCCGGGTTGCGTTTGCAGCGAGCTCACGCTGCTTCTCTGCCGGCGAAGGCCACACATAGCCGTATCCGCTGATTGCTGGGTCCGGCGGACCTGAGAACCGCGCGAATGCCGAACTTGGTCCGGTCTGTGACACTACAGGAGAGCCGCTGAGGTCTGGCGTAGACATGACGAGAGCGCTTGCACCGTAGACGAGCTCCTCGAAAGCTGCTGCTTGGCGTGTGAACTTCAAGATCCAGAGGCGAAACTTGGCCCGGACTGCATTTTCGCCTCGTCGCTCGCCGATGGACTGAAGTATCGATGCGATGAAAGCATTATCGCCAGTCGGATCGCCCATCGGGCTCGGTAAAGGATTCGTACTTGGAACATACTGTGACTTGTCGTACCCCTGACCGCCTTGCTGAAAGTAGGCGACGCCTTCGGTTGGAAGGGCCGCCTCGATTTTGGGCGATATTTTCATTGTTCCAGTCGTAAGGTCACACAACAGATCCCACCACTCGGCATGCATGGCGAACGTAGGATTTGTGACACCAGCAATGAATCCAGGCACTTTGAGAAGATCATCGATCTTGGTGAGGTCAGTGTATGGAAACGCGTGACGAACAAAGCCACGGAGGAGTCCTCCTGAGGCTAGGGCGCAAGCAGCCAGAACAGCCTCTGCGACTGTGGACGAGGGAAGGCCGTGTCCGATAAAGACGATGCGTTTCTGGGTAAGTAGAGCATTGAGAAGCACAACGATCGGATGTGTCAAAGAGCCAGACGTTGTAAGGTGTGGATGGAGTGTTTGAAAGGGTTGAGGTGAGTTGGTATGGGGTGTACTGAACGTCTGAATCAGCTGTATTAGTGAAAAGTCGCCAACCGTCTCCGGTATCAATGCCGTCGGGATTTTGACAGGGACCGGAATGTTGTTGTAAGGTATGATGGACTCAAATTCGTGAGTATCGCGAGGTAGACCGTAACGTTGCCGTGTTACTGTGGGTGAATCGCCACCGTCGAACTGTGGGACTTTTTCTCCCTTTGCCGCCATGTTCTGTTGTATAAGCGTCTCAAACTTCTCGATAAAGAGATCTCGTGTGTCGGTTGCCTGTAAGATCGAACGTTCCATAGGTGTCAGTCTTGGTAGCGCTGATAAGTCCATCGCATTGACGGCGTTGTAAAGAGCAGCGAGAGTTTCCGGGTAGGGGGCTCTGAAGTATTCTTCAATCGCAAGAAGTAACAGTGGCTGGCTTCGTGTCAGTAAACGCGTAAGACCACTGTCACGAGCAATTGACCTTGTAGATGTGGAGGAACGAATGCCTTGTGCATATCGCCATGGCTTTGCAAACAGCACCTCTATGCAAGATTAGTCGGATTCGAAAGCGATGCCAGCGACTGTAGCGTACCTTCTCGCTGTCTTATCCTGCTTCGTCACGACCAGATTTAGAACGTAAACCAGTGGTGGACCTTCCACGCTCCGCATGTCATCATCTTCCGCAGACCCTACGCTCTCCACATCATCCTCGTCTCCAAGCTCGTCGTCCCCGTTTCTCGTACGCTTCTCCTTCGCTAAAGCCCGATTCTCTCGTCGAGTATCGAGCTCTGCCTGCTCCTCTTCTGATTGTTCTTTGTGCAAGAAGAACATGGTCCAGTCCTGACTCCGCGCATGGGCACCGTCAGGCAACATGAGTTCTGCCAACATGTGTTCGTCTCCACCAATCGCGGCTGGGTATTGGTGTTCCATGATTGAGCCCTCATCAATGTCGAACGACGCGACAAGAATGTATTCGACATGCTTCTCCTCCGACTCAGCCGAATATTGTGGTTGAACTCTTCGCTTTCTCTTTTTGCCCAGACCGTCCTTGTTTGTCGACAACCGTGGGCGGTGGAAGTTGAAAAGTGCCGCGCGCGCCGTCTCTGGTCCTCTATTCACATCTCTATTCGGTGCGAATGTAGCTTGCTCTTCTGAGCTCGGTGTCGATGCGGCATGAGTAGATCTGTAAGAGTGCGCGGAAACAGCTGACGGTCGTCTTGCGGGTGTGTTGACACCTCCGGCTGTCGAAGGCCTGTAGGCAAGCGTGGAAGCCATGATGAACGTTGGGACAAACGTGTGTTGTCAGACCGCGAACTAATCCAGGATGTTCGTGTCTAGCAGAGGTGATGCTGAGGATGAGATTACGAGAATTGGCGCATGGTCAGAGTGTAGTCAGAGGTATTGAGAGGTGGCTGGTTCTCCTGACCGCATTCTTGAAACCGTTGCGCTCGAACGTCGAAAGGCCCAATGAAGACGGCACCGTTAGACAGACCGTTGAGTAGGCCAAGTGATACAGCATTGTGTGAAGGTGACCGATATGTGGGGTATGCTGGCACAGGAGTTCGTGGTCCCTGATCGACAAGCGCTACTGCCAGATCGATCTAGCGCCGAACTCTGCTCTCACCGAGGCTCAGTGTTGTTTGTTTGCATTGTTTGGCGGGTGACTTCACACCCTCCGCCTTGCTGAATGCCCGGTCATAGCAACCACAAATCCGAAAACATTGAGTGGATTGATCGCACCTGCAAAAGCGACACTCCACTCTGCTGACCCGTGCATGCCCCCTACAGAGATCATCTACACACACTACCTCAATTCAGAATGTCCTTCTCACCCAGGACGTCGCCCTTCAAACGACCAGAATCACCTGCACCTTCATCACCATCGACAGTCCGAGCAGCAAGTCCGATGTCTTTACCTACAAAGACCTTCCAGTCACCCTCAAAACCGTCGTCTCCGATGCTTGTCCCAGACAGACAATCGCCGTTCGTAAGGCGACCATCACAATTGGGAGGAGTCGAGCGACCAAGAAGCCCCTTCGCACGACCACCGAGCCGGCTCAGCGTCGCAGAGACACCAGAGCCAGAGACAAAACAAGAGCAGGATCCATTTGTCAACCCATTCGTCGCGCCCTCTCCAACTCCCGCGCCGCGGACAGTATCACCACTACAATTCGAGGCTCCCCAATATACAGTCCCGTCAAGTCCTTCACCTCCCCTCACGACGTCTACGCCAACCACGATAGCACCAGCGCCAGCTCCAGCTCCAGCCGCACAATCACGACCTGCATACCAGCGCACCGTCACATCCTCCACAGCCGCCACAGTCAAACCAACAACAACACGCTCAGCCTTCTCCAACGTTTCCGGCTACAACCACATCCCACAGCCGCTGCTGCGCTCGATGCGCGAGTCCTTCGAGGTACTGGATAGCAACAACGCGGGCTCGGTGACATCAGCCGACGTCTCTGCCATGTTAGAGCAGCTAGGCATGGACAACAGCGGCGCCTCTCTCTCGTCGTTCTTCCCATCAAACCAGCCGGGTAATCTGAACCTCGCCCGGTTCCTGGACACGCTCGCGGGGCCCATGGCCGAACTGTCGCAGGTAGACGAGCTCATGGCAGCGTTTGGTGCATTTGATGTCGATGACAGTGGACAGATTGATCTGCATGAGTTGAGGGATGCGCTGGTGCACACTAATCCCGAGCTCGATCGAGGGGTGCGCATGAGCGAGAGGGATGTTGATATGATTCTGGGCGAGTTTGCTGGTCGGAGGGCTTTTGGTGGAAAGGGCGTGCTTGGGAAAGAGATTGGTGGCAATGGAAAGAGAGGCGAGGTTTTCAGGTACAGAGACTTTATGGCGAATATTTCTGGAACAGGCATGGCTGGTCAGGAGGGAGTCGCTACATAGGATGAAGAACCCCTTCTGAGCGGCGATTAGAGAAACGAACATGAACTTGCATAGCTGATCTGGCTTAGAATAGAACTTGGTTTCCGTATTGAACATGCTATCCTGACTAATGTATCGTACAAGCAAGCCTTTCGTCTCCCACACTGTGTGATGCGTATTACCCTACAATTGTGCAGCTCGGTCCGTCAACGAACGTCCTTGGACATGTAGCGAGGGTATGCCGAATTTATCCTGTTCCGCATCAACGTCCACGACCGTGACCGTGGCCGTGGCCATGTCCATGAGAGGATTCGCGTCCAGACCTCGCGTTCTCTTTGCCTCTACCCCTCTGGCCTCTAGCTTCAACAGTGTGGCTACCATCCTTGTAACGACCCTTTAGGGCTCGCATACCTCCATTGTCATGGAACCCTTTGCACTCTGTACAGACACGCAGAGCGCAGCCCTCACAGGTATAAAAGACTGCAGTGTCTGTCTGACAATCTCCCGCGCAGAGACAGATACCACACTCAACTGGCGATATGTCATTGCTGCTCTCATGCCAGTGCGTATGACCGTTTCTGCACTCCTTCTGTGTTGCAAGAAGAGGCCTGGCCAAGCCGGTTCGTGTAGGGTCTGTGGGGATCTTGTTGTCTCGGACTAGGTTATCGGGATATGGCTTTCGCAGTAACCGCGCGGTACGAGGGTCGTTCTTGACGTTCTCAGGTGGCGAGTCGTGACGGCGACGCTGGCTGTGGTAAAGGCTCTTGGTGAAGAACTCTTTCGGTGACAGCTTGCCCAACCGAGGTGTATACGCTCTTGGAGGGGAAGTTGTGGGTGGAAGTGAAGGCAGCGGGTGGGGAGGTCTGGTATCCAGCAAGGTCGAGGCCAGAGCTGGCGCTGGATTTGAAGCAGGCGAGATCTCGGAGCTGCATGATCTCTGGATGTCTTTGGCAGCCTGATGACGTTAGAGAGAGTGCCCAACGGGATGCAGAGAAAGCTTACGCTGAACAGCTCTGGTCCGCTCATGGTACGCCGTTTGGCTGACATCATCATGTTCTCAGCACTTGCCCACACCTCGTCAAACCCGTATTTGCTTGGGCTCTCGCTTCCAAGCAAAGAAGTAGGGGGCAGCAGAAGAGTAGGGGCAGGTTTCGGGATGGGTGCGGAACGTGCCAAGGGTGTTTCTACTCTGCTTTCGTCCCGCTCTGGCAGGTCGTGTTTCTCTTCCTCCCTGTCAAGAGCACCTCCAGCAGTATCGTCAGCTTCTTCAGCTTCTTCAGCTTCTTCAGCATCTTCGGCTACTTCATCTTTGTCTGAGCTACTCTTCCTGGCGGGACCAATAACGGTCTGTTGCGTTTCGGATGACAATGTTGCCTTGTGTCTGAAAACCGAGCCTCTGTTGCTGTCTGTGGTCGATGTCGACTCCGCTGCAGTCTGCTCTGAAGAGGATGGAGTTATTGGATAAAGAGTCGAATCCTCGCTGGAGTCAGGGCTACGATGGCTGACAGTCTGTTCAGGTAACTGGGTGCTCGTACTTCGTGAATCCAATCTTGATAGAAAATTGACAGAAGAACGCTTTCCAATTTGTCGTCGAACAGGCTGTATGTTACTGTCATCACGACCTGGAGGCTTCGAAGAGTTCGCACCCATTGTAGAATTATGCCAAAAGGCTCAAAAAGTGATACCTGGTTGCATAGTGGGAAGGGTTCGTGTTGACCAAAACGTTCACTCATTTTGTTCCTGGACGCTGTTGCCGAGGTGAGATGGCTTGCTTCTCTTTGTAGTCGATCTGATATTTGTGGCAAGCACGTCTTGAGCAATTGCCGATATCCAGAATCCTAATCCATTTTGGCAACGTGTTTCGGCAGCTTCGTGCTTGGAACGTGGCTCCTGCAACACTGCGAGAGCATTCCAATTTCTACGACACATCACGGAGGATCGGCTTCCAGATTATCATGGTTCGATTCCATGTAGCAGGTCCAACGCATGACTTGATAAAATCCGCCAGAACTGCAAGCACTGATCGGCCAGAACACCTCGAAATGGGAAGTTACGGCGGTATCGTAACAGCAAATTCAATACCAGCCTGGTCGACGTGGAGTCGATTCATCCGATGCTGCGGGTGCCACGGTATCTTTGGCTGCTGTTTCTTGTGCAGCCTCCTGCTCGAGCTTCTTCTGAGCCTTCTCGGCCCGTTTCCGCTGCTTGGTCTGCCATAGTGCTTGGTCAGTCTCAATCTCTTTCATAACCTCTTCCCATTCCTGCTCTTGTTCTGGCTTGCCCGTGCCCAGAATCCCTTCAACATCGACATCCTCTCCCTTTTGCACCCTCTCGATGACCTCACGAAGAAGCGCAATCTTTGCTTCCGCTTTCCGACTGAAGTTTCTACGTTGGTTTTTCAAGGCGATCATCTGGATTGCATTTGAACCGATGAGGAGTGCAATTACAATAAAAAATGTGGCAGGATTCCATTCTTTCGATTTTTGCGCCCTGATCGCCTTTGCTTTTCTTCGCTCTGCAATTGACACAGGGTCAGTCGGGTGTCGGAAAGCTTTAGGTATGATTGAATTCCAGAGCGAGGTCGAGGCTACTCGGGGGATTGGTGAGGTGGAGGAGCTGGAAAGTCGTTGACCAAGAGGTATCGTGGTGCTGAGAGTCGTCCTTGGTACAGCAAGCCGGCGAACATATGTGCTCAAGCGCACTCGAGCGCATGTAGCATTCATTGTGTTCATGGATGCAAACGGGTTTGATACTCTAATGCATCATGTCTTCTTAAAGTAATATGATAATTATCCACTCCATGCCAAGATTTCTTCCACGCGACTTCGAGCGTGACGTACTAGTACCAAAGAGGAAATATCATGGATATCAATGCCGCAAGACCTCCGAGTCGACCTCGAACAGATCCTCACGATTGTTGTTCAACAGTCATGCGCGTCTGAACTATGATAGAGCAATGTTTTCACCAGTAGATCTAATGCCAGCGAATAAAGACACGCGTCGATCGGAGCCATGGACGCGAAAAGCAAGGCAAAAGCAGTCCGCCTCGGCTGTTCTTCAATAACATCATGTAACGCAACGATTTCTGCATCACTTTCTCAGCTTCTCGGACTGGACGACACTACGAGCCACGAGCCCTCTTCTAGACAAGACACCGGACACGCGACAAAAGCTGTGAAAGCCTTGAAGAAGCCGACTGCTGTCAAGCGGAATGCGCGTGTTGCGAACAGCGGTAAACATGTCGATAGCGGGCTCTCACCCAAGGAACAGCATGCTCTGGCCACAGATATCGTCAACTCTACCTTGAAAGTCCTAACGGAAGCCGTCAAATCTGGTGTGCGAGTGACCCCTGACGGACAAGAAACGCCAGAAGACAAGAAAGGTCGTGAGCAGCCATTGAAGCGACCCGGGTTGCCACTGAGAGAGGTTCCGAATCCCCCACCTAGGACGAATACCTCGAGAACCACTTCCTCCCTGACGAAAGGTGCGAGTGAGAATGCTGCGGGCGCTGGTATCATGGCCATCGCGGAATGCGCTCGTATCGCATTTTCGTGGCTACGGGCTGCTCCTCGCCAACATTCAACCGTCAAGACCCTGCCGAGCTCGCAGCTCGAACAGGGCATGCTTGCTTTGGCCTCTAAGCTCATCGCAGTTGGACTGAGTTCCTACGCTCTTAAGGAGCTGAGGACACTCAAGCGGCGTTTCGAGATCAGCAAGACTGCTACAAACAGAGACACACTGGCCAATCTCTTACAAGTCGATCTGGAGGCGGACAACCATGACAGACTTTCTGCGCTCGTTACCTACCACAGTAATGTCTTGAAGATCCTTTTGCAAACAGGTTCTGCAGCCACGATCGAGGAGGCAGTGAATTACCTCGACCCCTCAGACCCTTACTCGCCTGCTGAGACACTTATGAGAAGCAAACAACAACAAAGCGATGACAACAAGATTGCTAAACAGCTCGAAGTACTTGCGCAGTCTATGATCTCACTGAGCATCGAAGCGGATCGCTTTCCGACTGCGAATGTGTACTGCGGCTTCCGATTGCGAGTATTCGCGATGATCGTTCGTCAGAAATGGTGGCAGCTCGTTAAACATGATCCAGATTTGGCACGCGAATTGTTCGTATCATTTGCGCAGGGACTGGAGAGCTGCATGCGTCGATCGAGCATGGGCAAGAAACAGCAGTATGATCTTGTTAAAGATCTGTTCTCAAAGTGTCTGTCAACCTATATCAACGCCGAATTACCAAAAGCTGCACGCTTGAGCTTTGACAAGATATTATCGAGTCTCTCAATTATGGCCGATGATGCTGGGCTCGCGGAAGATAGTGCTTCATGGCTGGAATCTCTGTCATACTCTTCGGCCTCTGACAAAGGCATCACTGAGGCCGTGTCGAGCATACGAGCGCTACGCCGCAATCTTGATAGGGCACACTCTTCTGGAAAACCGGTCGCGGACATTCAACCCCTTCATCTGGAGAAATGCTTGCGTGGCATCAACCAATCGACAGATCCCGAGAGCATGCTTGTCTTCTCGGAACTGACAGGACTTCGCAAAGCCATCTTGAATATTCTGAACAAGAAGCCAGACTCGTTAGAGAACGAGCGCACAAGTCAGGAGACCATGACGCTATGCGCTATGGCTTTCGAAATCCTGCGATTCGTTCGACAGAAGGTATTACCCAGTGTCAGACCGATGCATGAGCGATCAAAACTCAATTCTGCGACTGAGGAGGATCCATTGATCAAGCCTATCAAACAGACAGTCGAACTTGCCATGTTTGCATGCAAAACGTGTCTCTCAATGCAAATTCCCCTTGTTTCTGTAAAGGATGCTTTAGACAGTTGTGTAGTGTCACTGCCTTTCATCACTACGGAGTCAGATCCGTCTCTGCACATCCATGTATCGAACATGTATTGGCTTCTACTCCAGAAAATCACAGATCGATCTGAGCAAGGCGAAGGGATCGATTCGCTTGTCTTGGCCAAAGCCGCGGTCGAGGTCCTGGCTGGTCTATCAGAAACAGAACAGCGCAGTGCTTTTCTGTGGACTAAGCTGGAACGATTATGCCGCATGCTGCTCGAAGTTTATTCGTACCGGGACGCTTACAAGCAATGCAACCGAGCCATTGCACTTCAGATCAAGTCGGGGATCCCGAATACGATTTCCAGAGCTTTCGAGACAGCCACCAATAGCACTGTGCTCACCAAATCCCCGGAAGTCGAATCACTCCAACGACTATTCACACTGCATCATCGGGCAGCCATAAAGGCTACGCAAAGGCGCACGTACTATCTCAATCAAGAGCTAGAACCGCTCGAGAAAGCAGCTCTGCTAGAGCTACAGCTTCCCTTGTTAATCACTAGTCTGCTTAGGCACAACCAGAATGAGCAACTCATCACCGATCTCGACACTCTCCTGGAAAGTCTTTTCAACATCTACGAATCCTCAGGTTGTAACGTTCGGCGAGCTAGGTTGGCAAGACTAGTCCTTGTCCTTTCTTTAAGCAACTCGAACCCAGTCAGACCAGCTAGAGTGCTGACAGCTCAGAACGTCGAGCTCCATACTGACAACCTCGGCAACGATAACGGACTTTCAGGTGTCGCTCGACATACGAGTCATGCCATGGAGCTTGCACAGTCAATGCATGGCCACAACGAAAAAAGTGCTATTTGGGACAGTGCTCTATCATTTTGGGAGGGACTGAGAGACGACTCCGGGTTTTTTCACATCCCTACGAAGAGCGTTGATGACATCCTCGAACTAGTAGAACTTCTCAATACTGCGGCGTCTTTTTTCGCCATGCGCGGCTCGGATCAGTATCAATTTCGAGCTCTGAAAATAATCTGTAGCTTGCAGACCTCAAGGCCCACTGTCGAATCTTCAGGAGTCTTACGAATCAGGTGTGAGCTCGTCTCCTTGTGCATAAAAATGGGCCGGTTTCAGGAAGCACATCAGCTGTACGGCACTGTCAAGGCTTCGATGAAGACTTCTACTTCCTCTTTAGCAGATCGGACGAGATTACATCTTGTTCAGGTGGAGCTCTGTGTCAGCCAAGGGGATATGGACGCCGCATATGCGGCCTTCCTCGCATTCAACAAGCTAGCATCCGACCCTGGGCAGCCTAAGACCGAACGCTTGAATCTCTACAAAAGTCAAGCGGATGCGGGATGCTTGATATCAGAGGTCTTCAGAGAGAAGGGCCTCCATGTTCAGAGTCTGCACTACGCAAAGGAAGCTCTGAGACTCTATAGATCCCTGATAGCATCACTGGAACTCGTCGGAAACAATCAAAAGGACAAATCGGAGACTTCAGATGCCGGTGTAAGCGCACTGGTTCAGACCTTCGAGTCTTTGGTGATCGCTCCGAAAGAAGAACGAGCTGAACAGGAGGCCTCTTCCGTGGCCAACAAAGCAAGCATGTGGCAGTTTGGTCCTGGTCTCTTCCGAGCCCTTGCCCAGATCTCCGATCTCTATGCCTATGAAGGTATGCGCCCAGAAGCTGAATACTACGCACAACAGGCATACAAACTTGCAACTAGCCTCCAATCTTGTGGTCTATGTTTGCAGTTACATACGCTTCAGCTGCGTCATGCTTATATCGCTGGAAGCTCAAGGCCAGAAACATCGGACGAACTCCGAAAATACTTACTTGAGATTGAAGGGACAGCTGCTTCTCTGGGTCTGATACAATACCATGTTGCTGAAGGGGACTTACTTGCCAAGTTTGGTGATATGTCATCTGCCGTGGCAGAGTACGATCAAGCGGATTCGATACTGCAAAAGCTCAACGAGCTCATCACCATCGTGACACCCAGTGCTTCAGTCCCACTTCCGCGTGGGAAGACGGCGGCTAGGAAGGAAGCTGCAGTACCAGTGAGGAAACCTACCAAAGCTGCCACTATCAAGACCGTGAGAAATGCAAAAGTCACGAACGGAGTTCAGTCCGCCACCAAACCTAATACCACGCCTGGCGCCTCGCCAAAGGCTGACGTTGTCCAGGCGACAGATTCAGCTATGTCTTACATTAGCACAATAAGATCAGAGATTATGCGTCAACGAAGTTTGGCGCTACTATCGTGTGGTACTCCACCAGCGATCCCTATTCTTGCTCCCGACTTAGTCAACGCAGAATCACCAGAGGGTCAAGTCAGATCTAAGATTCTTTCTACACGCCTTACTCTCGCCCAAATTGCTGGACAGATCACTACCGACGTCACCTACAATGCATTGCCAGAATCGACGCTCGCTTTGCCTGCATTGCACTCGCAAAGTCAAAGTAATGACCTGAGTGGTTCGTTGTCTACGAAAATCGTGTCCTCTCCACAGACTGCCAATGCCGCTCTCGGTTTGGAGCCTGTGAAATCAGGTCGAAGGCGAACTAAAGTTGCCGACCTCGGTATCCTGTTGTTGGAAGCACGAGCTACGATCACTCCATCACTGTCTTATGCGGTGACTTCGAGATCTCTTGCTTCTGCTTATCAGGTTGGCAACTTGAGTGCATCTATCACGTTCTTGCTATCTGCCATCTCCACTATCGAGGTTCCGGCGGATTTTGTTCACCCTGTCCGGTTGATACATTCTCATGAGCTGCCAGCAGTCGAGGCCTTACAGCGACAGATCGATGCAGTAGCGGTGGACAAGCAACAACAGTCTCTGCAGGATTTACTCTCATCACATGAAGTCATACAGGATGTCAATAGTGGTACTTCGGCAGCCAGGTTCCAGCGTGATTATATCGACATCCTTCCGTCTTCGTGGACCGCGATATCCATCGGCATGAGCGAAGACTGCAGTGAGATATGGCTTGCACGATACCAAAGCGGGCACTCGCCCTTCATCCTGCGCCTACCCATGGCTCGACACAAAACTAACGATCTCGACGATGAAACGACATTTGATTTTGAGGCTGGCAGAGCTGAATTGAGGGATATAATCGAGGGTTCCGACTACAGCTGTCATCATGCTCCGGATACCTCGAGCAAGGACGCAAAGAACGCATGGTGGACTGAAAGAGAGACTCTCGATGAGAGACTGAAGGAGCTGCTTGTAAACATGGAGAATATTTGGTTGGGCGGATTCAAGGGGATTTTGTCACAGCACAGCAGACAAGCAAGCTTGCTCGCAAGATTCCGCAAGTCGTTCGACATCATCCTCGACCGCCACCTTCCTTCTCGCCAAGGGTCAAAGAGTCGGTCGAAGAATCTTGCACTCGATTCTCACATTCTGGAACTCTTCATCGGCCTCGGTTCTGACGACGATGGTGAAGATGAAAAAGAAGAGCATGTTTTGGATTTACTCTACTTTGTTGTCGACCTTCTCCAGTTCAATGGCGAGCCGAATGCCTACGACGAAGTTGACTTTGACAGCATGACCATTGAGACAGTCGAAGCCATGCGAGCCTACCATAACGCTAACAATCTAGTCGAAAGCACGGACAAGCACATGATCCTCATCCTGGACAAACGTCTGCACTCGTTCCCATGGGAAAGTATGCCTTGTCTGCAAGATGTCAGCGTCAGCAGAGTAGGCAACATGCTCCATCTCCGTGAGCGAATTCTAGCATTACGTCGGCAACAGGCAAAGCGGGATGACATGGTACCAAACGGAAAATACAACGTCCCAGGAGCACCAGGAACATTTATCGTCAACCCCTCGGGCGACCTGAAACGCACACAAGAGACGCTCTCCCCATATCTCGATCCTCTGACCAAAGCGTCATCGTGGACCTCGATGAGCAACCACGCACCTAGCGAGAAGGAGTTCTCACATGCGTTGTCGACCTCAAGCACACTTCTGTACTTCGGCCACGGAAGCGGCAACCAATACATCCGTAACCGCTCGATCCGCAAACTAGACAAATGCGCCGAGGTGGTGTGGCTGATGGGCTGTTCATCGGGCACCGTGACCGAAAACGGCGATTTCGAGCCCGTGTCAGTACCGCTGTCCTACCTCGTGGCAGGGGAGTCGCCACCATTGGCCCATCTGAGCAAGAAGAAGCAACACACTCCTCCGTCCGACACAGACCAAGAAACAAGCGCAATGCCCAAAACTCCCTCGTCGAAAACCCTGCACGAGACGACAGTTACCGATCCTGACGCAGGCTCTCGAGGACGAAAAGGCCTCTGCATGTCCGTTCTCGCTACTCTCTGGGACGTGACGGACAAAGACATCGACCGCTTCTCGATCCGCGTAGGCGAGCAATGGGGCCTCTTCTCGTCCCCCTCCGCTCCTTCTCACAACCCATCCTCCTCCACCTCTGCATCTAGGTCGCGCTCCAAGACTACGTCAGCGGCAGCGGCTGAACCAGCGCCGAAGACGCCGGGCCCGAAGAGGGGGAGGAGTAATACTGGTAAGACACCTGCGAAGGGCAAGACGCCTGGACATGGAAAGGTTGAAGAGGTTGCGCAGACGAAGGCGGAGAAGAGGATGAGTTTGGTGGAAGCGGTGGCCAAGAGCAGGGATGCTTGTTACCTGAGGTATCTGAATGGCGCGGCGGCGGTGGTGTATGGTGTGCCTGTTTATCTTGGGAACTGATAAGGATTGAGCGAAACGAGAGGAGAGGACAAGCACTGTACAGTAGCGACGTGTACGATTGAAGTAGTGTTCGTTTATTCAAAATTTTATATTAACAGCGTAACAGCGCTTTCCTTCTAACCCAACCCTTCCAATCTCTTACGAAGCAACCTAGTTCGCAGCACCATGCCCCTGATCAGTACTATGCACAACACCACCCTTGCTCTTCGCCTCGACACCAACATGCTCCTCGGCCATCTTCTCGACCTCCTTCTCCATCATATCGAAGCCCCTGACGGCCTGCCCATACGCCTCAAACACGCCCTTCTTGTAGCCATCCGCCACCTTCTTGACAAACTTAGTCTCGTCCCACCGCTTCTTGATCAGGTCCTCGAAGTGCTCGCCCGGCGCCCGCTCGCAGCCCCAGCACGCTTTGTACGCCGCGCCCAGCGCGCACGCGTTCCCGCCGATGTCGAGCTTGAACACGCCTTCCACGCCGCCCAGGACTTCGCCTGCCAGTTGTGCGATCGCCGGGTTCGCGCTGCCGCCACCGACCAGGTAGACGCGGCGCGGCTGGGGTGGGAGGGTTGTGCCGTCGGGGTGGTCGTGGCCGGCCACGAGGGCGGCGGCGCGTAGACGCAGGGACAGGAACTGCGACTCGATGATGGTGCGGGCGTCGCTGTCTTCAGGGGTCGTCTCAAGTCGTGTGAGCTTGTTGCTGTCGGTGGAATACTCGTAGCGCCATTGGCCGGCTTTGACGTTGGGGACGATCTCTGGGCGGGGGAAGAAGAGGCCCATTTTCATGGGCTGGGAGGGGTCGGATTGGGAGAGGGCGCGGGTGTTCAGGGCTGAGGAGTTGAATTTGTCCCATGACTTGGTCTTTTTCTCGCCGTTGATGGCGTCGCGCACTTGTTCGCGTGCCAGGCCGCCGTTCTTGTAGCACAGCATGAACATGTAGAGGCCGGCGGTGGTTGGGTGGTTCATGAAGTGGTAGGCTGGGTCAGGTCGCCATGTCGGTGTGCTCATGAGGAAGGTGGTCGATGTGCCTAGTGAAACCATAGCGTCTGATGGTTGTAGAGGAAGAGCGAGGATGGTTGCAGGGTTGTCTCCAGTGCAAGGGATGACCTGGGCATCTGAAGCAAATCCGTAGCGCTTGACGTAGTAAGAACTGATGTTGCCAAAGCTTCCACCTCCGTCTTCTGGTACAGGGCCGAGCTTCGTCTCCAGGTCGGCCACGCCTTCGTCGCCGGCGGTCAACTTGATCAGCTGATCGTTCCATTGACCCTTTGCGATGTGCCAGAGGTTCATACCGCATACGTCGGAGATATCGATGGGTGCGATCTTGCCGAGAAGGATGGATGAGAGGAATGATGATACCAAGGAGATGCGTGATGTGTGCTTCCACTCCTTTGGGTATTTCTGGTGCCACCTCTTGATCTGCGGACCACTGAATCTCTGGAAAAGTGTCAGCTTTGTAGTAACGTTTCGCGAATTGGCTACCATACGTGATGTGCTTTGCTACCGGTGATGTTGGCTAGCTCCTCTGGGCTTCCGAGCTCTACATCGAAGGCGTCGCATTGGCTCTGTGTGGAGGCGTCTTGCCAATTCGGACTGTCTGGGTGACTGAAGGCTCCGTGACGTTCGTGGACTTTGTGACTTGGCTCCAATTGCTCGTTCAACGTCTTGCTAGCATCGAGGTTCTTGAGAAGCGACTCGGCATCTTTGCTCCAGAAGACAGTACCGTGTTGCATACCAGCACCGCTAACACCCTTGATTTTGGAAAAGTCGCACTTGTCCTCTTGGAGTCGCTTGAGTACCAAGTCCATGGCGTCTAGCCACAGGGCTACAGGTGCGTAGATCTCTCCCTCGGAGGGATTGGTGAGGACGCCCTTCTCAATGCCATACTTTTCCTGGAAATCGTCGTCGAAGGAGACTTTGGCCTCATGGTGAAGTTTGAGCTTGGAATCAATGACAATTGCTGTCCACGTTAGCAACTCGATTGTTCATGTCATACAAGCTTTCAATGGCTGTGTACCTTTCAATTGCTGAGTAGACAAGTCGAATCCCTAGACAGTGTTAGAACGATGTGAATTATGGTAACGCGATTGAGTCATGCTCACGAGGTAACAATCTCCTGAATAAGACATTGTGGATGTGAATAACTCCGACGGTAGATACTACTCAAGGAAGACAAATCGACCAAACAATGCTGTGACGAAACATGGCGATGACGGTGTATTTTATTATTTACCCACCGGAGATACTTGGGGTAGAACTGGAGCGTGGGGCAGAAGTCGGCAGTCTGAGACCGAACCGCCTCCCGGCTAAATAAATTATTATGAACAGTAAACCGCAGGATGAAGATGAACCATTCGGATGCCTTTCGACAGCCTGATCGCCGTGGTTATATTGTTGTATTGAAGTACCACAAACTGCATCTGCTCGTCATTGTGATCAACGTGCATTTGTATTGTGTTGCAGCATGCCAATCAGTTCTATTTCTAGCTTGGCAATGTTTTGGAAGTTGTCGTGTGCTTGGCATGAGGTCGACTTCTTCCGCTATACTAAGACTCGACTCCGAGTCTCTAATTGTTTGTATTTTACCGGCAAAAGGCACTCACGGTAAAGACGAGTCTCAACGCTTCTTGAACAACGATATCAGTTCAGGCATTTCGGCTATGCGATGAAAGGTAGATGAGCAATGGATCGCCAAACGTATGAAGGAAGACCTTTGATTCCGAGGAGGCTCTTCCTGACTGTTGTACCACGGCAGCCGGATGCTCGTCACAGGTCGGTAAAACGATGGTCACCGGTACCTAAGGACTTCGGAGCAGCACCATAGCATCTCATGGTGATGGACATATTCTGACTCACGGAGAGATAGCAAGAAGTAAGTTGCAGTGATATTTTGGAACGAGAGATGTTATGGTCAAAGTGATAGTAATAATAATGGTTCTCCATTCTCGTCGGCGCAGATCAGTCGGGAACATGTTCACGTTCGGCTTCGGCTGTCATCGGCCTGTGCATTAATGCCGAGATCAACCATGTTCCATGAAAGTTCCGGCCGGCGCAAAAACTGTCAATTTTGACCAGAGCAAAGATGCTGATTTCTGGCTAATTGGGGACCCTGAATGGAAGTATGCCAAAAAAGCAAAAGACAAGGTCTGCCTGGGGCTCGAACCCAGAATCTCCTGATGACTGATGGTGTGGTCGTAGTCAGACGCCTTACCATTGGGCCAACAGACCCTTGATGTTGATGCATGAAATTAGATGATATATGAAGAAGAGAAACTGTACTGTCCCGTGTCGAGGGTGCCTCGCCGCTCGTGTTCTACGAGTGGAAAGCAGAAGGTCTCGCAGATTCACCAGTGGGTATACCTCGACTTCACTCAGCAGTGGATCTGTGAGAAGGACGCTCTAGAGTTCAATTTCGAATGTGTTGCGAACGGAGTGCATGATGCAATGCGTTGTTGTGTCGCTCCGTATATCATGTATCATTGGTATGTAGTAAGTCGATGGGTATCCGAATGAGTGCATCATATAACACGACCCGGGAATCGATGTATCGTGTGAACAGCCATCTGGTCCAAAGGAAGACTTGAGTATTTGAAGACCCCGACAGTGCATATTGAGAGGTGTCAGAAGTCAAATGAAGGACGATTATCTTGTTGACACAAGCGCCATACATGTGTCCTCAGGCTGGGCTGTGTCGTGCTTTCTCCGCATAGAATGCACCATTCACATCAACCACGTGCTTTCAGGAACTGAACCAAGATTTCCAATTTTGCTGATTGGATTGGATCAGATCTCACAAGCAGAAGTCTTGGATATCTCAAGGTGACATGACTGAGATATTGGATGTTCATTTTATCGTTGAAGCTCTTTCGGAGGGGGCTTGACCTCAACTCCTACTCAGTGGCATTTATCGCCATAACCCTCACAACAAATAGGCCAGCCACTCTATCCCGTGACTCACTACATTCTCTACCACATTCGCAATACATACTCACGGAGCAATTCCGCGCGAAAGTGACCAAACCCGCAAACCCTGCGAGTCATGTCTTCCAACGTCTCCAATCCACCAACGATACCATACCGAAAACGGTCGGAGACGCCGAAGCCCGCGCTGGGAAGAATAGCCTACCATTCCAGCGCATAGCGCATCGGGGTCCCCCCAAAAACCAAGAACCAAAAACCCACCAGCCACCCCGTATCGCAAACGAAGGGGGTAAAAAAGGTTCACGGAACAAGACAGAGAAACACGTTTTGCTCCAGTCAACGAACATCTACCGGTCGCGCTGCATGACTGGTGTCTCTTGCTGTAAAAGATGCTTTCTACACCCGTCCGGAATCGCCTGACCGAACCGTTATCGGATTTCGCCCATTCGCGTATTCGCCCATTCGCGTAGCGTTTACGGGTACTGTCAAGTGGTTCTGTGGGAAAGTTCCAACGCGCCTGGATGCTCTCCGAGTCTGATGTCTCGTATCATCTCGTAGCTGAACAAGCATAGAAAAGGGTTTCTGCGAATCAGTGGTGGAGACCCCTAGATGTGCAGGCAGGCAGGCAATCACCACCTGGGGTCGTGAAGAACGTCACTACCGAAGTTCGTGGTTAGCGGACACTGCTTCAGACAATTTACTGCTCCACCGTCGATCAATCATATGTTCCATCTCAGCTGTCTTCTGGAGGTGATCTACAAGACTTCCCAAAGTCAAATCTCCTATTATCCAAGTGTGTCGCACTGCGAATCGACATTTTACAGACCTCTGTACTTCACCACTACACTATAGTGTATTTCGAAAGTAAAATAGCCGATGCTCGAAAACATGCAAAGCATTAATGTGGAGATAGATAACCGTCTCGAAGGAAGGAAAGAAGCGATAAGGACGGTGGTTCGAAGGATTCAGCCCAGGGGAAAACATCGAGAACGTACGATAGAGTATGCACGTCGCCGGGAAACTATCACATCGAGAACGCATGCACGTCGCCGGGGAATATTGAACGCCTGGGCTGCTGTGTACCGTTGAGTGGTTCCCGACTGTGCAGGTTGAATGTAACAAAGACGCCGTGGCATCCTCCCGGCGGCAGATGGCTTACTTCGGATAGATGTGGCTCCGATTTGACACGTCTGGGCAGGTAAACTTTTGTCGAAAAGATTGTATTCAATGTGAGCGATAGTGCAGACGTGGGAGGTCAAGAGTAAGAGTGGAAATTGATCATTGAATACATGTAGTCTAGACTTCCAAACCTGACCAGCAGATAGAATGATCATAAACAGCGGGTGCCTCTTCATACATAATAGCGAAGAATAGGTACGGAAAGAAAACAAAAGTGCTAGAACGCTTGCTGTAAACATCAGAAAAGCAAATGGTATCAAGTGTCTTTTCGCATCCCGAATGGGTTGGTCCCCGAACAAAAATAATGGTCAATGACCTTGTGTGCTCATCTTTCGTAGCTCTTCAATTCATGACCTCAAACAGTGATGGCCGATACACCACTACCACCCATCAGCAGCTTTTCAAAATCCAGGTGCTTGCCGTTCTCGTCCAACCAGGGCCCCTTTTCCTCGTCAGTGGCACCGTGGAGGCCCTCGGCGCGCTTAACGCTTTGGATGTCGAGGTCGGTGGTCCAGCGTCGGTCTCTGCCTTCGGCGTAGCCGGGCAGGGGAATTCGCACTTCGTTGTCGGCCTCCAGCATCATGTCGTCTTTCCACAGTCGGCGTGGGCCGTCGAAAATGCATATGACGCGCTTCTTCATGCGCATCTTGTCCGGTGCCGCGCCCCACGATATTGGGTAGTTGCGGCGACGTTTGTTGGTCTTGACATTCTTGGAAAGGGGCACGCCGCCCTTGCTAAAGGTCAAGCCGGTGATGCGCGACTTGTATCCAGTGTTGTTGTCGCTCTTGTCAGAGTCGAGACTACCTCCCTCAGTTTTCGTCTGTTGACGTTCACCATCCTGAGGGGGTGCTGATTGTCATTGCGAAGTCTTCTGCTTCTTACGGCGTGAAGATGCATCATCCTCGTTGTTGTCATCCTCCTCCTCTTGGTCAAATGTTGTTGATGCGTAAAGGTCGATCGCCGAAGAGATATTATGACGGTTCAAGGTCGCCTTGACAGCCTCGTCATCTGCCATGGAGGTCAACAGCCTCTCATTGATGGCCTCGCATGGATCGATCTGCTGAACCACCCGCAGCACACAGTCGTCCAAGTGCTCGTAGAAAGATTGAGCATTGGCAAAGACGATGCCACAAGTGGAACATGTTCCAGCTATCTGTTGGTATCCATTTCTCTTGATACCAGTCGGGCTCTTTCTTCTCGAATTTGGTGCGGTCTGCTCGACACCGTGAACCGAGGTCAAATGTCTCTTGAAAACATCGGCACGGTTGAAGCTCTTCTCACTTGAGCTACCGCTGCCGGGACAAAAGCCACAGACCATTGTACCCTTGTAATGGGTCAAAGTGTGTCTGTTCTTGTCGTATTTGCGGGCGAATCCTTTAATGTGGTATTCGCAGGACGGGATAGGACACTTCTCTGGTCGTTCGTTTTGATGTGTGAGCATGTGTGATTTGAGATCCTTGATATGTCTGCCACATGATGCAATAGGGCAGACACCACCTCGGTTCTCTTCTGAGTCGAGAGAATTCGAGCTTTGTCGGGATTGATCTGACGAGACCGAATTGCGACGTCCTTCGAAACCTTGTGGATATGGCTGCCATTGCGTGTTGTTGGCGTTTCGGCTTGTGGATCTGACTGGACCAGGGAAGGGGTAGGACAGTGCAGATACGTGAGAGTCTGCAGGAGAGACAAGTGGTATTGGCGAATGAGGGTATGTGTTGAAGGTTGCTGACACGAAAGGGTCAATAAGGGTTGGGTCTAGATGGAAAGGTTAGTGTTGGACTTTCGGGTTTTGTGTGATGACTAAAGAGAGAGGAAAGGAAATGCAATACAAAGGAAACAAACAAGATGAGTCAAGAGGTGGAGCATATAGACCACTGGAGAGATGAAAGAAAGGAGAGTGGTGAAAAATGGCGGGCGCCAGCGCTTTGGACTGGTTGATTCGTCGAGGCATTGAAGGACTAGATATGCTAGTGGTAGAGGTAGTCGAATGTGGAATGCTCCTTGGCGTCGTTGCAATTGAATCTCGACGGCCTTTGGTCCACTGGCCGCGTGGGGAGGTCGAGTGAGGAGAGCGCGTAACTGATGCCGGTGTCCCGGGGGTCTTGAAGACAGAGTCGATCGTCGTGTGCGAAACATGTTCAGAAGGAGAAGCACGAGAGAAAGGAAATATTGACGATGAAGGAATTGTTGTCGACTCACCGACACAGCCCGGAATCTTTTCGGAAGCGAAAAGGGTTTCATGCTCCAGAGTCTGGGAGGTATAAATATCGTAGCTGTCAGTGCTGACCACAGTTGGGGTGTTGTGAGTCCAGTCGGCTGCATTGATTGTGCTCAATGAAGGGGATGCTCTGGCAGAGGAGATGGAGCTTGGTACAGAGGCACTAGAGTCTGATGTGCTGATTGAAGGGTGATGAAGGTCGAAGGACGGGGCGACCGAGTTGGCAGGGGAATATATCAGAGGACTCCTGATTGGGTAGGTAGTCTTTGCATAAAAGTCGTTCTGTGGTTGGAAGGCGTAGGCGTTTTGGGGTGCGTACGAGTCGAAGGTGGTAGTCGGAGCATAGAAATGCTCGGCGTATGCGGACGATGTAGTATAGTTGGACGCTGATGGGTATTGTTCGTGGTAGGCATAGAGAGGGAAGTCATTCTCGCCCGTAGTGACCGCCATGGTGATAGCTGGGTATTCTGAGGAAGTAGACTCCATTGCTGATTGATCGTGGAGTCTTCTACTTTAGAGATCGAATGACTAAACGCCAACAGTAGTGATAGATCTTGAGATGTTAGTAAAGAGGACGTGAGGCATAGGGGCGGCAGTGAAGAGATGTTGAGGTTGAAGGCCGAGGTATACATAACAAGTAATCGGATAGACTCACCTAGATTAGGCAGACAGGTGCGCAAGTAGTACTTTTTCGATGCACCGACCAGGGTTGACGAAGGGATCTGCAGGAGCCACAACTATCGAATGCGTCGAAACAATTCCCAAGCGGAGAAATGATCTGCAGCGTGTCCCGTCGGATCGGGAAACGACCTGCTTGGCCGGTTCGAAGTGGGGATGAACACCGCACGGAGATGCGCCAAGCGAGCGGACAGGTGAGCGATGTACTTTTGTACGATTGGGCAGATTCGATATGTTGGTTCTGGACGCAAGTAGTCTTTTGTAAGATGAGCTGAACGATAGACGTGAGTAGTGTCTGTTGGGAATGGTCGAGAAGAGGATGGTTCGTTGTGTAGAGGAGTAGAGAGGGGGGAGTGTGTGTTCAGCTGAGGGGGGCTGAGATCGACGAGGTACAAATAGGAAGAGTCGACTGCAGTGCTTGAAGTCGTAGTATTGGTGGCAGGTATAGTGATTAACGATGTGGTGTGTGAGTGATAATAATAAGACGGGAGAAGGGGGCGAAGTCGAGCCTATGTATAGGTGAGGATGGTGATGCAGTTCGAACCAAAAGTGGATGCGCAGCAGGCACCGACTCCCCGAACGATACTAGTAGATAACAGGATGAGAAAGCACAAGGAATGACAACGAAGTCGCAAGAGGGAGCAGTTCAATCAGAGCAAGAGTACGCGCAGTAGACCGCTGCTCGCTAGGCATCCTGGCACGAGCAAAAAAGTTTAGTGGTAGTATAACTTCTTACCGGAGAGGCATGGCCGTTTCTCAGCACGATGTCGCGAATTAGCATGGCCCGGAGCGGTAGGACCCTTGAACGCCCAATTCTTGTCGGGTCCAAAGTTCTGCCCTACGGATGTAGTGTACAGTGGGTTAGGCATTTCGAGGCGTATGTCTGTTTGGTAAGTTTGGCGCACTAAATGGAACATGGCTTTGACGGGTTTGGCTCGTGAGTCAGGCTAATTACAAGCCATTCGACAAGCGAAAATCTCCACGACGGTGGGACCGGTTGCCTGATGGCGGGTCCGCCAGTTTGAAGGGGCCTTGCAAGGAGTCATGGTTCCATCTGACTGCTAGTGACCCTAGGGAGACGGTGAGCGCGTGCGCACGCAAACGGGATTCGATGGAGATTGGTTCGGGGTTCGTATGCAGCGGGATGAACGCACGAATGCAGGTTCAACTGGGTGGGGTTACTCCAACATCAATACATCTGCGACCCTGTTTCTGCTTCCGAGCATGCAGCGGTAAAGGGAGAGACATGTGCCGCCTTGCAATGTTGCGGTATGTTGTACTGCATTGTGGCCGTGAGCTTAATTCTGATAGGCGGGGTTGCATGTGATATGAGACGACAAGCGAGACAAAGACACTCGATTGACTCGCACGGTTAGACCTACTCGCGTGGGATTCTTAGCTTGAACGTGACGGTAGCAACGATCGGGAAGGGGCTCTGAGACTGTTGGCTGTGTGATTCTTGGTACAGTACGTTGAAAACTATCACGACTTTCCTCAGTGCTGTCCGTTGATACCAGTTATTTCCATGGTCAAGCTCCGGGCGAACCGGTTTGGGACGGATCAGTCGAGACAAATGGCAGATCTTGCCCCGAGTTGAGCGCGATTGGTAGATGATCACGCAACGTCTTGCGGCCGGTATGCACTAGCTCTCGGAGCATGAGCCAAACTGCCGGCGAGGGGAGTGGAATGGCGCAGTGTGAAGTTGGCCGATGTGGATGCGATAGTGATGGAGGGGATGTGGAGGATGAAGCATTGGAGCGAAAAGCAGCGAAGGAGGAGAGGTTGATTTTGAGGCGCTCGCTAACTCCAGCTGAGAGTGGCTAGCGGCCGCCGGCGGGAAGCTAGTATCGCGTCTTCGATAGGTTGGAGACTGCAGGTGTGGAGTTCCTGACGGGATCCCCGTGCAAGCGGCGGGATCTACATCCATCCACGTTGTGAATTGGGTTAGGCGTGTCTCCGACAGCTCATGTGTCGAAACTTTGTCGCGCTCTATTGTGGTTCTCCCCAAAATCGCTCCATCCAAGTACTGTCAATGTCAATGTCAGTGTCAGTGGCCGCGGGCGTCTAACCGAGCAAAAACTCAGGATTATGCTTCTGCTCAAAAGCGTCACGTCAGATAGAGGGGAAAGACAGCGGTGTGCACAGTACCTGCCAAGTCGGCTGACTCGATCTCCAATCCACTATCCTTGATCCGGACAAAGGTACCCTTTCCCATGTTCTGAATAGGCAAGAGCTCCTGCACGGAACAGTCGATCATTAATCTACGATTTCATCACCGCAACGAGTGAGATGAGCCGACGGCTTCCAAATCTGTCGAGATCCCTGCTAAACATCATCAAGTGAGATTTCAGTTCCACTTTGCAGATGGAGGATATGATCATTTTCACAAAAGCACCGAAGAATCAGTGGATAATCTCCTCCTCGCCATGTCCGCGCGGGGAAGACTACCGTTGTACCAGTCGCATGTCGGAGTCGCCATGCCGTTACATCGAAAGCGCACATCCGACCGTTGGCAGTCGTGTCGACCTGCTCTGATATCTAAAGCTAGATAAAGCTCAAAGTTCTATCGAAAATCTCGTGGAAACGAAGCGACGGCTTGCGGATATCGTGGCCGTGACATGCAAGCCATCGGCACCGCCATAAGCCACGTCCGCCATGTTCGCCGTGATCCGCAGGACCGCATGACTCTTGGAATGGAACCACATGATGAATACGAAGCAGACACGACTAAGTTACCACACTCTGGCGCCTTCTTATCTGGCCAATCATACTGGCATACGTTATACACACACCGACTCAGGAACGCAGACATCTGCAAGGGTAGGAATGATGGCCGTACAAATGTCAAAATCGACTTTATTGCTCCTGATCCTTCTGATCCTTCAAGTGCGGGTAAAGGCAGACCACAAATGCAAGGGACGAGCCTTTTCCTCTGCATAAGGTAGTGTGAGTCCCTTGAACCAATCCTTGTTCATTAATTGTTCTCCAATCCATCGTCATGGTCTATTCTATTTTCAGAGGTCAGGCATTACATCATTCATCCTCTTGCGTTTCGATCGAGATCTGAACACTAACCTAAGAGCACATCATGGAACATACCTCGTGCTATCTTGGTGCCGTAGGTAGCAACCTACGGCCGACATGCACCGTCGAGTCATATTACATACAGCATGATGCAGCCACCAATATTCTCTAGCAAGGTGCTATTGTAGGGCTGCATGATACCGCGATACAAGGCCATGTGACAGCACTTGGCCTGCAGCAACGCACGATGACGATTGGTATGGAATGCCTCTGTCATGGCGGGACTACGATATGCACTATACGGCCGCGCGGAGTGGCTTATGATATGCTTGATGCGGTAGCAATAAACGAAACAAGGCATCTTGCTTGGTGTGACCTAACCTCGACCCTCCGATTTTCGATAAACTCCATCGCCTTGAGCAAACTACTATACATAGGTACATACTGTATAGCCAAATATAGCCACGAACCGACACGTTATGCTGCTATACGATCGAGTTTCTAATCACCGATGAGGCGCAGTGTTCATGTGTTCTCGTCGTATACGACCAACAAATCTCAACTACCTTACGTTATTAATCATTCGTCGCAATGCATGGGGAATATTGGATGGATCTGCATGCGATAGAGGCTCATCCCGTCCCGGGTACTCCACGTGTGAAGCAGACGACCACGTGGAAGTCGGATCGATTACCAACATGAACACGGGCCAACCTGACTTCACAGGTACATGTAGTGACCACCTCGCGGTAGACACCACGAAGGAACCTTTGACACCGGCATCACAAGGTCACATCCGCGTACTTCGTTACTTCGACTGCACTTGCCAATGGAAGCCTCATAGTTTTATCGAGAACGGCTGTCTTGGCAGCGCACAGACGCGTGGAGAAAGCTCAAGCTCAAGCTTCGATTGCAGCTGCCCGAGCTTCCCAGGCTGTCCGAATCGAACTCGAACCGACCGTCGCGATGAAAACCTACACAATAGTACACATCACATACACTGACACTGCCTGACTGGAAGAGTACATGTAGAGTTCGTGTCCTCTCTATTCCTGGCACCCAAACGAACCATAACAACGGTTCCCCAAGGCTGACCTCAGAAGCCACAAGGGAAAACTCGACATTACATTACGCGCGAGAAGCATTGAACCTACCTTGCTTGCCTTACCCTTAAATGTATTACATGATTCCTCCACCCGAGCACACGGTCATGCATGTCAGAAGCTTGATCCGCGCACCGCCCTGACTCGTATCACATCACCATCGTGACCCTGCCCTGTAGGGCGCAGCATTCGTGCGTTGCTATTTATAACACACGCGACATTATTGTTCGGTTTTTGTCGAAGCGATAATACTTTATGATTTTACGTACGTTGCTCATCCTATACCATTGCCTGCTTCGAGAAGAAAAGCATGCTCGCGAGTGACGCTTGTTGTCATTGATAGAGTAGCTCGATCGATTGACATGACCATTTACTGCTTCGGGTGCTGATCTGCGCGTAGATAACGGTCTCGTTGCTCGCTCTCAACTACCGTACGATCCTCAAGTTTGAGCAGATATGCAAGTATTCTATTCTTCGTAGGTATGGAAGGATATCTCTGTTTCGATTCCATCTCTGCGCCATCTGACTTCCGTTTGCAACTACGACCATAACCAAAGAGAGTTAGGGTACTGCACTGTAGGTCCAATATTCACATCATCATCATCATCAAAAGTTAGCACGAAAGATCAAGAGAGCAGGACCTCAACCGGACCGGCCAAGGTGCCAAAGCTAGTGAGCTGATCGAGAGTCAAGCCTCCACCGAAAGTCGTGAGACAAGCGAATGCGATGTTTCCGAAACCTGCTGGGACCGGCACGGTGCCAGAGTCAGTGCCCGTCTTTGTGATCGGCTGGAAGACTGGAGCAGAGATGTTCTGGTTGACCATGGCGATGTAGAGCGGCGCATCTGGAGCAACGGTGACAAGGAAGGTGCTCGGGTCCCAATCGAAGTTGATCGTCGTACCGGCAGTTACTGCTGGCTGTAGGTGGATCGGAGACAGTGTGGTGACGTTCAGCTTTGGCAGTCTGACGATTGGTAGCTGCTGTGGACAAGAGACGACGAACATCTGAGCGAGGTTGAAGGCCCAGACAGCGCTCAAGCCGGTGTCGAAGGGTGTAGGGAAAGGCGAGGCGCCTAGGCCGGTACGGAGGTAAGTATCATGACGAGCCTCAACGGCTAGGATGGAGCTGGCTGCCTCTTCCAATACGGAAGAGTCGGTGAGTTGTTCTGAGCCACCCAGGTATGCACCAAGACCGACGGTCGTGATCATGTTTGCCAAAGACACAAACGTGGTTGGATCCGAGTATGGGAAGGTGTAGTTGCAAGTCGGCACTGGTGTGACACCGTTGGCCTGTAGAATCGAGGTGATGGTGGCGGCGTGCTCAGATTCTTGCTAACAATTGTCAGTCATTGATTTCATCAACTCGTTGGAAGTAGCACTACTTACGTCTGCAATGACACAAATGTTCGAGTGGAAGCCGGCCGGAAAGCCAGCAGCAGTGAACTGCGCATCGGTAAAGACGTTGCAGCCCTCGCTGTACAGACTCAGCTCGAGGTGCTCCATGTAGAGCGCCAGCTGCAGAGCATTGGTATCATTGTCTGACTGGGCCCTTTTGTGGATTGGCTTCGCAGAGCCGAGTGCTGAGACGGCAGCCAGAGCTGAAAGTAGGAAAGTTTGCATCTTGATGATTTCTGACTTGTCGTAGGCACTTGTAATAATTGCAAGTGACCAGCAGATGGAAAGAGCAGGGAATGAATCGACTTGAGAATGTTTGTACCTTGGTATACCTTTGGTAGCAAACAGTTTTCAGCAGTTGCGGTCCTACAAAAGCACCTGCCTCACTACCTACCGGTCGTCATGGATCCCGTCTCTATTTCCCGGCGGGAAGGACTCTCAAGAATGAGAGCAATCAACACGAGAGCTTCGTGATACACACCGCAGAGATCGCAAGCATTGTGTACGTAAACAGATGTCCCGTGTAACATGGACGTCTCACAGCCCTTCGACAAGACCAATTTGGGTTCTGCAGTAGCGACTATATCTCGCGTGTCAGGGTGATGATACAACGGATATTGGCCTGCCGCTCATGCGATCAGTACATCCCCAAGGTCTCAGGACACACAGCGTCCTTTCCGACGTAGGTACCTATCTAAGGTAGTAACAGGTCAGGTATGCAGAAACGATGCTGCAGATTTCAAGGCCCTCCAGAACATGACGCAGTTGAGCCGAGCCGCGCCGCGCCGAGCCGTGCTTTGAGGGGAAAGCTTATCCAGTTCCCCGCATCGAAAACATGGAATCACGCTCGGAATTACAGGTATTACAGTATCGACCCGGCGATCTTGTGAGAGAACACGAGGCAGTAAACTACTAGGTATACATTCTGGACGACAACTCAGCTCTCATGGCACTTTTTGATCATGAACAACCGAGCCGCTTCATCATCCGAACACCTACAACTTCGCCTTCGCCCCCATCTTCGCCAAATCGATCTCGGTCGTACACAACAAAATAGTGTCCTGCAGCGCCTGTCACATGATCAGTAAGCCATCAATCCAACTCTCCATCCTTCTCGAACACATACCGGCAGTCGATACTTCTGGTTGATGGCCTGATAGTCGTCACCAGCAGCCATGTCGCAAAAGTGCTTGATGGTCGGGTAATGCACAATGGCGATCTCGTTCCACCACGACTGGCTGTCGCGATGCGGGTCGCCGCGCGAGTCTGATTGCCCGCTCGGCGGCGCGACGACGTTGCCGACGATCTTGGCGTTGCCGCCGCGCTTGCCGCCTGCTTTCCTGAAGCCCTGGTTTCGTGCTGTCAGTACGCTTACGTAGGCTACTGCTGGAACGGAGGGGAAGAGGAAGCTGAGAAGGGAGGGGGAATGACAGTAGGTACCTACCTGTCCGTATTCGTAGTAGCTCGACTTGCCGTCGGGCTGGAAGTGCAGGAGGTTGAGCATCGTCACCGGGCCCGGGTTGTCTTGCATGAGTTCGCCCATGTACTCGTAGAGATCTGGCGAGAGTTCCAGGTTCTGCGATGATTCCGGCGCGCGGTAGTTGTCCAGCGAGCCGGTCAGTGGCACAGACGCTGCCTTGTCGAGCAGCTCTTTGTTCGTCTGTGGATAGCTGGCCAGCAGCTTGGACGGCACACCGACCATGACTTTGTACTCTCGCACCACTTCGGGGCGGTTCTGCAGCGGGATCTCGCCGTCGTGGGATTTGAGAAGCACCATCAGGTCCCAGCGTGTGTTGACGAGGTAGTTAACATCGGCTTTTTCGGGCTTGACGACCCAGTAGCGCGGCAGAGATGCTACGATTACTTGGATGTTTTTGTCGGATAGCAAGTGCTGCAGGAACGTATCTCGTGTGACTTTGCTCGAAAGACTGACGAGGTGGAGTGTTAGCAGAGGCATGGCTGTCGGCTTTGTGGTGCTTTATTTCAGACACGATATAAGATGATGATGATGATGATAGAATATGAAAATGTTTCGATATATCAGAGCATCCAATGCACTACAGTGTCTCCAAGAAACAAGCCTACCATAACCTCGTTACCAGCAGCAGCCCACCCCACTCGAGTGTGGAGTAGTCGGTCACAGAGCCTCGGCACAATCAATAGAATGGAAGCACATGCCCTGGGTCATGGATGGTTATGAAGAGCCGCCACCGGAGCCGGATCAACTCCAACTCTACTACTAGGCCAGCGCAAACAATCTAATCCCGTAACGGAGTCCCACGATCGACTCCAGAGTACCTGTAGTTCCAAGACAAATCTCGTTATCGCAAAAAGCTTCAAAAAGAGTCTGTTTCCCGCCCCATCGCCTCTGCCCGCCATGAGGCGGCTACGCACCACGACAGTACCAACCATCATGTCGGGCCAATTTGCAGACTATCTCGCCATCAAGAACACGCTGGCGCTGTACTGCGTGGCGCTGGACACGAAGGATTTCAGCTTGCTCGAGGAGGTTTTTGTAAACGATGCCGTCACGGTGTATCCGTTTGATGGAGGCAACATGCAGGGCGTTGATCAGATCGCTGCGGTGATTAGTAAACGGTATGTGCTCTCTCTGAATCATTTCCTCTACTGTCTTATTGCTGCTGCTCTTAAAAGAGTTACATATACATATTGTCACTTGTGCTGCTGTTATTATACGAATGATCCAACGCGGCCCGCCACTAATCCACCACCTCCCAGACTGGCACCGATAACATCGCAACACAACCTCACCAACACACAACACATCGCCTTCTACCCCGACGGCAAGGCATCTGCCATGACATACTTCACCGCGACGCATTTCGGCAAAGGCCGCTGGGCCGGCCACCTGCTCACCGCGCACGGAAAGTACATCGACGAACTCATCAGGATCTCGCCGGGCCAGTGGCGCATCAAGAAGCGCGAGACCAAGTTCATGGGTCCGAGAGTCGGCGAGCCGAGGGTCATGGAGCCGTCGATTGAGTTGGCTGCGTAGTAGAGGGTTGGACTATGTAGTGGTGATGCGGTTTGGAGTATTGCACGTGTGTCTTTGCACGTGTGTCCTCATGGGTGGCAATTTTGTTTCGTGATTTGCTGCCACCACTGGCAGCGTCGAATGGGTCAGGAGTTAGCATAGCGGCATATCACGGCGCTGCAACTAGAATATATAGATATCTTTTTCATTTCATCATTCACGTAAAGATCCGGAATCGTGGCCTGGTCCGTGGGCTCCGTCTTCGCCTTGTCGCCTGGAGGTATTATGCTACCCATACCGTCATCTTTCCACCGAAACGCCGTGGCTATGCCTCGCTAATTGAAAAATGAACGCATCTCAGCACCGAAAGAACGCGCCTTCTGAGACACGGATGGTGCCTACCCTTCCATGCTCATGCCGGCGCTCTCCCAAGGATTCATGCCACTTGCGGCCTTGGTTCCCTTTGCTGCCTTTGGGTTGTGCAGCTCCAAGCCTGCCTGAAACATATTCATCTTGTGCAGCTTGACCCTGAGCTTATGTTCGATGTCAGACGCCGTCTCGAGCACACCCTGGTGAGTCTCCACTCTGGTGTCCTTGAGCGGTGCGATTAGTGACTGGTTGACAGTGTCAATACGCGCGTTCAGCAGCCCGCCCTGGATCATGTCGATCAACTCTGTTGTCATGAGTTCTGTAGTAGTGTTGCCCTCGTTGGGAAGAGGAAACGCTGCAGCCAGCGCAGCGAGCGACACCTGCGAGAATGGAACAAAGTATTGAATGATACTCTTGCTTCGGATGCGCTGGTACAGCTCTCCGAGATGTTCGCCGAGATAGATATCGAGCTGGTAGTCATTACGGTAAGATTCCAGAATGGCTAGACATTGGCTGTATTTGCCATCGCAGAAGAAAGAAATGGCGCGGCGAACATGTGGCTCCAATTCTAGGAAAGTGCGAAAGTCGGAGCTCTCGAGAACGGTCGTCTTCAGTTCTTCTCGGTTCATGGTTGCCAGTGCGCAAAGTCCACCGTATACGGCAATGTCGTTTCCAGTGAGTACGGCTTTTGGAAAGTTGATGCCGGCCACTGACTCGTTAGCCGTGAAGGACTGGTTGACTCGAAGAAAGACCTCTGCAGCGCTTCGATAATCGGACGTTCCTAGATATGCCAGTCCAAGGCACGCTTCGACCGCTGGCTCAAACTTGTCCTTGTCTTCCGGCTTGAGCTGCATGACAGAGACTCTCTGGCAGTGCGTCTTGAGAATGACCCATTGACTAGAGGCGATCGAAGTGTACATGAGCTTGATCGTCATCTCCGCGATATGCTTCGGCGTCGTGCAGTATTCGCGCATCTTCTGAAATGCCTTTTGCGAGTTCTCAAAGTCGGACATGGACAGGTAATGCATTGCGAGATCTTCCTGACCCATCCTGATCGACTCTTTGATGAGGTTGTTCTTGTATCCACGCAGCTCATGCTCCAGCCGATCAACCTCCCTTTGGTTCTCCTTCGTCTTGCGCTCAACCCACTCCGTGTTCGGTACCGCGAGTCCGTTGCCGGAGTCAATGTCGCCAAGTAGCCCGGTAACCATCAGATGTATACTTGGATCTTTGGCCGTTTTTGACTCTGGTACAGCGATGCGCAGGGCGTCCAGTGCAAGGGGCGGACATTGTCGAGCGATGAAGATCAGGCGGGCTAATCGTGTGAAACCTGGGCGCGAATGAGTGTATGTACTGATGATACGAATGCAGTCAGTGCTATCGTACCTTCATAGTTCGCGATGTAGCTCTCCAGATCGAACTTTGGTAGCTCTGGAAATCGTTAGATACTTGATCACTTCACTACTTCCATCATTTGACCGACCTCTCACTATGGGGAGCAAACGTCGTGTCTGGGTGTCTTGGATGACTTGAGCCATACTGGCGGACTGTCAGCGTCGCTCAGGTTATCTTGTGTTGGATGGCGAAGCAGTTGTCAAATAAGTAGTAGTTGTTTATCTGCAAGCAATATTGACTTGCTTGAAGGTGACGTTCACATGCGATCTGGAGTCGTGATTCTGCCACCCCAGCTTCAAGGCGGTGAATGGACATGGTTGTTAGGTAGTTGATATAGCGATGGACAAAGGGGGAGTCACGCGCCAGTATATCACTTAGTCGCATGATTAGCCATAGACGGCAAACATAACTTCGTGCCTGCAGACATATATCTTAAGCATGTAGCGGGCCCTGAGAGGGAGCTGGTTCGAGAATCAGTTCATTATCGCCGAGCACTATCTGCCGGCATCAGAAGTAATAATACATAATATAAAATAAAAAATAAAAATCATGATAGAAGCCATCGAAAATAAATCCAAAACATGTTGCGATATCGTTGAATGGAAGATCCAGCCATACATCTCGCTTTGTCTTTATCCAGTTCGTTATGTTCAGAACCAATCCAAAATACAAATAAATAGGGTATACTGCTGTAGAAAATACCGTCCATCCGTGATATATTATTTTATGTCGTTTTTGCGGAGTCTGGAGAACTCCAGTGTTTTCGTCGTCTCGATTCGTTCTTTCGTGATTGCGGATAGAAAGGAGAGAGAGATTTGGAGCGTAGCTCGTCCTGGTGTGAGAGAAACAAACAACTGCGTTTCGTATCTATGCAGCGACGCTGCCCTCGCTGCTCGGCTCGGAGCCTTTGCGGCTGTTCGTGGCTCCTTCGATGGCGTCGCCATTATAGCTAGGAGGGTAGCTCGTCTGCACGCTACGGGAGTCGGTGGTCAAAGATGGTGTAGCCGGGCCAGCGAGGTGACTGCAGCTTTCAATTCGATGACAGTGCAGGTTGTATCCACGCGGACCATATCGGTGCATCTTCTTCTCGATCTGCGATAAAGTGTTGAGAAAAGACGTTGGGTTCGACCTGTAGGAGCTGCTTACCGAACTGACTTGTTTGCTGCATTGCGCGGTTCTGGCACCTCTCAGCTCGGGCTGAAGGTGTTCCAAGAGAAGGAAGTAGTCGGTCTCGTTCAAGTGATCGAGCAGTTTCTCTGTATTAATGTCAGTCGAGGCCTCGGGAGGGAAAGTTTAGAAACACCTACGAATCACATAGTTGCCAAACTGATCGCAGACCAGAGTGAAGATCAGAGACTTGCCCTCGCGACGCGGATGAAGGATGAGCGATTGAAGAATGCATCTCCGCCAGTGATCGTTCGAGAACATGACGCACTTCTCGACGACGTTGCTGGCATACCTGTTGCAACTGAAGGAGCGCAGATTGCGTCGGACGGTGTCGAGAACTAGCTCTCGGTCCTCCTCGGCGCCGTGTTCAACGATATGCTGAACCACATAGTTTCCATATTGCTCGGGAATGAGATACGTGATGCCATCCTTCAACTCGTCCATGATGGCTCGCTTGTCCGCGGGTAGACACTTTTCAAGGCATCGCTGGATGACACGACAGCCATATCCGTGGCTGGCGAGATCGAATACCTGTCCTTTCAAAGCCTGGACGATGAAACGAATTGTTGAGCTTGGACATTGGACGATAGCCACCTGGACGACGTGGTTACCATTGTTGTTCCTGACACACTCAAGAACATTGTTTTCGAGTTCAGAGACGAGCTCAGCTTGCTGGTCGATGAGAATGTGCTCCAAAGCCTTTTGTACGACTCGGCAGCCGTATTGCGAGTTGGACAGCTCCACAACGTGACCCTTCATCTTGTCCGCGAGTGTCTTCTTCTGCTTCTGGTCGCAATGCTCGAAAAGCTTCTGGATAACGTAGTTTCCGAAGCAATCTTTCATGAGTTGCAGAGCGTTGGGCAGCACCTCGTTGAACACACGTTCTTTCTCTTCGCTGTTGGCAGTTTCTAGCTTCGTCTGGAGGAACTTGGACGGGTCTCGATCTCCACAGAACTCGACGATGTGCCCGTAGACATCCTTCAGCTCCCAGCGTTTGCTGTGTTTGGGCTGGGTGAGGAGGAAGTCGTCGAGGACGACACTACGAATCCCACTGCCAGGGGCAAGCTCATGAATGATGGCGCGAGGATTGTGTCCGCCCAAGTGTGGCGAGTGGGCATTGCCATGCATTGATGTGTTGCTGTTCGTGATAGCAATGGTTTGCGGCCCGTGTGTGTAGCCGTTGAATTGATTTGAGAGACTCATCACCAATTGCATGACGTTGGGATCACGCTGCATGACATACATGAGATCGTTCTGGTTGATAGCACGACCATTGGGGTTCTGGAGGGCAGACGCAACGCAGTTGTACAGCTGCATGTCCCGACCATGGACAGAGTCACGCCTGCCGTCTGTGGAATAACACTGCTGCTGAGCGAGTCGTTGATCATATTGGCAGTCATAGTACTGAGAAATGGGATCGAAATGACCGTTCAAGTTTTGCGTGTCGTGAATGGAGTACTGACTGGCATGTCGAGAAGCTTGAAAAGAGTTGGGCTGATAGTATGCACTTACATCGTAGTGTGCTGGGCTGGAATATCCGTTGCTATAGTTTGAATATTGACCAGCAGGAACAAAATTGGCGTCAACGTTGGATCCGAGACTTCTGCCGCTAGAGCCCCTTCGATCATTTTCCAGACTCAGTTGGCTGAACTGTGGGATGAAGGAATCGGCTTGTGCAGGGAGTTGGTTCTTGACCAAAAGGCGAGAGGAGTTTGTTGGAGTGAACTCCTGCTGGCTTGCATGTGTGTGGTTGACGGTGGAGAAAGCCGATGATTCATTACTGTGACGAGAGTTGGAGAAGCTGTTGTTGCGAGAGCCCGGCAAGGCTGTCTGGGTCGTGCTACCAAACGAAATGTTGGCCAGCGGTTCAGCCCACGGGCTGTGGTCGTTTCCTGCTAGTCGTAAAGGTTGTGAGACTGAGGGTCGATCGAATTTGGTATAGACATTAGGGGGAGCATCTGCACCGTAGAAGGCGGAACTGGCTGCGACATTGTCAAAGCCTGATCGTGAGGTCGAATTGAGGTTGACTGGGGCTTTGGAAGAAAAAGTAGCAGCGTTGCGACCAAATCCAGTACCAGATACAAATTCTGATGGGTGCTGGGCAGTGACTTGCGGCTGGGCGCTTCCGAACGCGTTCTGCGCACTGCTTCTGAAAGCATCTTGACGCTGGTGAGAAAGAGTATGGTTGGAGGCATCAGGGACAGATGATTCCGCGAGCAGGCCAGATCCAGTCTTGGTGGTGAATCCACTTCCATTGTTGGATCTTGCTTTGGTATCAAATGTACCAGCCAAGCCGCCGTTGCCCCAGATGTTCGAAGCCCAAGGTGTTCCTATGCAGCCTGGCGTGTTGGCTGCGGTCGATGAGCTGCTCGGCCGACTGCCCAGAGTCGAAAAGGGGGCCATGGAGTTTTGTTTGTTGGATTGCTGTATAACACATCAGTCGTGTCCTTCGACGATCAGAGATATCCATACCGTCTCATAGTTGACAACCTGTCTCTTGACCATAGTTACAGACATATGAAGTGCTTTGCTTTTGCGATGGTGTAGTAGACTTGAACCAGACAAAGCATGGGGTTCGCGAGTCGACAGTTGTTGGAAAGACAAGGTAGAAGTGGAATGTAAACTGGTCTTGTCTGCATCGAGGGTCAGCAAACAGCACGTTTAAGAGGTAAAGAGTTCGGCGAACCTGTGAAAGGACAAGATGTCGAAAGAAATGTACAAGGTCTGTACAGATTAAAGTAGATGATAGAAGTCTGAAGAGCAATTTATGGCAACAAATTTGGTCGTAGCAAATGGTGCGTGGTCGTGAACATGTACAGTGCTGCAGTCACATCCCTTGGTAGGCACAAGTAATCTCGGAGCGAAGCAGGGAAGAATCGATATTCTGTGCTCCTCAAGATGAAAGAGGGGCGATTCTGAAAGGATGAGATTGTAGGCGAGGCAGAAGCGCAGTCAGAAACATGCGCGATAGGCAGAAGTGGTTGTGGTCGTGTGTCGTGCCGTGTGGATGGATCGTGTGCGCAAGGGGTTTTTGTGGTAGAAAGATGGACTGGAATGTTGTATTTCCAAAGGGGAGAAAGCAAGGTAAAGAGATTAGTAGAAGAAGTCGTGGAGGCCTTGAGCCTCGCACGAGGGCGAATGAGTAAAAGTACTGAAGCAGCAAGGTCGTGCCGTCAGTTGTTCGTGCGATGGTTGCGCTGATGCAAGAGAGATACAGTGATGATGTTCCGTCACAAAATATCAAAGATGTGGAGGAAGTACGAAGATCAGGGCGTCCCGCCGTTGGAGATTTGGGTAAGTTCTACGCCAGTCTCCTAAAAGAAGCCGCTAAGGAGCTGTCCCGTGAGCCTTTCAAGCCACAAGGGTTCACGCACCACAAAATAAGCATCCACAAATTACCGTGACTCGTGATGTGGTCTGTCAATAAATACTGTCACGTTTGAGCTAGTTGTGGCTATAACAATGTACGATGGTTTTTGCTAATGGCGCTGTCTCTGATGGGCGACAATATCTGTGTCGGTATGTTGCCTGCATCCCCGATTTTAAGGAACAAAGGCAGGTTTTCGATTTGCGCCTCTTCGTAGACAGCCAGTCATTTTGCGCTTTGCATGACGGGTTAGGCACCAGCTTGATCCACTTTGCGTCGTACAGCATCACGATTAGTGCGCAGATCAAGCGGGATTTGAGAAGCGTGGAACAACGTGTTGTGCAGAGAAGCGCCATGTTCGTCAAGAAGAAGGGGGGATGCATTCCGGGTTCGACAGATCGAGAAGGTATCAGTACTTGTTTGCCAGTCGTTGTGATTAATCTCCACCCGGTGCTATCTGCTGCCTCGAGGTGTTGCGAGCGTCGACTGCCATGTCGGGAGTGCGCGTTTGCTGCTTGCGTACCTCGTGCGATCGACCTTACGATCCAGATCATTCGAATTAGCTAGCAGTGCAGACACGGCTATGCAATGAGGCTCACTGCAGTTTCAGAATGGTTGGACTTGCATATTTTGTATGGTGAAAATGTGCTTAGAAGCAACCTTGAGACCAAGCAACCGGCAGGCGGCAGGCGCTCATTGAGATGCACCTCTACTCCATTCATTGCCCTACGAGTGCCTACGTATGATGCATGACACGTACCAATACAAAGAAGTCTTACCTTAGCCCAGTCTCAATCATGGCACGTGTGCGAGTCAAAATGACGACCATTAGGATCATAAGCAGGGAATGCACAGACAAAGCACTCATGAGGTAGTATTGAAAGTGAGCATTTTTCAGCCCATGTCATTTGCCTTCGTAGCTTTCGCACGATGGGTCATGTACAAACATTATACAGAATAAACTTGGTGTATCGTGCCTTTGAGAATCGGAGACCTCGTCAAGCGCCCGTCGAAAGCGATGCTAGACACCAGTAGACAGCGTACCGGATGGCACGCTATCAGTATGCGACCCAAGGCAATCGTTTGCGAGAATAGAAACCGTGACTTTTGACCAGACGTAAAATGCGCCAGCCAACCTCCAGTAATAATAGAAAAGCGCCCTGGGGGAATCGAAAAAGTAAAAACAAGTGTGGCGCTGTCGTCAAAGGATGCAGCCGGTCTATAGACAGTAGAAGTGTATAACGGTCGTCGTGAGCGCTTCAGCGGACCGTGGATCGAAAATGAAGCGATTGAATGAGTGTACAGGATAGAAGTGAAGTCATCATCAGATATTGACAATCATCGCCGAAGAGACCAGAGAAGGTGAGAGGACACTATGACCAGCGAGCCTCCATTGCCTTCTCTTTCAAGCCGCCTATCCTCTCAAGGTCGAGCGACTGGAAGCGCTCGGACTGTGTGTATGATGGAAGCTTGTCGTCACATGGCTCGAGTCCGACACCCTTCTCGCCAACGTGGACCACAACGACACGACCAGACTGGCGCTTGCCGTCGGTGTCGAGCTCCTCTGGGAAGTGGATGCGAATCTCCGGGACACCGGTTGGCGAGGGAGGCGCGTCCGAGTTGTCGAGCAAGTTCTGCTTCTCTTGGGTGATGTAGATGGACTCGGTTGGTCTGACGGTAACACGACGATGATTTGAGCGAGAGAGTCTCTTCTCGTTGTGCATTGGGAGTTCTTGACTTTGCGCAGCGCGACGGCGGTAGCGTACGAAGAGAAGAGTAAAGACCGAGACGATGGTGACGACGAGAAGGACGATCAAGACGACCAAGAGAGTGTACATTGTTGTGTCGTAGGTAGCAGCATCGCGCTTGATGAGGTTCATAAGTCCAGACATGATTTCGATCTTGAATTACTTGGTTGCCGAGACGTTGGAAGCGTTCGTGGCTAAGAATGAGCTGTCAAGGCCGAGTGGATCCGGTAACGGTTGGACGTTTGAAAATGGTTGCGTTGCGAGGTATGCAGTTTGTGTATTATCTGGTGTCGAAGATTAGTCGCTGTGAATGCAAGATGAGTGGTGATCAGGGCATGTCGTGGTGTAATGTTGTCGTGATGGACGCGATAAGAGGTGGTCGAATAATTCTGGGCTGGTGCGCGCAGAAGGCAAGGAAAGTCTTACAAGGGTATGTTCGTGGTTTCGGCAGGTTTTCCACTTTGTTGGGATGGGGACTCCGTGAATGACGTGCCGGACTTGTCTTGGACAGGGTTAGGAAAGAGCGGACGCGGCGATTAGCTAAAGAGTGGAGCTAATGCTGCTTGATGGCTGTAAACGAGTGTGAGGTGCTGAAAGAGTGGAATGCCCAAAGGCGCGCGCGTCGTGTTTGTCGATGATCTCAGGAATGCAAAGGTGAGGAGGAGTGAAAAAAGTAGAAGGGCTACGACGGGAGAAAAGTGACTCTGGCGACAGCGAGCGACACGAGGACGCTATGGCAGATTTCTCATCTCAGCACAGCAACCGACTTCATCAATTGTTGGCCTGAGCAGACTTCGTTGGCGCGACGGTGAGGCCCGTTCCTTGTTCTGAGAATTACTATGTATAAATTAGGTATTCGTGGACGCCGTGGCGCTGTGGATTGCTGAAGTTTAGCCTCTCGGTCAAGTCATCTCCGCAAATTGGCACGATACAGCACCAATCCGCATCAAACTGCAGCAATCTGCAGCAAATGAAGCATGTGGAACCGCCGGCCAATCATCTCTACCGTCTTCGTTTTCTATAATGGTCGCACCGTGGACCAGGCACTACTATTCTCTCCCGTCACAATTGTTGCTCTAAGCGCCAGACCGATAAAGCAGCAATTTGTGCGCTGCTTCTTCGATGAATGGCCGTTACAGATTCATTCGTCGCATCTGGTTGCATGATCAAAACAGGAAAGTGCTGTATCCGATTCAGGATAAACAATCACATTCTCAACACGGAAAGTCTGCAAGCGTGGAAGCAACCATCAGGAGGCTAAAGTTCGGACACATGCATATCGGTCTTGCAGCCTCTCGGTAGTGAGCTTCGCCAAAGTATGCGCGCAAAGTCGTGTGCGCGGTATGGCTGGCCTCCTGCAGCTGGTAATGTATGAATGACCAACTGGCCGCCAAGTGGTCGGAATAGTTGAGTGTGTCTCCGGAGTGTAGACCGACCACTGGAAATGCCGGCGGCTGGTGTTGAACGCTGATATGTGGCAAAGCGAAGCATATCCAGTAGAGTTCGATACACAACCTTCGCGGCCAACGCCTTGCCAGCCAGTCGTGTCACCACGCAAGCCCTCTATCCGAACGTCCTTTGTCTTCGGTATAGTATGCAGTGCCCTAAGTAGCGTATGCTGTGCGTATCTCAACCAAGCCTAATCACAACCCTGCACACTCCAGTAAAAGTCCACACCGCTCCAGATGCAAGTCCGACTGACATGCATGATGTGGGGGTGGTTTCGGACTCTTGCATCAGGGTGGTTGGACCCCTCTCCTCCGCACCGGGGTGTTTCAGCATTGCACATCTCGACTCTCAGTGGACATTGGAGAGGTCCAGGTTTAGCGATACGCCTCCTGTGTTCGTTGGTGAGGCTTGTGACCAACTGAGGATACTAGAGCCTTCGACAATCTGGATCGCAAGCTGTCACCCCATTGATGTTGATCAGTGTGACGGCCGCCAAGTCCGGCGGATATGGATCATGATTCTGCAGACAAAAACTTCCGCGGACTGGCCCCAACACAGCTTGACTCAAAGAATATCGCTGTCAAGTCAATGGTGTCTGTGCGGTACTCGAGAGTCGGAGAACAACAGATTGGCGATCCGCCCACCCAAGTGTTATGCAGACACAAACACTGCCCCTTGCGTTGGCTCAAAAGTAATTGCTTCACACCGAGCAGTACACCGAATAGGAATGGGGATATTGTTGACACCAAACGTCTAACACTTTCACAAAAGCCATGGTGAGGCACGGTCTGAAGCACATGCGATATCATGGGTTCTTCATCAGATTTTAGAATATGTAGGTAGCGAGATCTGCGACGGAGCCGAGATGTCAAGCCAAGACCGGACACGGCCCGCTTTACCCCAGACTCTCGTCTCTAAAGCCATCTGCATCACAGATAGCCTGATATCTTCAGCTCTGCATTTAAGCGTTGCCGTCGACCTTTGCAATGTATGCAAGGAGGTCAAGAACACGTCTCGAGTAACCCATCTCGTTGTCGTACTTTTCTTGGTTAGCTTGAAGTCATCAGACCAGTTGTAAGAGATTGTACATACCCAGGAGACCAACTTGACGAAGTTGTTGTTGAGGGAGATACCAGCCTTGGCGTCGAAGATGCTGGAGTGGAGGTCGCCGTTCATGTCAGAGGAGACAACCTCGTCCTCAGTGTAGCCGAGGATGCCTGCATGCAGTGTTAGTCTTGATCGCCGAAGAGACTCGTCCAGATCGCTTACCCTTGAGCTCGCCCTCGGAAGCAGCCTTGATGGTCTGCTTGATCTCGTCGTAGGAAGCACCCTTCTCAATGCGGCAAGTCAAGTCGACAACGGAGACGTTCTGGGTTGGGACACGCATGGACATGCCGGTAAGCTTGCCGTTGAGGTCTGGGATGACCTTGCCGACGGCCTTGGCGGCACCGGTGCTGGATGGAATGATGTTGGCAGCAGCGGCACGTCCACCACGCCAGTCCTTGCCAGATGGACCGTCAACGGTCTTCTGGGTGGCGGTGTAAGAGTGGATGGTGGTCATCAGACCCTCGATGATGGTGTACTTGTCGTGAATGACCTTGGCGAGAGGAGCCAAGCAGTTGGTGGTGCAAGAGGCGTTGGAGATGACCTCAATGTCGCTCTTGTAGCTCTTCTCGTTGACACCCATGACGAACATTGGGGCATCAGCAGATGGAGCCGAGATGACAACCTTCTTGGCACCACCCTTCAAGTGGGCACCGGCCTTGTCCTGTTTATTATTAGAATTGAGCCCAGCTTTTCAAAATGTGATCGAATCTGCGGAAGATCGACGGTAGAAGTAAGGTCGTACCTTGGTGGTGAAAACACCGGTGGACTCGACTGTATCGTTGTCAGCTTGGAGCAGACTGGGTGAACTCTGAAATACTCACCAACGTAGTAGGCGCTAGTCTCGGACCACTTGATGTTGGCTGGGTCGCGCTCCTGGTAGAACTTGACGCGCTTGCCGTTGACGACCAAGTCGCTGCCCTCGACCTTGACATCACCCTTGAATTGACCGTGGGTGGAGTCGTCTATTGATTGTGTTAGATCGGTTCGGTTGAAGGGCGATCTTTCACTGACACTTGAGCATGTAGGCGGCGTACTCAGCCTCGATGAAAGGGTCGTTTACGGCGACAACCTCGCTGCCATTGGATCAGTCCTGATTATAGCAATCCCGGATCGGAAGCTCTTACACATCGTTGTGCTCGACAGCCTGACGGAAGACGAGTCTGCCAATGCGGCCGAAACCGTTGATACCGACCTTGATAGCCATTTTGATTGATTTGTGATGTGAAGTGGTGGTTTTTGTGTTTGTGGACTGGAGTGAAGGTCAGAAGGAGAGCTGTAAAGCAAAATCCGGTGAGAAATGGTGGGATGTTTTGGAGGGGTGTGCGCAGTGAGCTCTGCGGCCTGACGTACTCAATGTCCGTCGACTGCTTCCTAGCGTAATCTATTGGTTGAACAAGAAGACGGAACACTCACGATTGAATTGGGTTGCTTGTGTTACAGAAGCTGAAGACAAAGCACTGTAGGTGTACAACTCAGAAGCATGCACTGGTATATAAATCAGGTACCCCGCTATGATGATCGCGCCTTCCTCATTGCGTCCAGGGCTCTTAGGACGCACCCTCCGACTTTCCACGAACTTATCGTAGTTTCCCGGGTTGGTTCTAGCAGCAACGGAACGCTCTCACCGAGGTAGCGGGCCTAGTTCCCGACAGACCATTTGACCTCCAGTCGTTTGTCGCATTATGCTTCTGATAACTCCAATGTTACCTATGAGGTTCATACCTCAAGAGCTGGATGTCTTGATTTGTGGTATAGCAGCAATAGTATTGAGGAGCATCAGAGAGTCGGTCCTTCTCAGCAATTCCGCCGCCCAAATTGCCCGCCCCAACGATTCCTTTGAGCCGATGAACATGTCTAGCCATTTGCGACTTCGGGGCTCTCTCAATGCACAAAATGAGTCACTTGTAGCCTCCAACCTTGGTGTCGCATCCAAAATCGTGATAAAGATAGATGGGGAGATAAAACATTGTTGCCGGTAAACGAATGAGTATCAGAGATGGTCATAAAAAGAGAATGTGGTCGGACTCGACAGAAGCAAAACGTACAGCACCCGGGATTCGCTGCTGGTCACCCACGCAACTACTAATCGAGCGTTTGCTTGCTTAACGTGTGGAGAGCGGACGGGATCCAGTGTTCTCAAGCAACTATGGCCGTACGTGC